>Ga0194112_10010896_pt1 | contig 11341 bp, 4 predicted proteins | sample TA2MahC400mmetaG_FD_146191 | JGI IMG/M metagenome (GOLD analysis project Ga0194112, IMG submission 146191) | Freshwater microbial communities from Lake Tanganyika, Tanzania - TA2015016 Mahale Deep Cast 400m | ecosystem: Environmental > Aquatic > Freshwater > Lake | place: Tanzania: Lake...
GCATTCCAGCCCTGCAGCCAGGAAGAGCCAAAGCTAGTAGAGATATCTAAGAACCACTTCGTCTCCTGCCACCTTCACACAACACCAATGTAGGGATGGACATTCAGAGCCTGCCATTTGTCATTGCGAGAAGTCCCGATGCAATCGGGACGACGTGGCAATCCCCCAGCAAATGTAAAAACCAAATATAAAAATGCAAAATGTCAATGCAAAAATCAAAAGTAGTTTCTAACTTGTGGTCTCCTCGCCCTCAAATGGACAAGGCATTTTTGCATTTTTATCTGCCATTTTGACCTTTAACCTTTAACTTTTTATTTATTTCTCCCCCTATCCCACCTTCTTCCCACACCTGTTGCAGAAATTGGCTCCCGTGGCAACGGGAGCACCGCACTTGGTGCAGAAGTTCAACTTGCCCGCTGGCTTGGCTTTGGCCGGAGTTTTCTCTGCCGCGGCTGCCGCTGGCTTCTCTCGCCGCGAACGCCTCGGAGAAGTCTTGAACGAATCAAAGGCATCCGTCAGGTCGCTGACATCCTCGGTATTGAAAGCCAGGAAATAGAACAGGTCTAGCCCCTTCAATAACACGATTTTCCCTACGCTCTGAATGGCAGTAAAAGCGTAAACGGACGGCTTCGCAATCTTGCCCTTCACGTAATCGTGCAGGTCCCTGGCTTGCCTGATGACAATCTCCACGTTGGGTCCAACTTCGTACTTGAGGAAGGTCTGCGCCTCCACAAAGGAAAATGTTCGTATCTCGTCGATTTCGTCGAAGCCAAGCGTGACCAGGTTTTTCGACGGGTCTTTCAACCCTCTCATTTTCAGGTCGATGGTTAGCCCCTTGTCTGTAAGAGTATAGGCAGGCAGGTCTGTGCCCAGCTTCTTGACAGCACCGCTCTTCCTCACCGCGGAGAGCAACGGATTTCTGACCACAATGTAGAGCAGGTAAATACCAGCCATAATAAAGAAGCTGCCGGAAAAAGACAGCGGGTTGGAGCTTAATAGGTCAATGGTGATATACCCGAAGAGCCAGGTCAGCCCCAGCAATATCAGCGACAGGATAACGGCATAGGCTATGCCGGCGTATTGAAAGAATACCGCGATGTGCGTCCACAGGCTCTTGTCGGCATATTCCATCTTGGCCTCTTCGATTCTCAGGCTTTGCCTGGTCCACCACAGCGCACACTCGATATACACGATGAGGAACAGAGCCACGAAAATGCAGACAGACGTGGAAGTGGGAAGATAGTTTTTGAAAGAGCCGGTGCCCCCGAAAAGGTGGGATTGCCCCTGCTCGGGGAGCAAGGTAATGGCCAGGGTAAGCACCAGGAACAGTATCCCCACCCACAGAATGCTGGCTCCGGCAAAAACCTGGAGAAACTTCGCCTTTCCCATGTTTCACCTCATGTCTTTCATATGTAGGGACAGACCTTCAGAGCCTGCCCTTCGCTCTGTGAAGGGTCTGTCCGCCCGCGCTGGTTAACCTGCGGACAGGTTTGAAAACCTGTCCCTACATTTACACCCGATCATGTGAGATCGCCACGGCACTTCGTGCCTCGCGATGACATAAGAGCACTGTCGCCTGTTGCCTTTGAACGAGCGACGAGCCACGCCTGTTGCCTCACGGCTGTTGCCCGTTATCTCCCACTTTTGGCTTTTAGCTTTTAACCTTTGACTTATTTCACCTCGGCACCTGTACCGTCGCCGTCCTCACGCAATTTCCGTACCTGGCCGTCAGCGTATAGCTAGCGCCACTCTGCGCCTGCGTGGAGCCGCTCATGCCCACGTTGCCTATGCCCGATATGCTTACTGTGGTGCCGGCAGGGCCGGTCACACTCCAGCTCACAGTGCAGCAGGTGGGGCAAGGCTGGGCTGCCCACTGCTCTTGACCTTTGGGGGGCACAACATAGGTTCCCGCTGGTGGTGTGGTTGGGCAGTTGGCGGTGAAGGATGTTATGGTGGGGCAAATCTCCTCCGGTGGCTTGCCAACTCCCACGGTAACCGAATCCTGGCCGCTGCCGGCGGCGTTCCTGGCCGTCACCAGGTACCTGGTCTGCTGCGTAGGACGGAAGGTCTTGCATCCCTGCGGGTCAACAGGCGCCGGCTTTTCACCGGCGGCGCTGAACAGCACCTCGGTAATGCCCTCGCCCGCCACTTTCCAGCACACTCTGACCGTGTCGCCCTGGGTAACAAAGGAACGGTCGGCGGTGACATCAACCAAGGGTGTCTTGGGCTTGGGATAGCAGAACATATCCCTGCCCTGCGCGTCCTGTTTACAGGGTACGGCCTGGCAGCGCTGGCCATCTCTGAAGCCGTATTCCTTTGCCTGTGCCTGCGTCAGGCACTGGCATTTCTGGGAGCAGGGCTGCACCGGCGGACTGAAGCAGTACTTGGCTTCCTTTGATTTGGGGTCGCACTTCTCATCGCTGCAGGAGATGGTATAGCCTTGTTCATCCGCCTCTTTCTCGGTGACGCAGTAGCAGCCCTCGGGGCACCTGCTGTAGCAGAACTTCTGCGGCTCGCCGGCTGCGCTGCAGGGTTCCTGCTGGCATAGCGTGGTGTAGCCCAGGTCGAGCGCTTCCTTCTCGGTCAGGCAGTCGCAGTTCTCAGAACATGCCGTTGGAGGCAGTTTTGAGCCTTCGCCTCCCCAAAAGGAAACCTTCTGCTCGACATCATTTCCCGCGCAATCATGTGTGTGCAGCAAGAAGTAGCAACCGCTGCCGCAGTAATCCTTCGGCAGTTTAAAAGATGCGCCCCCGTCCAGGCCACTAAATGTACCTACGGGTACGTCAGGTGTGTTGGGGAAGTCCGGGCAGCGGATAGCAATCGAAACACTGGGTTCCCAGCCAACAGGGGCATTGATACTTGTCAGGTGCCATGCCAAGGTCCAATTCGTGCCTTGCTTGCAAGCTAGGGCTGGTGCCACCAATGCCGTGCCGGTGTATACTCCGCCCGTAAAACTCGCAATTGTGAGCTGGTGCGGGCAAAATTCCCAGGTGACCGTGGCAGTGTCTGAGCCGCCCGGCCCATTAGCAGTTAATGTGAAGGTAATCGGCACCAAATTTGGCCCCAAATTATTTCCTGAGTAATCCTTGTTAATTGGGTAGGTTAGGCTGGAGTCCAGGTTTTGGGCTGAGGCGATAACGGTGGATGAACCTCCAGAAGAAGCCGTGAGCGTCCAACTAGTTGCGCCTGAGACCGTTCCGGTCAGGTTTACATTAAATTCTGTGGAACCGGGATATAAGCAGGCGCATGGCGGGTCAATGCTCAGGCTGGCATCTATCTTTGTACCGTAGCAATACTTAGGCATATTAGGCCCGGCATATTCGCAGGGACAGGGCGCACACTTTGGCTTCCCCACGACATCCGTCCAATACGGTGAAACGCATATACAGCCTGCGGGGCATGGCAAAACTATTGTCACGTTATCACACATAGGCTCGCATTTCATCACCTTTTTGAGGTTGCAGTCGTAAGTCCACAGGCAGAATTCGCACTTTCTGTCACAGGGCTGGAAGTCAGCGGGCAATGTGTAGCTAATATTGCCATTCGTCTGAAAAGCTTCAGGTCCCCAATAGGTCTGCTCAATATTGTTGGAGTCGGTGCACTTGAGCTCTATATAAACAGGATGGGTGGCGTTGCCGGACGCAGGCCAGGCTATCTGCGTATAAGGAACATCCACATCCCAGCTAAGATTCCACGGTGCACCAGGTACGCAGGGACCACCGAATGATGGTGCGGGACCAACCGTAAAGCTGTTAATAGCCGGCGGATTCGCGCAATAGCAGTGGCCCTGCTCGCTAGGGCTAAACATGCAGTCAGGAGGGTTACAGCGGTCACTTGGGTCAAGCCCAAGCTGTTGCTCCTCAGCCGTAGACACACATTTGCACCCCTTGGAACAAGCTGGTGCCGATGGTGATGTCTTTGGATAACAAACTTTCTTCCAATACCAAAATGGAATATATTGAGTTAAATCAGCACACCCACATAGGTCTGGAATACATGTCGCACGCGGTGGGCAACCCATAATGATTATCTCTCTGGGTTGACAATCGCATTCAGGCGGACAGTCCGCGAAGCCAACAACCTGCACGGTAACTGTTTCGTTGTCCGAGCATCCGTTGGCATCGGTCACAGTCAGAGTGTAAAGGTAATCCCCCTCCGTCCAATTTGTGGCGTTGATATCCAAATGCTGATCATCGCCCACTACCTCATTTTTGGTGAGGTCGGTCCAAATATAGGACATCATGTTGTCAGGCTTGCCGGTGAGGGTGAAGAGCTGTGGGCACAGAGACGAACTTGCAACTACTTCAATGCTGGCCTCCGGCTTCGTGCAGTTGCGCACCAGAACGTCAATGTTGCATGGCGGGCAGGTGATGTTGTCGCAACTAGCGGTGAGTGTGACTGGATAAACTCCAACATCACTGGGTTCAAATTCATAGGTCGCAGGTACCTGGGTTACGAAGTTGGCTGTGTAACCCTTGACCATGTCAATAATGGTCTGGACAATCTGATCGGTAGTGGCACCTGGCAGATATTTCCCTTTGGTGCCTGTTGTTATACGTGTCGCCTGCCCAGCGGTTCCGATCTGTGTACATTCACTGTCATAGCTATATGAAAGGGTTTTACCATAGAAAATGGCCAAAGGGTCACCATCGAGGCCGAAATTCGGGTCAAAGCCAGTAGTCATGTTTATGGCCAGCACGGTTATCCCTTCGAGGTCTGAGCAACCAGGCGGATAAAGCGCTTTTATCACCATTTCTTCAGTGATGCCGCCGGGAGGAACCCCCGGAAAGCTATCACATATGGGATCGTGGCCCGGATTATCACCGAACCACACGATGATTCGTTTTGCGCCGGGACGCCAAAAATTAGTAGCGGTTGCAAGCTTGTAAAGAGCATATAGTTGCCCTTCGGCGGGGTCACCACATGCACCGTCCGGCCATTGACCGATTTTCAATTTAGCCTCTACAGGGTAATGATAAGCAAGCGGAGATAACAGGTTCGTAAAGCAGGCAGTGTATTGTGATTCAAAGTCCTGGTAATAGCCAACGCCAAGTGCAATGTTTGGATTGCAGAAGGCAAGTGCGTTGACCAGAATATGAGCGTTATTTTTATTTTTAAGTTTATCAATAGCGTTCTTCATGCTGCACGTGGTGTCCGCCAGCAAGTACACGTCAAAAAGCTGGCCCTGAGGGCAGCTACAATTTTCACTGGAACTTACCTTTACGGTGGTATCGCAGCAAATGTTTTTTATGGTCAAGCCTGTTTGTTGCCCACAACTGCCGGTCAAGGTATTAATTCCCGAGGCGCTGGGCCAGGATACCGTTACGGGGTTCCACCCCTCGCAGGTGCAGTTGTCGCAGGGTACCTTCACATTGACGTTAGCCGTCCCGGTCCAATCCCCGTCTTTGACTGTCAGTGTCCAGACTCCAGAATCACTTGGTTTAGCGGGCACTACACTAAGCGGCTGAACCGGCCATGTGTAGTTATATCCGGTCGGGCTCTTCCATTCATAGGTAGCAGTGTCAGACGGAGGTTCCAGCCAACCCATGAGTTTGATGGGTTCACCCTCATTAACACATGGACTGGCACACGCATGTAGCACAGGCTCCGTCGGCTCCTTCTGTCCCACGGTAACCGTGATAGTGCAGGGCTCGCAGGATACATTGTCGCTTACGCCGCCACATTGGCTGGGGCAAGATGAAGTACCCCTGCCACAGGTGGCATTGAAAGTAACCGTGTAATTACCACCGCTGGTAGCAGGGAAATTGGCGGTGGTGCCATCGCCGTGCGCAATCGGCCCCGGCAAGCTTGTGACCGTCCAGTTCTCGCTGGCGGCACAGCCGGTACTGCATTTTGGGGTGGTGCTTACCGTAACGTCGGGATTTTGGGAATTTAGTGAAGCGATAGTTACGGTACCGCCGCAATTCCCCGTCCATGTTCCCGGGTTACCGTTGGCTTCCGTCCAGGATGCGGTTACAGGGTTCCACCCTTCGCACTCACACGGCGGTGGCGGTGCTGACCTCTCCAGGGTGAGCAAAGCCCATACGGTGGACAGGATACCATCAGTATCGGGGTATTTGTTTAGTACGCCCGATGTTGGTTCGACCGCCGTATAGCTCTGAGGCCATGAACCATAATTGGGGTTGCTTGCGTCCTTTTCCGGCTGATCCGCTATTACTTGCGCCATATCTTGGTACCAGTCTAAGGGGTTGCCATTGACCTTGATGGTAGAAGCCCCGATAGATTGCAGGCCTCTCATCAAGCAATAGGCAGACTGGTAGTACGTTACCTCGGTCGCGTTTCCTTTCCATCCTGGATGGACATTGGGTTCGTTCCAATGTTTTCCAATATAATGAAGAGCATTGTCTACCCGGCCGTCGGTTACATCCAAGCCGACGAATGCCATCTCGCATAGCAGGTTGCCTGTTAGCAGAGTGCTTACCCGCGGCAACTCAGACCCGCTCGCATAGCCAGCCCCACCCTTGCATGTGTACTCTGGTTGTGTTGATGGATCATTTGTAGCCTGGATATGAGGTATCCAGTATGTTCCAAGCTCAGTTCTCACAAAATCTGGTATCTCACAGCAGAACCCGTAGAGGGAGTTTTCAGCATACTGCAGGCCGATGACGGCATATCCGGTGCAGGAATTATCAGCAAAGGTAGGGTTATTGGGACTATAACGCCAGCCACCGCGGGCATTCCCAGTATCACATTGACCATAAGCTAAATAATCTACAGCTTCACAGAGGACCTCTTTATAGGTCCAACCTTTTACTTCGCTAACAAGGGTAATGTCAGGGGCGACGCCCACCACCTTGTCTGGACAGCGGCTGGCAGCAATAGCCATCATGCACACACCCGCTTCGTAGGTTTCCAGTTCATTTGGTATGGGGCTAAAAGAAATCCCATAACCCCAACCGCCACTATGGTCTTTATGTTTGTCCGGATTACCTGCGTTCTGCGGTGAAATCTGGACTTTATGGGCTTTGGAAAAGATATACTTCAGTCCATTCACAACATTCGTATGGTACTGGTAATTTGGGTCTAAAGGAGATTTGCCCTGCTCAAAGGCATAGTCTTCCAACTTGAGCACTGCTAAAGCGGTAGTACCTAGCCTGTAATCTCTTTCGGGGTAAGTGGAAGGAGTGCCCCAGTAGCCGTCTGGGTTCTGCTCACTTGCCAGCCAGGCAACCCCCGCATCGATTGCGTCCTGAATAGGGTCTGCCCGCACTGGAATCGGCAGGAAACCGGGTAACAACAGCGCCAGGGTAATCAGCAGTGATAGCAGCTTGGTCTTCATTTCCTTACCTCCAAGTCATATTCAGTTGCTTACAAATGCAAAAATCAAATATCAAAATGCAAAATGTCAATGCAAAAACCAAAAGTAGGTCCTAACACTTGGTCTCTATGCCTCCAAATTGACAAGGCATTTTGACATTTTATTTGTCATTTTGAGTTTTAGCTTTTAACTTTTAACCTTTGATTAGTTTCTTCCCGCACTTGTTACAGAAGTTGACACCTGGTTTAAGTGGCGCACCGCACTTGGTGCAGAAGTTTGACTTGCCCGCCGCCTTGGCATCGGCCGCCTTGGCCTTAGGCGCAGCCTTCGGCGCCACAGCCTTCTTTGCCGACGTGGGAGCCGCCTCCACTGGTGCAGATGGTGCCACGGCGCGGGCAACCGCAAAGCGACGGTAAAGGAAAATGCCTCCGCCGATTACCACCGCAGCTATCAGCAGCAGCACCAGCCAGGCATAGCTGGATTGTTGCGCTACCGGTGGCGGCGCAGGTGGCGATGCAGGCGCCGGCGGTGGCGCCGGCGTTGGTGGTGGAGGTGGCGAGATTCCACCACCGGCGGGATGAACCACCAGCGTAATGTTGCGCCTGGAATAATTCACACAACATGGTTTCCCTGTGTTGGCGTCTGTCACCGTTACCTCGAGCATGAGCGGGTAGGTACCTTCAGCCCCTGGCGCCGGGGTTCCCATAATAGTGAAAATAGTGATAAGGAGTCCCGCTGGCAGCCCAGGAGTACATCTTAAATCAAAACCTTGCCCAGTGGGACACTCTGTTTTACAGCCTGGAGGTATATTGCCCGCATGCATAATATCTAAGTTAAATTTTTGTCCCACATACAAATCAAACCTCTGACCTTCTGCAGGATACCTAATTGTGGGGTACATAAACTGGCAATCAGGTTTTGCCGGTGGAGGCGCTGGTGGCGGCGGAGGTGCAGGCTCGGTGTAGAAGGCAAAGACAGGACTCCACTCGACCGGAGCCGGTTTGTAGACCATTACACGCCAGAAGTATGAGGCGCTGTAATCGAGCGCGCCCCAGTATGTGTAGCCGGTGCCTGTTACCCATTCCTCGCACACAACCTTGGTCATGCTGGCATCCCTGGCCAGCATAAACCGGTATTCTGTGGCACCAGCCACCGGTGCCCAGGAAAAAGATATGCCTTTCACCTGCACATTGATGGCACCGTTTATGGGGCTGAGCAACTGCGCCCCCTGGGCGTATGAGGTATCAGCAGCACCCAGCACGCCACCTAAAATTACTACAACCAAAAAAAACACCAGCAGAGCTCGAAAAGCCATCTTTAGCCTCCTCATCATATTCAATTGCTTGACCGTCTCCCCCTCCCTCTGACTCCCTCCCGCGAGGGGAGGGAGGATTCTACACGCATTTCCTCTCCCTTGACGGGAGAGGATTAAGGTGAGGGTGAGCCTTTTTCTCCCCCTCCCTCTGACTCCCTCCTGCCAGGGGCGGGATTAATCTGTCTTGCGGGCGCACCTAAAGGTACGCCCCTACTTATTTCAGTTTCTTGCCGCAGTTATTGCAGAAAATCTCGCCTTTTTCCACGGGGTCGCCGCACTTGGGGCAGAATTTAGAGCCGGTGGCTGGCTTGGCCTTAGTTGCCTTGGCCTCACTCACTTTAGCCTTGGGCGCAGCCCTCTGGGCCACGGCTTTCTTTGCCGGCGAGGCAGCCGCCCTGGTTACAGCTTTCGGCTTGGTCGCTAGCTGGGTGGCTGCAGTATCTACTGTGGCAGGCGCTCCCGCGCGGGCGACGGCAAAGCGACGATAGGCGAAGATGCCTCCACCAATTACCACCGCCGCTATCAATAGCAGCGCTAACCAGGGATAGCTGGGCTGATATTGCACGGTTATGTTCTTGGGCCCGTCCATGGTAATTCCGCCACCTGATTTGACCGCCTTCATCTTGCCACCCAGCGTACCCATAATGCCCGACATGGGGACCTGCGGGGTCTTCGCCTGCCACGATGCCTGGCTGCCTGCGGCGTACCAGTCGCTCCAATCATCTCCATAGGCAGATGATACCGTCAGCTTGTATTGTGTTTCATAGCTGGCAGTTATGGTGGCTGGTTCGCTGGCGGTAATCGACAAACTCTTCATCTGGCTTTTCTGCCCGTTGGGCAAAGTCCAGTAGCTAAACTGGTACCGCGTTCCTGATTGACCCGCGTCCACGGTGGCCGGTGCGCTGGATTGCACCCTATCGCCCATGTTGTACCAGTTGGTACCTGACAGCGCGGTAATCCCCTGCGGATTGGTGACAAACTCTATATAGACCGCAGGCGAGAAGTCGAAATAGGCGCTGGTATCACCTTCGCTCACCTTTTTCTCGGAGTCACCTTTGACGGTGAACCGGTTTCCTTGCTGGCCGGTGACGGGACTCTGAACACTGACCACCGGGCTGGTGCCTATGGCAGCCGTGAATTCTTTGGACTCGCCGCCGCCCAAATCGGCCTTTTTCGTGCCATCAACAAACACCTCCGTTTTGCCCGAGGTGAGGCCCGGGCCGATGTTCACCTTAAACTTGTAGGTAGTAGGTGTCGGGAGTGGAGCTGGTGGTGGTGGCGGCAAGTTGCCGGTACCAGCGGGAGAAATCACTATTGCGATGGCAATGCGAACATAATTATAACAACAATCACCATTATCACCCCTTGACCATATGTCGAGCTGGCATGGGTAGGTACCGGGAGTCGTCGGGATTCCTTGAATTGACATGCCCAAACCAGTGGCATAAAGCCCTGGTGGCAGTCCAGCACTGAAACCTGTCACTACGCTAATATCTCTTAACCCGTAGTTTGCGTTTGGGCATGGACAATAAATGGGAGTGTCTGATAAATGTTTAAATGGTAAATTGAATTGTACTCCCACCGTCCCATAAACAATTTGACCGTTTGTTGGCGAAGTAATTGTCGGATAACCATACTTACAACTACACCATGCCTGTGCTGGCTTTGTGACCAGAAAGCTGGTCCCGCACAGCGCCAGCACACAGCACAATACCAGGCAGGCGCACCACCTGAGCACGGCTCTAAACCTAGAAACCTGTGACAAACTAGTTTTCCTCATTTTTCCAATAACCTCCTTTGTTTATATAATCGTAAAAGATGATATGTAATTTCACAAACAAACCGGGGCTTGATCAATGGAGCAGGAAAAGAGGAACCTGAGGGCAATGGAAATCCACATCCATACCCCACCGTACACAACTCGGGGCAGAGTAAATCTATTAACACCCACGCACTCCCGCTAGCTTTGGGCGAGCATATTAAAGCGATGTACTGATTTCTCGATATTTTGTAAGATGCTCGCTTTGGAATATTCTGCGCCTACCCCCCCGTTTGTCAATAGGTAATTATGCGGTTTTTGCGGAGAGTGAAGAGGAAAGGTAGGGGATTATCATGAATTGCGGGGAAAAGTGCTACAGAAGTTCTTTGACCATATAGACGCCTTCAAGCCTGTAGTCGAACTCACTGCGGAAATACTCGCGGGCGCCTACACCACTGATAACAGCTATCCGGCTCATCTTGAATTCATCACGCGCCACCCTTTCGGCCTCCTCCAGCAGTTCCCTACCCAGACCCCTATGCTGTGCCGCAGCATTGTGCCTCTCCCCCAGCGGTACCTCAGAGCCGAAAACATGCAGCTCCCTAACCATAGCCACATCATCCCCGGCTGCCAGCCCGCCAATCCGCAATCTCAATAAGCCAAACAACGTTTCTTTTTCATCTTCAAACGACAGGAATACCTCTTTCCCACCCGATGCCTCGTAGTCAACCCTCTTCAACTGTGGCTCGCCTACCTTCCACCCATCCCTCAGCCGGTGCCCATACTCGCGGCAGCGCGTGCAACGGCATTGGACTCCCATCTCCTCCATCCGCTTCTTCACTGCACTCCTCAGCGCCAGGTCTTTGCATCCTGCAACAATAAACTGCGGAGGCATGTCCCGCATGACACGCGGTATCCTGACATACTTCGGAATCAAGGTCTTGATGTCCATTACCAGGTCCACCATTTCGTCATCAGGATAAGGCTG
>Ga0194112_10010897_pt1 | contig 11340 bp, 8 predicted proteins | sample TA2MahC400mmetaG_FD_146191 | JGI IMG/M metagenome (GOLD analysis project Ga0194112, IMG submission 146191) | Freshwater microbial communities from Lake Tanganyika, Tanzania - TA2015016 Mahale Deep Cast 400m | ecosystem: Environmental > Aquatic > Freshwater > Lake | place: Tanzania: Lake...
CCCAGAGTTGGGCGCGGATGACACCCGTAGCTCCGGGTGACCGCAATAAGTCGGGAAAGAGAAGGGCAGAGATTTGCCGGCGCAAGTCATCTTCTTTGCCCGGCGCAGCCTTGACCTCCAGGGTTACAGCCGCACATCCAATCCCTCTCCCCAGATCAACGGTCTGGCGGCACGCGGTCCGGTTCATATTTCTGAAAGAGGCCATGTTTCGGCGGGTCCATTCCGTCGGGGAGTTGACTCGTTGCAGATAGGCAGGGCTGCGCATAACTTCGATCGAGGTGGTGAGGTAAAAGCTAAAGTATCTGGGCCCGCCGCCGACGGCCTCGTAGCGACGGACGGAGAGAAAGCCGGGAACGCCCAGCCGCTCCAGCATATGTTCTTGAAAGTACCACTCGTTATAATCGATTTCCTTCTGGGGGTCAAGGTCGTTCCAGATCGCCAAGACTCCCCGCGGTTCAACCTTTGGCCTCTTTTTGTCTTCTTCCAAAACTCTACCCTCTCTACGTTAGAAAATAGTCTTCCCCTTCCCCCAACCCCCCCTTTATTTAAAGGGGGCGAGGGGGGATTTAGAGTTGCAGGGCCGCGCGGAAACCCTCATGGATGGCTTCTCTGGCTCGCCGTGGCTCGAGACAATCGCCGATAGCGATCAGTTGTGAAACTTTTCCCTTTAGTTCGCTTAGAACCTTCTGATTGGACTCAGAGCCCAGGGCCAAAATGACACTCTCCGCATCCAGCCACTTTTCTCCCTCTGGGGTTTTCACGAGGACTCGCCCATTTTCCATTTTTTCCACTCTGGTGGATAACAACACAGAGATTCGTCGGCTGGAGATTCGTTCCAGGAGGAGGGCTCGGCCAGTCCCTTCCATATCGGAGGCTGGTTTTTCCAGCATCTCCACCACAGTCACCCGGCATCCTTTTTGAGACAAAAACTCTGCCGTTTCCATCCCCACCATGCCGCCGCCCAGAATAATCACCTCTTCCCCCGTCTCTTCTCCGCCCAGTACTTCCCAGGCAGTAAGAACGTGAGAGGCAGAAAAAGTATCAGGAATGAGGGGCCGAGCCCCGGTAGCCAAGACAAGGGCATCGGGCTTTTCCTCTCCGATGATTTTTTCGTTCCCTTCTGTATTCAGTCTGATCTCTACCCCCCCGCGTTTAATTTCCCGGATGAGCCATTCCACAGCCTTGAGGAGATTCTCCTTGTGGGGTGGGATCGAGGCCAGGAGAATCTGACCTCCCAGAGAGGACGTCTTTTCCAGGAGGGTCACGCGATGGCCCCGCTCTCGGGCCACCCGAGCCGCCTCCATGCCCCCCGGTCCTCCACCGATGATGAAGACCTTCTTGGCTTTCTCAGCCGGAAGGATCTGGAAGCTCTCTTCGTTCCCTACGGTAGCATTCTGGAAACAGGCGAGCTCTTCCTGCTGAAAGATTCTACCCAGGCAGTAATTGCAGGCCACGCAGGGGCGAATTCGATCCTTTTCCCCCCGGGCTAATTTCAGGGGCCAGTGAGGATCGCTGAGAAAAGCCCTTCCTACGGCCACTAAATCGGCCTGTCCTTCAAGGAGTACCCTTTCCGCTACCTCCGGCATACCTAATCGGCCCACGGCGATGATTGGAATTCGAACCTTCTTTTTGATTGCTTCGGCTAAGGGGACATGGTAGCCCTCGGGAAAGACCATGGGAGGAATGACATGGGCTGAACCGACGAGGGATTCGGTAGTCCCGCCCGATACGTGAAGGGCCGAAGCTCCGGACCGTTCCAGTTCTGCAGCCCAGTCCAAGGCATCTTCTAGAGGGAACCCGTCCTTTAAGAATTCTTTAGCACTCAGCCGGAAGAAGATGGGGAAGGATTCTCCAACCTCATTCCGCACCCGCTTTAAAACTTCTAAGGCAAAAAGGGCCCTCTTCTCAGTACTCCCTCCATACTGGTCCCTTCTTTGGTTGGTCCTCGGCGACAGAAATTGGTGGATCAAGTAGCCATGGGCCCCATGAACTTCGACGGCATCGAACCCTGCCTCTTTGGCCCGCCGGCCCGCTGAACCAAAGTGATGGATGACTTCCTGAATTTCATCCAGGTTCATCTCTTGGGGGGAAGGCCATCCAACCCCCCGGGATACAGGGGAAGGTGCCAGAGGTGAGCTTCCGATGATCTCGGGATCAGCCAACCTTCCGGCATGATGGAGCTGCAGGGCAATGGCCGAGCCTTGGGCATGGATTGAGGTGACCAGACGCCGCAGGCCTGGCAAAAAAGAATCGTCAAAGGCGCAAAGGCCGCGCCTCCGGTGCTTTCCAGACGGGCTTACCGGGCTGGCTTCGGTGATGATCAACCCTGCTCCTCCCCTGGCCCTTTGGGCATAATAAGCAATGGCCCGATTGCTAACCGTTCCCTGCGGATCGGAAAAATTATTTCCCATCGCGGCCATGAGGATGCGATTTTTTAAACGCAGGCCCCCGATGGTGAATGGAGAGAAGATCAGGCTAAAATTTGCCATGGGCTTCCTTTTATGCCTCTACTTTTCTTTTGGTCAGATCCTCCAGATAAGTAAAAATGGATGTATGATCTTGTCCCTCCCCCCCATGGATTATGGCGCATCCGAAGAGTTGTTGCACCATGTTGGCCAGGAACATGGGGATTTTATACTCCTTTGCCATCCGCGTAACCGTATCGATATCTTTATACATCAGGTCGAGGGCAAATCCCGAATTGAAGGTCCGGGGCAATACGAACTTGGGGAATTTGAAGTCGCTGGAGTAGCTGCGGCCAGTGCTGACTTGCAGGACCTCAATCACTCTTTGCGGGGAAAGGCCCAGTTTCGCAGCCATGATGACCGCCTCGGAAGTGGCCGCCATGGTCGTGGCCGAGAGGAAGTTATTGATAGCCTTGACTGCATGGCCAGATCCGATCCCCCCCATGTAAAAGAGGTTTTTCCCCAGAACGGAGAGGATTGAGCGGCATTCCTCAAAGATCCGCTCCTCGCCCCCAACCATGATAGAAAGAGTTCCGGCTTCCGCTCCCACTACTCCTCCGCTGACTGGAGCATCGATCATGGATACTCCTTTGGCCGAAAGAGATTGGTGAATTTTTTGGGTGCTCGGCGGATAGGCGCTGGTCATCTCCATGAGAATATCTCCGGGCCGGGCTCCCGCCAAAAGGCCGCAGGGCCCCAAGATCACTTTTTCAACGGCCTCAGAATTGGGCACGATGGTAATGACCTTCCGGCATTTCTCCGCCACCTCCTGGGTCGAAGAAGCACCTTCGGCTCCTTGACGAGCCAGGGCTTCTATGGATTCCGGCCTCAAGTCATAGACCACCAGCTGATACCCAGCCTCCAGCAGTCTCTTGGACATGGGTTGACCCATAGCTCCCAGACCGATGAACCCGAGTTTCTCCTTCATAGCTCATTCTCCTTCGGCCATTTTCTGGCCGGCCATTTCTCGAAGTTTGAATTTTTGTACCTTTCCGCTGGCGGTGCGGGGAAAGTCCTCTATCGTCATCACCTGGTCCGGGATCTTGTACTTGGCTGTTTTATCCTTCATAAATTCGTAGATTTCCTCCCGGGTCAACACCTCTCCCGCCTTTTTGAGGATAATGCAAGCCAAAGTTTTTTCGCCCAGCCGATCGTCAGGAATCCCTACCACCTGACATTCTTTCACTTTCGGGTGCGTATAGAGAATGCTTTCTACATCGGTAGCGTAGATGTTTTCTCCTCCCCGGATGATCATGTCTTTAATCCGCCCGATCAGGCGGATGTTCCCCTCTTCATCCATGGTTCCCAAATCCCCGCTGTGGAACCATCCCTTTTCGTCCACGGCTGCCAAGGTCAGCTCGGGGTCTTTGTAATATCCCAGGAAGCTGGTCGGACCCCGGTGGCATATCTCTCCCGGAACCCCGATGGAAACGATGCGGTTGGTATTGGGGTCAACGATTTTTACTTCGTTTCCTACGGCCAGAGGTGGGCCAGGGCTCTGGGCAATGAGTTCGATGGGCGAGTCGGGTAGGCTTAAGACATTGCTTCCGCATTCGGTGGTCCCATCTCCCTGGAGGATGCCGCACCTGAATCTCTGGACGATTTGCAAAGCTACCTCGGGGGGCATGGGTGCTCCGGTGAAAAGGGCAAAGCGCAGGGAGGAGACGTCCGTCTTCTCAAAGTGGGCATGGTTCATGAGGTCGATGAACATCGTGGGAACCCCCACGGCAATGGTGGCTCTACCGCGCTCGATTTCCCGCAGGGAGGTTTCGGTGCTGTACCGTCCCATGAGGATCACGGTTCCTCCGGTCAGGAAAGCGGTGTGCTGGACGACGCAGTTGCCCGTGGTATGAAAAAGCGGCGTCATGTTGAGCCACACATCTTCTTCCGAAGCCTTCATCCGCTCGGCGATTCCCACGGAGTGGAGCATGCGGGTGTTGTGCGTTTCCATTACCCCTTTTGGCCGACCGGTCGTTCCCGAGGTATAGGCGATCTCCAAAAGATCATCCGCCTCCACTGGGTTTTCCTTAAGGTAATTTTCCAAAAATCCAGGAGCGAGCTTTTTCCCCCAGCCACAAGAGAGCAGTTCCTCAAAGCCGGACATCCCTTCTTTGGGTTTTCCTTTGACGATGATGTGCCGGAGGGAAGGGATCTCGGGGCGGATTTCTTCCAGAAGATCCGCGAAGCGAAAACCCCGCCACTCCTCGGGGATGACCAGGGCTTTGGCCTCCAGGTGATTGAGGACGGTCAGGATCTCCATCTTCCGGTAAAGGGGATTCATGGGAGAGACGATGATCCCCAGCTTGGCACAGGCATAGAGGGCAATGGAATATTCGGGCCAGTCTGGAAGTAGCAATCCCAGCTTATCCTCCCGGGCCAGGCCCAAGTCGAGTAGGGCCTGGGCAAAGGAATCGATGGCTCTCTGGAAGTCCCGGTAGGTATATTTCTGATCCTGATAAATAATTGCCGGACGATCCGGATACCGGTCGGCGGTTTCCTGGAGCATCTGGCCAAGCGTTTTCCCTTTGGTCCAGTTGATTCCCAGGACTTGACAGTAGCTTCTTGTGAGTTTTCTCTTTTTCCCGGACATCTTCTAGCCTCTCCCCTCTTTTTCCTTCTGGACCTTCTCCGCCATCATCTCGCGGAGCACGTTCTTCTTGATTTTCCCGCTGGGCGTGGTGGGAAACTCGGACATCAACTCCACGCGGTCGGGGATCTTAAAGTGGGCCACCTTGTCTTTAAAAAAGGCCTTGATCTCCTCCTGGGTTATCTGCTCCCCAGGTCGGGGAATGATGCAGGCGCAGGTTTTTTCCCCCAGGCGTTCATCAGGGATGGCCACCACGCTCACCTGGGCTATCCTGGGATAGGTATAGAGAATATCTTCGATCTCCGTGGGCGAAATGTTCTCTCCTCCGCGGATGATCATGTCCTTGATCCGGCCGATGATGCGCAGGTTGCCCTTTTCGTCCATGGTAGCCAGGTCTCCGCTGTAAATCCAGCCCCGGTCATCGATCGTCTGGGCGGTACGCTCCGGGTCCTTGAAGTATCCCAGGCAGACATTCTGCCCCCGTGCGCAGGCTTCTCCTTTAACGCCGAGGGGAACGATCCGGCGCTTCTCATCCACCACCTTATGCTCCATCCCCGGCTGGGGCCTTCCTACGGTCTCGCAAACCACCTCCACGGGATCATCCAGCCGCGTGATGTTGCTCATGGCCGTTTCGGTCATGCCGTAAGCGGAAGTGACATAACACCCCATCTTCTCGATGATCTGTCTGGCGACTTCCACGGGGAGAGGGGCGCCAGCCAGAACCATGGCCCTTAACGATGAAAAATCATATTTATCAAAATCCGGCCTCTGGAGCATCATGATGGGCATGGTGGGAACCCCGATGGGCAGCGTGACCCGGTGACGGGTGATTTCTCCCATCGCTTCCTCCACGTTCCAGGTCTCGAGCAGAACCTGGCACGACCCTTTGATCACCGAAGAGTAAAAAGCATTGACTAAAGCGGTCGTGTGGGAGAGGGGGACCATGATCAGCCAGACATCCTCAGGCTTGAGGCCTATGGAGGTGGCCGTCCCCAGAGCCGAGCGGCAGCGGGTGTTATGGGAATGCATCACCCCCTTGGGAGTGCCGGTGGTCCCGGAAGTGAAGATGATTTCCAGGAGGTCATCGGCTTCTACGGGAAATTGCCTTAGATAGACCTCCTGGTAATAGTTGGCGGGGTATTGTGCTTCCCATTCCCTGGCCACGATCTCTTCGAATACCAGCTCCCCAGAGTGGCGCCGTGCTCCGGAAACAATCACATGATGTAAGGTAGGAATGGCTTCCCGGAGCTCCTGGAAAAGGTTGGAGAAGGAAAATCCCCAGAATTCAGAGACAGAAACCACGGCCTTGGCTTCCGTCTGCCGCAGGATGTACTCGATTTCTTTCCTTCTCAGCCGTTCGGAGACGGGAACGGAGACCGCTCCCAATCTGGCCGCTGCCAGCAGGGTGATGATAAACTCTGGCCGGTTGGGGAAGAGGATGACCAACATGTCGCCGCGCCGGATTCCCAGGTCGATGAGGGCCAGGGTGAATCGGTCTACGAGGAGTTTCAGTTCTCTCCAGGTAATTCGCCGCTCCCGAAAAATCAGGGCATCTTTTCCCTTAAAGCGTTCGGCGGTTTCCTCGAAATACTCCCCGAGAGTCACTCCCGGAGGGACCTCGCCGGCAGCGCGGTAATAACTCATGGTTAGTTTGGCCATGCCCCTTCCTCTCAAAATCAGCACATGGTCAGGCCGCCGGATACGCTCAGCGTTTGGCCGGTGATGAAAGCCGCCTCGTCCGAAGCCAGAAAGGCCACGGCCCCGGAGATGTCTTCGGGCTTGGCCAGGCGCCGGAAAGGAACTGCTTTGGTCATGGCCTCGATGATCTTGGCCCCGGTTTCACCTTTGGTCAGCTCAGCCAGAAGAGGGGTTTCCGTCGGACCCGGGCAAACACAATTGACATTGATCCGGTAGCGGGCCATCTCCCGGGCGATCGTCTTCGTGAAGGCGATGATCCCCCCCTTGCAGGCCGAATAAACAGCCTCCCCGGAGCTTCCCACCCTCCCGGCATCGGAGCTGATGTTGACGATCTTCCCGTATTTTCTCTCGATCATGTGGTCCAAAACCGCCCGGATGCAGAAGATGGGTCCTTGGAGGTTGATGGCGATGACTTTCTCCCAGAGCTCAGAGGTATTCTGCACAAACGGCTCGATTTTATCCCAGCCGGCATTATTGACCAAAATATCAAGTTTACCGAAGGTATCCACGGTGGCTTTGAACATTTCTTTCACCTGAGCCTGATCTGTTATATCCGTGCCCAGGGCCAGACCTTTTGCTCCTGCCTTTTCCAGAAGGGAAATAGTTTCCTTGGCCCCTTCCAACTTCAGATCAGCCACAACTACCCGGGCACCTAAAGATCCAAATTTCAGGGCGATCCCCCGTCCGATTCCTCCGCCAGCACCAGTAATGATGGCAACTTTTTCCTGCAGGTTCATGTTGGCCTCCTATTCTTTTATCCCGGCAATACTTTTGGCCAGGGCAATCTTGTGATTTAAATTTGACTCCCTAGGAATCATCGTCTTTTGCGCCTCGGGAGAGCCGGCTCCGTGAATGGATTCTACCACGTACCCTCCAGCCCCCGAGCCGAACATGAGGTGCTCGATCAACCGGAAAAGGCGCATCCGGTTCTCCGTGGGGACGTCTTTCACCCCCTTCAGGTACTTTTCCAAGTATTTCCCCACCACCGGGTTAAGAAAATCTTTCTCCGAGGGCAGAGTGGTGACTAAACCTCCCGCAATATCCAGAGCCAGTTGCCCAATCTGGTTGGTAATCCTGGCCACGTTTAATTTGCAGACATTGGCCAGTAGAAAATCGTTCATGTAATTCCCTGCGGGGGTAGGATGGCCTTCATAAGCCGAAGATAGGCCGCATCCGTATAGGGTTTCCGCCAAAGTGATCATCTCCGTTATTTTACTGCGTACATGGGAGGCTTTGGCCACGCCATTATATTGAGCCAGTAAAGCAGCTGCTCCTATCAGGACATCGCTCACCCCGGTCTTACACCCTCCATAACTGCAGCGGTGATGGGAGCCGAGAAGGCCGCTGATCCTTTCGGCAAATTCATGCTCTTTGTAAAGGAACACGTTTTCCCATGGTACGAAAACGTTGTCCAAAACCAACAGCGTTTCCTGCATTCCATAAAGGGCGTTGCCGACGTCGATAGATCCTCCCTCCATTTTCCGCGTGTCTGAGAACTGTCGGCCGTAGATGTGGATCAAACCCGGGCTGCTCATGGGAATGGAGAAGGCAATGGCATAATCCTTGTCTTCCGGCCCCATAGCCCGCGTGGGCATAACCACAGTGTAATGACAATTTAACGCTCCTGTTTGATGGGCTTTAGCCCCCCGCACCATGATCCCATCTTTCTTCTCTTCCACCACATGAAGGTAAAGGTCGGGATCAGCCTGCTCGCTTGGCCTAAGACTCCGATCTCCTTTCACGTCGGTCATGGCAATGCCCGCGATCAAGTCGTTTTCCTGAAGATGTTTGAAAAAATTCTTGAAACGTTCGTGGTATTTCGTGCCAAACTTCTGGTCCACTTCATAAGTGGCCAGATACATGATATTTCCCCCGTCGCAGGTGGTGCATCGTTGAAAGCAAGTGGCGGTCATCTGCCCCAATAGCCGAAACATTTTGACTTTATAGACTAGGTCGTCCCGGCTTTGGTAAATGTGGCAGAAACGGTTCACCTTCTTACTAATAAGATGAGAGTGGGCGGTCATTAAATCTTCATAGAGAGGGTCATGGGCCAAGTCGTAGGTCAAAGCGACCGCATTTTGGGACGGCTTGACCATGGGATGATCATAAGGATCCTGCATCCTTTCTCCGAGAAGATACACCACGGGATGGGGGTTCATCTCCCTTAGGCTTTGAACGTATGCCTTTCCGGTCTTCAAGGCCATCGCCAACCTCCTTAAAAAGAAAATTTTTCTTGGTTTCCGTACTGGATTTACTTCTTCCAGATACTCGGGTTTATGGATCACGGGCAAGCGGGGCTCCGGTCTCTGCCCGCTTCCAGCCAGCTTCACCGATGGATCAAGGTCAAATCTTTGTTCGCTTTACATTTTTCCCCTTTAGAGATTTTTTCATCCGGAGGAATTTTTGGAGAGGTAAGACAACCGTGCCGCCGTGAGACTGAATGCCGGAGACAAAAAAATCATAGAGCGGGTTGGCGGTCTCGGTCAATTTAGGTAGCCGACCTAAGATGGACCCCCGGATAGTTGTGTGTTCGATAGCTCCTAAGATGGCATCGCGGAGCAACCGGGAATCGATGCTCCCCCGGATGACTCCTTCCTTTTTTCCCTCTTCTATGATCTGAACCACCAGCTTGCTGAATTCCCGGATCAAATGGTACGCCCGGGTAAAATGGAAACGAGGATTGTTCTGGATGTTCTGAAGGAGAATCAATACATAGTCTTTATTCTTCTCATAGAAATTGAGGTGATACCAAATGAGCTTGCGCAATTTATGGAGAGCCCCGCTAACTCCCTCTAAATGCTCCTGAAGGCCGGAGAGAAAATTTTCCATCCGTTCTTCGGGGATAGAGAACAGCAAATCTTCTTTGTTCTTGAAATAATCGTAAATGCTGCCTTCGGCGACATGGGCTTTTTGGGCAATCTGGGAAACGGTGGCCTCATTGAAGCCTTTTTCGGCAAAGACCTCGGTGGCCACTTTAAGGATTAGCTGCTTCTTGTTCTCCGCCTGAAAGGTCCTTTTCTTCTTTGGAAGAACAAAAGAAAGAGGCTTTTTTTCCTCGGCCATCTATGCCCCCTGATCATGAAAGGCAAGTAAGAAGTGTAAAAAAGCTGCGGGAAGGAAAGATGCCAAATGTTTGAGTGAATGATACTCATTAAAAAAACTTTGTCAAGCCATTTTTGGGTAGAATTCCAGCATATTTCGCTTTCAGAACGGAGAAAAGCTAAAATTATTAAATGGTTTTAGGCCGTTTATCTTATACAAAAAACGGGGAGAGGAGTTTATCCAAAAGTGAACGCAGTTCAGAATTCTTGCACCTGAACTCCTTTTGAAGGATATTCGCAAGATCTAGACCTCATGATCAAAATGGAAGTGGATGTAATGACCCTACTTCTTAAAAGAGCAGGCTTCCAAGTGGATATAGCTACTCCATCAGGCTTCCCCATCATAGGAGCGACCGAAAAAATCGAAAAAGTTTTTAGGCCAGTTGATATTAAATTGGACGACTATGTGGGTGTTATCATGCCGTGCATGGCTGTCAGGGCGCATCCAGGGCCGCCGGTGTCTTCTGAAACCATTACGATAGTGAAGAAGGCTCTATCAGACGGGAAGCTTGTAGCTGCTTCCACATTCTCCGTAATTATCTTAGCGGAAGCAGGCCTTTTGAAGGGAAAGAAAAACGCCTTCGCCAGCGATCCTCTTAAGACGACCGAAACGAGAAAAATAACGGACCCTAGATTCCTAGACGCTATTTATAGCGGCCCTGGTGTCGTCCAAGATGGCAAAATTATCACTTCTGGGTCTTGCCCTTTTATGGAAAGGCGCGTTGGATTGCAAAATAGAACTGTGGAGTTAACACAGACATTTATTAAAGCACTCGGCCCTAAATGAAAAGGAGACGAATATACGAAAAATTTCTGAATTGGTGAGGCCGCGTAACCAAAAAGCCACTTCACAAGGCAGGGTCATTATGACTCTGCCTTTTTCTTCCGATAACTATCAAGCTTGCAAGAAGCTGCTATCTGTACGCCCTTTCAGAAATCTCGGAAAAGTTATGATATTATTTTTTAAAAATGGGGTCAGGCAATTATAATAAAGTATTGACTGATTTTTCTTGCTGTGCTACAAAATTTCCATGGCTCGAAGACCAAGGATTTATTTTCCCGGCGCCCTCTACCATGTAATCGCCAGAGGAAACCAAAAACAAGATATATTCTTGGACGAAAATGATTTCAGGACCTACCTGTCTTACCTATCCGAATACAAATCCGAGTATGCCTTCTATCTTTACGCCTATGCTTTGATGAAGAATCATCTCCACCTCTTGGTAGAAGTGACGGAGGTTTCTTTGTCGAAGATTATGCAAGTCCTTCAGTTTCGATATACCCGTCACTTCAATAAGCGATACCGGAAGGTTGGCCACCTCTTCCAGGGGCGGTACAAGGCCATTTTGTGCGATAAAGACCAATATCTTCTGGAGTTAACTCGTTATATTCATTTGAATCCGGTACGGGCAGGGATTGTACAGGCGCCTGAGAAATACCCCTGGACTGGCCACTTGAGTTATCTGGGGAAGGGGAGATATCCCTTAGT
>Ga0194112_10010901_pt1 | contig 11338 bp, 8 predicted proteins | sample TA2MahC400mmetaG_FD_146191 | JGI IMG/M metagenome (GOLD analysis project Ga0194112, IMG submission 146191) | Freshwater microbial communities from Lake Tanganyika, Tanzania - TA2015016 Mahale Deep Cast 400m | ecosystem: Environmental > Aquatic > Freshwater > Lake | place: Tanzania: Lake...
ACACCCCCTGAATCTGCCGCACCGTTGGCTCGTACCCGCTCATGGGCTACCCTCCGGGAAGGGGCTGCTCGACCGCTGCTGCCGCGCAGAGCATACCCTGGAATGGCCCCCATGTCAAGCGAAATGCAGACTATTTATTGGTGTTATCTATGAATCCCACTCCTCCCCCATTCCTGCCCCTGAAACCCACCTTTCTGCCCGTTTCACGCAATACGTGATCTGAGTTCTGTTCATGTACTTGCTCAGCTCCTCCCAGCGGACCCCGGGGGTGCGGCCGTCGAGCCAGATGAACTGCTGCCGCGAGTCGTAGCTCGCCTTGGTGCCTTGGAGGGTGAAGTAGGTGGTCGACACCACGGGGCGGGGCGAGCACATGTCGAACCGCAGGTCAATCAGCGCCCCCTTCGCCGTGCGAATCAGCGTGGTCGTGGAGTCGGGCAACTGGAAGCGAATCGCCCGGGCCGCGTGGCCCTCGGGGAAACGCTTCGCCACGTAGTCGGTCAGCGCGGATGACTTTGTGCCCGATGCCACAAGCGAGACCATTCTGTCGCCGCGGTTTATCCCCAGCCACTGGGCGACAGGGCCGAGGGAGTGGGTGGGGTAGACGTTTCCGCAGCAGTCGCGCGCCATCTCGCCGCGCCAGGTGAGCGAGCCGTCGCCCTGGAAGAGGAGCGAGCGGCAGTCGTGAACGTAGCCGCACTCGGCAAAGGTGAGCTCCCCGAAGAGCCCCTTCTGGATCATGTTCATGACCATCAGGGTGTGGTACCAGTAGCAGCAGTTTTCGGCGAGCATGTAGACCTTGCCCGTCTCCTCGGCGGCGCGGACGATGCCCCAGCACTCCTCCACCGTCATTGCGGCGGCCACCTCGCTGAGGGCGTGCTTGCCCGCGCGGAGCGCCGCGATGGACATCTCGGCGTGGACCTGCATCGGCGTCGTCACCAGCACCGCCCCCAGGTCGTCACGCTTCAGCATCCGCAGGTAGTCCTTCGGGCCGTCCTGATAGGCATCGGGCTTCTTGCCGCCCGCCTTCTCCACGATGCCCGTGCCGCGTGCGACGGCGGCGGGGGCGATGTCGCAGAGCGCCGGCACCTCCACCCCTGCCTTGAGCGCCACGCCCAGCAGGTAGGAGCCCCTGCCGCCGACGCCGATCACCCCGAGCCGCACGGGCTTGGGCTTTGCCTCCTCCGCTGCCACGGCGGGCAGCCCGGCCGCCAGGCCAGCCGCGGCGCCGGCCGTCGCCCCCGCCTTCAGAAACTCGCGCCGCCCGACCCCGCTTCCCATCGCCTGCCTCCTTGCTCGTGAAGTGAACCGCCCTCATCCTGGCCGCCCCAATGCTACACCGCGGCAGGCTCCCGCGCAAGAGGCCGCGGTGGTGCCGTGGCCCCCCAGCGGCCGCCACGGCCCGCCGCACGGGGCGCGCCGAGCAGAATTACGGAGTTGAACAACTCCGTAATTCTCGTCAGGAACACCTGTCCGTGGCCATCCCTGTGGGTGTGGCGTCTCCACCCCCACGCGGGGCGCGGAGGCCCCGCCCACATTCGGTGGGAACCGTGGCAAGGCACTCAGGGTCCGGAGTGGTGCCGTGGCCCCCCAGCGGCCGCCACGGCCCGCCGCACGGGGCGCGCCGAGCAGAATTACGGAGTTGAACAACTCCGTAATTCTCGTCAGCGCTGCCCGTCGCCGCAGCCGAAGGGGATCTGGAAGTCCAATACTCAATATCCAACTCTCAATACTCGATGTCCAAGTGAGACGATCGGGGCGGCATTCTCTCTTCCGCTTGGCCATTGAAGATTGGGTCCGCCACGCCTTCATCCTCTCAGACAGCGGGCGCGGCAAGGTGCTGAGGTTCGACGCCGATGGCAAGCTGGTCTGGGAGTGCGACGCGCCGAACTCCTACGACTGCCAGCTCCTGGCCAACGGGAACGTGGCCTTCGCCTGCCGCGTCCAGGGCCGCGACCGCGGCGTCCGCGAGGTCACGCCCGACAGGAAGGTGGTCTGGGAATACAAGGCCACGGGCGAGGTCTTCGCCTGCCAGCGTCTGGCCGACGGCAACACGCTCGTGGGCGAGTGCACGAACGCCCGCCTCGTGGAGGTCGCGCCCGACGGCAAGCTGGCGAAGGAGCTCAAGGTCAAGTGCAAGGCCGCCGGCCACGGCTGCATGCGCATGGCCCGCAAGACCACGGCCGGCACCTACATGGTCGGCCACCCGGGCGACCGCATGGTCCGCGAGTACAGCGCAGCGGGCGAAGTGCTCCGCGAGATTCCCGCCCCCGGCCCGGCCTACGGCGTGCAGCTCCTCGACAACGGCAACGTGGTCTTCTCCTGCGCGCACTTCGTCATCGAGGTGGACAAGGCGGGCAAAGAGGTCTGGCGTCTCTCCGACAAGGAGGTGCCCGAGGTCGGCCCAAAGTGGCTCGCCTGCATCGCCCGGCTGCCGAACGGCAACACCGTGGTCGGCAACTGGCTCGGCCACGGCCAGGAGGGTGGAATGGCACTAACATGAGGGGTCGGCCAGCCCGCAGGGCGGCAGGAGGTGGCCACGGGCGTAGGCGAGCCCGTGAAGAAATGACACGGACCTACACGGACGGACACGGACACATGCCCATCGCCGAGGAATCCGCCCGTCCGTGCTTGTCCGTGGGCGTCCGTGTGATTTCCTCACAAGCGCGCAGCGTCCAAGAGTTGCGTTCCCACTCGGAGCGTGGGAACGAGTCTGAGATGGGGGTCGGGTGCCGCGGGCGGGTTCAGGCGATGGTCGGGGCGGTTTGCTGGAAGGCGCGGGTGGCGTCGAAGCCGCGGACACCCGCGGTGCAGCCGAAGGCCTGGACGCAGTGTGCGGCGACGGCGTTGCCGAAGCGCGCGCTCTCGACGAGGCTCCAGCCCCGGAGCCGCCCGCAGAGGAATCCCGCCACCCAGCAGTCGCCGGCCCCCGAGGTGTCCACGCACTTGACGCGGTAGGAGGGGACGTAGGCCTCCTCGCCGTTGCCGAAGACGTAGCTGCCCTTCGGCCCGAGCTTGACGGCGACGACGCCTACGCCGCGGCCGTGGAGCCGGCGGACGATCTCCTTCGGGTCGCTCGTGCCCGCCACGCGCTCCGCCTCCTCGATGGAGGGGAGGAACATGTCGAGGTGGGGCAGGCAGGGGCCGATCACCGGCGAGTAGTCGGCCACGCGGTTGTTGAACACAGTGTCCATGCACGTCGTCACGCCCGCGGCGCGGGCGGCCTGGAGGACGTGGGCGGTCTGCTCGCCGTCCAGGGTCGGCATCACCATCGTGCCCGCGACGTGGAGAATCTTGGCCCGCTTCACGATGTCGAGGTCAATGTCGCGCTCGCAGAGCGTGGCGTTGGCGCCCATCGTGTGGAGGAAGCGGCGCTGGCCGTCCGAGCCGACGATGACGAAGGTGAACGAGGTGGAGGCGGCAGGGTCCACCACCACGCCGCCGGGATCAATCCCGTGGCCGCGGAGGGTGTCGGTGACGAATGAGCCGAAGACGTCGCGGCCGACCTTTCCGACGACGCTCGCCTTGAGTCCGAGCTTTGCCATGGCGATGGCGGCGTTCGCGGCGCAGCCGCCGATGTGGAGCTCCATGTGGTCGAAGAGGCGCAGGCTGTTCGGCGGCGGCACCTCGTCAATCGGCGATCCGAACGCGTCGGCGACCAGAATCCCCAGGCAGCAGACGTCCATCAAAGGCTCCTGTTGTGCGCAGCACGCCCGGCCCCCCGCTGCTCAATCCTAGCACCGCGCCCTACGATGATCAAGCTCCACTGGGAGCGTGTCCAGGAATCCCCGTCGTCCGCGTTGCCGGCGTCAGCGGGCGGCGTCTGCCCCCTCTCCCAGAGGGAGAGGGAAACAGATACGCTTCATCTCTAGGCGGCCTCTGGCTACAACCGAAGCGCGGAAATGTCGAATACCGAATGACGAATGTCGAATGACGAACTCAGAACAGACACGCCGTGTCAGGCCAAAGTCAGTCGTTCGCGCCATTGTGTATCAACCCTGGGAGAGGGGGAGTTGATACACAATGGGAGAAACGGCCCCAGAAGGCTCAGGACCGCCTTGCGCCATTGTGTATCAACCTGGAAACGGGGGTGAGTTGACACACAATGATCCCGCGTGCGGCGGGCAAGCTAGTCGAAGCGTAAAGTGCCGAAACCACGGCAGTTATGGAAGTTCGGGCCTGAGGCGGGGGACCAGGCCCAGTGGGTGGCGGGGGCGTCGTCGTAGTCTATGCGGTAGAGGTTGCCGTGCCAGAGCGCGCCGCGGGTGGGCGGGACGCCGCCCAGGCCGCGCATGAGGGCGAAGGGGATGAAGCACTCGGCGGTCCAGCCCTCGACGGCGGCCATCGGGGCCTTCGGGCCGCCGCGGACGGCGGTGGCCCGGCGGACCCGCCGCGCGCCCTCGTAGTGCCAGGGCCGCCAGCCCATGAATATCCCACCCTGGTTGGGGATTAGGAGGGGGAGCTCGACGCCAAGCGGCGAGAGCTCGTACTCGAAGTAGAGCACTTGCCGCGGGTCGGGCCAGAGGAACACCTCCACCACGTCCTCCTCGTAGATGTCGTCGAAGTCCTCCGCCGCCGTGCAGGCCAGGCGGCGGTCCTCGCAGTCGAACAGGAAGTACATCCCGGTGTCGGAGTAGAGGGTCTTGGCGCGGGAGCGGTAGGGCGCGGTTCCGCTGACGTGGGTGAGGGGGAGCCAGTCGGCCTTCGCCCACTCGCCCGCGGCGCCGTCGCCCGCCAGCGCGAAGTCGGCCGTCCGCCGCACCGAGGCCATTGCGGTGGTCATCTGCACTTCTCTATCGTCGTCCTCGTCCCTTGTCCTCGACCTCGACTCTTCTTCGCTTCCCCGAGAAGATCGAGGACGAGGGACGAGGACGAGGGACGAGGACGAGGACGAGGACGACGGTCAGTCGAGCGTCTGGATGCGCCAGTTTCGGACGAGGAGCTGGGCGTTGTAGGTGGTGAGCTCGATCTTCGTGACGGGGTGGGGGCGGGGCGCGGTGGCGGAGAGCTCCTTGCCGTTGAAGGCGTAGCGCATGTCCTTGTCGCCGATGGTCACCTTGAGCTGGTTCCAGGTGCGCGGCTTGATCGCGTGCTGGTAGCCGGCCAGGCTCCCGTCCCCGCGGCGGCCCGCCACGTAGTCGCTCCCGGCCGTGTCCGGGTGGGCCTTGAGGGCCATGACCTGCGCCTGGTCCACCATGATGGTGGCGCCCCAGGCGTTGGGGTCGCGGTCCAGCACGCAGAGGTCGCAGGCTATCTCGAGCTTGGCGGCCTCCTTCGGAGGTGCGAAGATGAGCTTCGCGGCGTCCTGCACCGAAGCCATCTTCACGATGTTGTCCGGGAGCACGCGCCAGCAGTTGGCGGGCGTGGCCTCCCGCACGCCAAGCCGCTCTAGGGCGGCGTCGAGGTCGGCCACGGGGGTGGCCGACAGCACCTTCTCGTCGAGGTTGTCCTTCGATTCGGGGAAGGCTGGCGCCTGCCAGGGCCAGTTGACGATGACGTAGATGGCGAGGATGATGAGGATGGGCACCATGCTGAGGACGCCCATCGGGATCTTGTGGTACCAGGCCTTCAGGATTTCGGCCTCCTTGCGGATGACCGCGAAGCGCCCGCGGATGCGGCGGCGGTCTTCGGCGGAGAGCTCCTTTGGTGGCCTCGCGGCCTCCTCGGGCGGCGCCTGGTAGCCCACGGGCGCGGGCGGCTGGAAGCGCTCGTAGCCGAACCACGCCAGGCCGCTGTCCAGCCCGTCGTAGTTGGGAGGCGGGGGCGGGGGCTCGGGCTTCGGCGGCTCCTCGGCGGGTGCCGCCGGGGCCTCGGGGGCGGCTTGCGCGCCCGTGGCCTCGGGGGCCGCCGGCTCCGTTGCGGCTTCAGGGGGCTTCTCGCCCGCGCCTTCGGGCTTCTCCTCCGCCGGTGGCTCGGGAGCCGGCTTCTCCGGGGTTGGCTGGGACGGCGTCGCGCCCGAAGCGGGTTGCTCGGCCTGGTCCTTCTCGTCGCCCATGCAAGACTCCAATTGCCTGCTCTGAACGCGGATCGGCTTCAGCGAATCAGCCGCGGATTATAGCAGCGGGGCAGACCAGTTGTCAAAGCGGGGTCATGCTGACACGCCCCCGGCTCGCGGGCCTGGTGGTTTGCAGCCCTGCAAGGGCGGCATGGGATAGCCCAGGGCGGAGCGGAGCGAAGCCCTGGGAGGGGCCGGCCACCCATGCGAAGCCCTGAAGGGGCGGGATAGCCTGCCACGCGGGGCCTATGCCGCCCCTACAGGGCTACCATCCCTAGGCCCCACAACCCAGGGCTTCGCTCCGCTCCGCCCTGGGCTGTACCATGACGCCCTTCCAGGGCTGAAACCGGGGAGGGCACAAACCGGGGGCATGTCAGAAGGTCATGTCGAAGGCTCTGCACTTCTCTGCTCGTCCTCGTCCTCGTCCCTCGTCCTCGTCCCTCGTCCTCGATCTTCCTGGCGTGGGGGAAGATGAGAGTCGAGGACGAGGACGACGGACGAGGGACGAGGACGATTGGGACACCTCATGGCTGGCAGGCTTGGGCCTCTTCGATCATGGCTAGCATGTTCTCGAGCGGCACGTCGGCCTGGAGGGTGATGCCGGATTCGAGGATGTAGCCGCCGCCCTCGCCCATGAGGCGCTTGAGGCGGCGGACCGCGGAGCGGACCTCGGCGGGCGAGCCGCCGGCCAGGAGGCGCTGGGTGCCCAGGCCGCCGCAGAAGCTCAGGCGCCGCCCGAACTCCCGCTTGAGCTCGCCCACGTCCATCGCCTCGGGCTGGATGGGGTGCAGGATGTCGAGCCCGAGGTCCACGAGGTCGGGGACGATGGGGCGGACGTTGCCGCAGGAGTGGAGGAAGACGGTCTTGCCCGCGGCCCGCGCGCTGGCGAAGACGCGTGCGAGGTGCGGGCGGACGAAGCGCCGCCAGGCATCGGGCGCGATGAGCATCGCACGCTGCGTGCCGTAGTCGTCGCTGAGCGCCACGCCGTCAAATGCGAACCGCCGAATCAGGGTGTCCAGCGTGCCCAGAACGAAGGCGGCGATTCCATCGAGGAGTTCCTCCACGAAGCGCGGCTCGAGGGCGAGCCAGAGGAGGAGGTTCTCCATGCCGCACAGAAAGGTCGCCCGCTCCCAGAGGTCGCCGATCCAGAGGATGGTGTAGTTCGCGCGGTTGCGTTCGCACCAGGCGTCGAGGCCCTCGAAGCGATAGGCGGCGGCGGGGTCGGGGAAGGCGTAGCCGGCCAAGCTGGGCGTCGTGATGGGCGGTGCGACGGGCGAGCCGCGGTCCAGCTCGCTCGTCGTCCAGCCAACTCCCCACTCGTCGCGTGCGAGGGGGCCGAACTGCTGCGGCGAGGCGTAGAGCGGCTTGATCGAATTCGTCCCCCGCATCCGCAGCGGCAGGCCGAGGACCTCCTCGATCTCCCCCGGCCCATAGTGCTCCGCCAGCTTGCGCCGCGCGGGGGGCGAGAGCGAGAGGTTGAACGGCACGGCCAGCCCGCCCTCGTGGCGCAGGACGCGAGCCACCCATTCCCGGTTGGTCATCCCGTGAGCCCTTCGAGGATGAATGGATGGGTGGATGTGTGGATGAATGAAAGAGAAGTCGGCCTGGAGATTCCTTCATTCATCCAATCATCCATCCATCCAATCATCCTCTTTGGTTGCGTCTAGCGGTCACCTTCGGTAAGGGGTCGGCTTGGAGCGCGTGGATTTCGTCGGCGAACTCCGCGATCTCCTCGGGGGTCATGCCGAGGCGCGGGGAGACGTAGTCGGGCATGTTGCGCACGTAGGGGCAGTCGGGCGGGAACACCCCGAGGCGGACGCCCATCTCGACCGGCATGCAGTCGGGATTCACCTCGTGGCGCCGCTCGTAGACCGTGCAGAGGCGGGTCGCCACGTCGAGATACGGGCAGGGGAAGGGGGTGTAGACGATCTCGCCCTTGATGATGAGCTTTGCGTAGCAGCAGCGCCCGCACTTCCGGCACGGGTCGGCCTCTGGCATCGTTGCTTCCATCCGTGTGAATGCTGCCATCTGCCGTCTGTCCTCTGCCGTCTGTCGTCTGCCGTCTGCCCTCTGATTCCTACGGCGGCGGCTGGCCGGGCCAGGCGGCTCGGCGCGTGGCGATGAAGGTCGGCGTGGTGGTTAGCGAGACGAGGAAGAGGCCGCCTTGCGCCCTGACGGCCTTCGGCGGCTGGCCGCGGCGGAAGACGCGCGCCTCCTGGGCGTTGAGGCGCAGTTGCACCGTCTCCTCGCCCGCGAGCTTGTAGACGGCGAGGATGTCCTCCTGACGGGTGCGGAAGAGGTGGGCGACGGCGTCGGAGCCGGTAAGGGTGAGGCGGGCGACCGGCTCGGCCTCGGCGGCCGGGCCGAGGAGTTCGGCCAGCCAAGCGGCCTGCTCGCGGAGCTGCTCGGCGAGGCGGAGGAGGGCGGGGGCGGAGTCGCCGGGCGCCCCGCGGCCTGCGACCCAGAGGAGGATGCGGCGGGCCTTGCGCCACTTGGTGCAGGCGAGGTTGAGCTGGGGCAGGGCCTCGCCCGGCTCGGCGAGGCCGGCGTAGTAGGCCAGCGCGCCCTCCTGCACCGAGGCGAGCGCGCCCAGGAGCGCCCTGAACATGTAGATGGCCTCGGAGATGCGCTCGGAGCGCTGTGCGGCGGGCGCGGCCTCGAAGAGCGGACCCTCCCAGGGGGGCGAGACGGTGCCGAGTGCCTCGCGGAAGGCGGCGTGGACGGGTTCGATGCGAGCCTGGAGGCCGCGGAGCTTCTGCCCCTGGCCCTTGAGGTCCTTCACCTGGGCGGCGATGGCGGCGCTGGCGGCCCGTGCGCGGAGCGCCGCCCAGTTGCACGCCAGGTCGCCTTCCTCCGCGGGCAGGAGTATGGGCACGCCGAGGCCGAACGGCCTGGGCGCAGCGGCCAGGATATCCGCGTCCAGCCGGTCGCTCTCAAGGATCGCCTTGGCCAGCTTGTCGGCGGCCTCGCCCTCGCACAGGGTGGCGGCCCAGGCGCGGAAGTGGGCCTCGGGGGTGAGGGACCTGTCCCAGGCGAAGCGCGCGAGGAACGACGCCCGCGCGCCGGCTCCCCGCCGCCAGGGGAGCGCGATGGTGTCGGCTTTCGCGGCCAGCAGCTTCGCGGCCGCCTCAGCCGCCTCCTCCACCCGCGCGAGGCCGAGGAAGTCGCCGGGGTCCTCGAGCACCTCGATGACTTGGCCAGTGCCACGGTCGGCTTGTCCGACCGTGGGGGCACGGCTGGGCAAGCCAGCCGTGGCACACGCGGGCGGCGCGGCGCGGCACAGCTTGCCATCGGGCGCGCGGCGGGCGAATGTGAGGGCGATGCCGCGCCGCCGCGCGTAGTCGGCCAGCACCCCCAGCCCCCGCTGGTGCGCCAGGTAGGCCTCCGCAAGGCAAGAGTAGGGCGGGTCAATCTCGAAGGGGAACAGAGCCGCGCGCGAACGCTTCGGCTCGTAGCCGAACGTCGCGTCGAGGCCGTCGAGGGGGAAGACGACCTCGCTGAAGCGGTTCTTCGCCGCGAGGTCAATCATGGAGAGCCAGTGCCACTGGGAGGCCCGGACGGCGGGCGGCTGCCCCGGCCCGGCCGCCTCTGGCGCCGCGGCCACGAGGAGGCGGTGCGCGAAGAGCGGGGTCCGAGCCTCGTCGAGGTCAGGCACGCGGAAGGGCGCGCGCGGGGGGAGGCGCGCTCCCTGCATGGAGAAGCGCACGCCGTAGCGTTCGAGGAGCGCGTAGACGCCGTAGACGACGCCACGGGGGGCGGTGGCGGCGACGAGGATGGCCGGGCGGTCGGCGTGGCGCAGGCTCTTGAGGAGGTAGCCGTCGCCGCCGAGCTCGCGGAGGCGGCCCTCGAGGCCCGCCTGGCGGACCAGTTCCGCGGCCAGCTTGTTGTTCCGCGCCGTGCCCACGACGATGAGCGGCTGCCCCGCCGGCAGCGGCTCCTCCGCGTCGGGCTCGCGCGGCTCGATGTTCGCGTCGCTGAACTGCGCCAGGTACGAGCGGAGCTCGAGCGCCGCGAGGCGTTCCACCTCGCCGTCGGGCGTGTCGGCGGAGAGCGCCATCACGGCGTTGCCGGGCGGGGCGAAGTCGTAGCCGAGGTCGAGGAGCGACTCGGGCGGGCCTTCGAGCCACTTGCCGATGTCCACGCGGACCGCCGAGCCGTCGTCGCAGAGGAGGCTGAGCGAGCGCTTCTCGGGGGGCCAGGTGGCCCAGGGCGGCTCGGAGGGGCCGAAGAGGCGCACGCGGGCAGCCGTGGCCTCGCCGGGCGCCAGCGCGGGCAGCCGCTGCCGCTCGCGGAAGGTGTCGAAGCGCACCTCGAGCGTGGCTCGCGCCCCCTCCCCGCGGTAGTTCTCCACGTGGGCGACGAGCCAGGTGGCGTCCTTCCCGCGCTCGACCTCCACGAAGGCGAGCTCGAGCGGGTGGGCGAAGTCGAGGCTCTGGAGGCGGATGACGGGGCCTGGGGGCCGCTGCCCTTCCTCCGCCTGGCCCGGCGGCGCCTGAAGCACGCCGCGGAGCTTCAGCGGCGCACCTGTCCACGCCCTGAGGCCCGCGGGCACGTCGGCGGTCCGGGCGACGGCGCTCCCCCCGCCGCAGAGGGGGAAGTGGCAAGTGTCCTTGCCAATCCGAAGCTCTCCCCTGAGGTCCAGGCACGCCCGCTCGGCCACGAGGGTCTTCCCCACGTAGTCGGCAGCGTGGGCCGCGAGCTCGTCGGCCACCTCGTGGGTCCAGACGGGCACGACGATGGTCTTCCTGCCGAGCTGGTGGCGGAGCGAGTGGACCTCGGGCGGCACGTCGCGCCGCGGAACGCAGCCGAAGCCGCACGCCGCGATGCCCAGGGCCGCCCACGCTCCCAGTCTCATCCTCGTGGCCTCCATCGTCGCAACCTTCCAGTGCCTTCAGACCTGCCCAGGCCTCATTATACCTTGCCCTCGTGCCGGCCTGCAAACCCGGCCCCCGGTTGTGAGTATGGCCCCCGGTTCCGGCGATCTTCTTCGGCTCCGAAGCTCCGAAAGGAGCGTACTATAACAGCCCAGGGCGAAGCCCTGGGAGAGAGAGGCGGCCGCCCAGATTGAGCCCTGTAGGGGCGTACTGGCCGCTCTGGGCAGCATGTGGCGCCCAGACAACATAGTACGCCCTTTCAGGGCTGGTCTACCCATCGCTCCCTTCCCAGGGCTTCGCCCTGATCTTTGCCCACATCTTCTGGGGGCTGGGGTTTAGCCCCCCAATGGGGGCGTTTGAGCCGTAGCCCAGGGCGACCGAAGGGAGCCCTGGGAAAAGGCCCCGCCAGCGTAGAGCCCCCGAAGCGGGGCGATTCAATGGGCGTGAAACGCCCCCTTCGGGGGCTTGGATG
>Ga0194112_10010903_pt1 | contig 11336 bp, 11 predicted proteins | sample TA2MahC400mmetaG_FD_146191 | JGI IMG/M metagenome (GOLD analysis project Ga0194112, IMG submission 146191) | Freshwater microbial communities from Lake Tanganyika, Tanzania - TA2015016 Mahale Deep Cast 400m | ecosystem: Environmental > Aquatic > Freshwater > Lake | place: Tanzania: Lake...
CGGTCGTGCCGGTCTGGGCCTGGCTCACCACCACATGGGCGAAGCCCTCATCGAGCGCGACCTGCAGCCCATACCCCGTGGCGTCGTTGACGGGGTGCCAGCTCAGCGTCGGTGAGGTCGAGACGTTGGTGGCGCCGTTCGCGGGTGAGATCAGGATCGGGGCCGTCAGGGCGGCCTGCGCCTTGGGTGAGGCGAGGCTGAAACCGATGAGAAGAACCAGAACGCTCAGGCAGCAGGTCGAGGGGCAAATGGGCCGACGTGAGGCATGGTGAACGCGCATGCGTGCTACACCCTCCCTTGTGACGACGGCCAGGCTCAGGTTTTCCGCCTGCCGAGCGGGCTGCCCATCCCTGACGCGACTCGCCAGTCGCCAAGAAGGGCCGCCGGGTTCGCTCGACGTTGGGGAATAGTATGCCCGGAATGCCCCTATCCCAAACGTCGCGGCTCCGATCCTCGCCGTTCGTGGCTGACAGACCACTACCGCAGCGTCACCGAACACAGCCCCGAGGCCTGCGCGCCGCCGGCCTGGCGGGCCGTGACGCGCACGAGGTAGCGTCCGGCCGGCGCGGGTGTACCGGTGAGCGTCCGGCCCGTCCAGGCGAGGCGCTGGAGGCCCGCGGCGGTCGTGCGGTCCTGCGCCAGGATCGCCACCGGCCGGCCGGCGAGGTTGAGCACGGTGACGGTAACCTCGGCGGGAGTGGAGAGACTGAACAGCAATTCTGCCCCGGCGGGCGTGGGCACGGCGGCGACCCCGGAGAGGGAGAGCGCGGCGGGCTCCGTGCCGCCGGTGGGGATTACGCCGCCGGCGAGCGGGATGAAGTCCACGCGGCCGTAGGCCGGGTTGTCCAGCTTGTCGGTGATCTTCGCCTCGATCTCAGCCTTCACGGTCGTGTCGAAGTTGTTGCCCTCGGCGCGAATGGCGTGTGCGGTTTGGTTGCGGATGAACAGCGTGTTGCTGCTGCGGAAGAGGTTGCCGCCGTCATCGGTGGTGGAAGTGTTCGCCAAGCTGCCCAGCCTCGCCGTGGAGTCATCGAGCAGGCCGACCGCGTTCACGCACGAGCGGAAGGTGTTGCCGTAGAGGTCGGCGGAGGACGTAAAGCCGGCATAGCCGACCATGACGCCGTGCCCGGCTCCGGCCAGCAGGTTGTCACGAATGACGACCCCCGTGGCGCCGCCGACATAGACGTGCCTCCCGTCGCGCGGGGCGTTGCTCCCATCCGGCAGCACGCCGAACCGGTTGCCGCGAATCGTGGTGCCCGAGCCGCCGAAGTACGCCTCGACCCCCCGCGAGTCGGGCTGATGGTTGTCCGCGAAGTAGTTGGCGGCGGAAGCGGTCGTCCCGCCGATGAGCTGCGGTCCCGCATTGCCGTTGAGGATGATGCCGCTGTGGAGTGGCTTGCGGGCCGTCCCGGCCGCGTTGCAGCCGAAGTAGTTGCCCTGCACCGCGTTGTTCGCCGTGGCGGCGCTGCTGATCTCGATGCCGTAGCCCGTGCTCGATGCTACGAAGACGTTCCGGGCCGCCGCGGTGGTGGCGCCGATGCGGTTGTTCGAGGCGCCGCCAGCCAACCGGACGCCGTCGCCGACCATCGGGCGGCTCGTGTTGCCGTCGGCGCCCAGACCGAAGAGGTTGCCCTGGATCGTGTTGTCGTCCACGTCCCAGGCGTACACGCCGTAGTACAGCCCCGCGAAGGTGTTGTCCCGGATCACGTTCTGCACCGTGTCACGGGCAATGCGCCACATGTCCACGCCCGTGCCGTCCGTGCCGAGCGCCTCGTTGTTGTTCGGCGGGGCCTTCAGGCCGAACGTGTTGTTCCGGATCGTGTTGGACTGGCCATCACGGATGCGGACTCCCTTGCTCCCCGCATAGCCGCCCGTGCCGCCGGAGATGACGTTGCCGCCTCCCGGCTCGCCGATCACGTTCGAGTCCGCGGTGTCGATCACCACGTCGGCGGTGTCGCTGCCCCGCGCCGTCGCTCCACCCAACTGCACACCCAAGTAGCAGTTGCACACGGTGCAGTGGTTCGCGTTGAGGAGTTCGATCCCCGCGTATGGGAAGCCGGTGATCGCCAGCCCCTCAACCACGCAGTAGTCCGTCCGGATGGCCAGCGCAGACCCGGAAGGCTGCAGCACTCCGTCCAGACCGATGTCGGGCGTGCCGTCGTTGTCGAGGTCGCCATCGAACGTGGTGTTCGCATCGGAGACCGGGTCCAGGGCCGTCGTCGGCTTGGTCACACTGCCCGCAAGCCCGCCGGCGAAGGTGATCCGGTCCGCCCCCGCGTGCGAGTTGGCCTTCTGGATCGCCCAGCGGAGGCTGTGGTAGCCGGAGCTGTTGAGGTTCTGGACCGTGTAGGTTGCGCCCCACATGGTCTGCGACAACGCCAACGCCACGACGCAGACCGCGATGCCCCGTCTCATGGCGAGCGGCTCCTCCGTGGGTTGTCGGAGTCTACGCCTTGTCGGAGTGTGTACGAGAAGCGGGGGGGCGCCATGAATGGCGCCCCTACACGACCGGGCGCGATGAATCGCGCCCCTACATCACTGCACACCGCCGTCATGTAGGGGCACGATCCAGATTGTGTTGAAGAAGGGCTCTGTGGAGGAAGGACGCCTCTCCTACACGGCCTACGTATCTCGTAGGTCGGGATACCAATCCCGACAGTGCCTTTGTCAACACAATCTCCATCGTGCCCAAGTGTAGGGGTCGCCATCGAACGTTGTGTTCGCATCGGAAATCGGGTCCAGGGCCGTCGTCGGCTTGATCACACTGCCCGCAAGCCCGCCGGCGAAGGTGATCCGGTCCGCCCCCGCGTGCGAGTTGGCCTTCTGGATCGCCCAGCGGAGGCTGTGATAGCCGGAGCTGTTGAGGTTCTGGACCGTGTAGGTGGAGCCCCACACGGTCGCGGACAACGCCAACGCCACGACGCCGATCGCGTTGCTCAGTCTCATGGCAGCGGCTCCTCCGTGGGTTGTCGGAGTCTACGCCTTGTCGGAGTGTGTACGAGAAGCGGGGGGGGCGCCATGAATGGCGCCCCTACACGACCGGGCGCGATGAATCGCGCCCCTACATCACTGCACACCGCCGTCATGTAGGGGCACGATTCATCGTGCCCAAGTGTAGGGGCGTGATTCATCACGCCCGATGCCGCACTTCTCGCACACCCTCTCAGATCAGCCACTCGATCTTGACCACGTCTTCCATCTGCCGGAAGTCGGGATCGCCGGTAACGAGGGTCGCGCCAAGCTCCTGCGCGAGCGCGGCGGCGTAGCAGTCGCCGAGGGCGATCGGGAACTGTGCCTTCAGCGCGCCGGCGCCAAGGGAGAGTGCGAGGGTGGCGTCGTGGAACCGGACGCCGGCAAGCTGGAGGTCTCCGACCGTCGTCCGCGCGGCCGACTCATCACCCCTCCGCCAGAGGGCGTAGAGCACCTCAGCCACGTTCACTGAGCACATGTGCACCGAGGCCTCACCCGCCTCCGCGTCGGCCAGCAAGCGCTCGACCCGCTCGCCCCCCGGCTCGTCCTGGAGGAGAGCAAGCACGGCGAACGTATCGAGCACGAAGGGCGCAGCTTCCACCGTTCAGTGCCTCCTCGGGAGTCCGGGCTAGCTCTTGTGTGAGACCGCCTCGGGCTTCGGGCCGAACATGCGCTGGTACTTCCGCTCCTCGCGCTCGTTGTCCAACGCCCGCTCCCTGAGCAGCTCCGCAGTGAGCGATTCTGTTCCGAACTTGCGCATGCAGCCGCGGAGCGATTCGACGATGTTCTCCGGCCGCGGGATGATGTGCAGCACCCCGTTCTGCACGTGCAGGAAGCAGTACGTGCCGGGCTTGATGCCGTGCTTCTTGCGGAACTCCGCCGGGATGACCACCTGCCCCTTCGCTGACACCCGTATGATCGGCATCCCGTCTCACCTCCCCGTGGTGTCGAGCCACTCGATTCTCACCAGGTCCTCAACCGCCTCGAACTCGCGATCCCCCGTCACCAATGTGGCGTCGAACTGCTGCGCTAGCGCAGCGGCGAAGCAGTCGGCGTAGGCGAAGGCTTTCCGGCGCCGTCTCGCGGAGGTCCTCAAGTCAGCCGCTCGCTCGGTCAACTCCATGTCGGCCTCGACGAGCGCAAGAGGCAGGGCGTCCACCGCCTGGAGCATCTGGGCCGCCGGTTCGTCGCCGTACCGGTCCCGAAAGGTGTAGATCACCTCGCCAAGGTTCACGACACACATGTGCAGACGGATGCGACCGTCGGCGGCCGCCCGCAGCAGGTCCTGAACGGCACTCGCGCCGTGCTCGCCCTCAAGCAGGGCCATCAGCGCGAAGGCGTCGAGGACGACTTGCGGAACAGCGTCTTCTCCAGCCATGCCTCTTTGCGCTCCTCAAGCTCGCGCTCCTCCAGCTTGTACTCGAGCCAGTCCTGGGTCAGCGGCCCTAGATGGGCGAACATGCCGTACGCCGCCTCCACGGGGTCCTTGCCCAATGCGGTGAGCACGGCGCCCTCTCCCTTCTCGCCGAGTTGCGCGTACGTGCCCGGCTCAAGGCCTAGTTCCTCGCGGATCCCCTTGGGGATCGTGATCTGGCCCTTCGTCGAGACGCGGACGATTGCCATGGTGCCCACCTCCTCGTTGGCAGTATACCCATCCCCGGAAAGTAGGTCAATCATGGGATCGTCTTACCATCCTATGTTCGGTAGGTCATCCTCTCGGAAACGGGAGAGGACCTCTCCCCCACTCCCCGGAACTCTCATCAGCAACTACGACCCAAACGGAGACCGGTGACGTGGAGCAGGCTAACGGGGCAGAGCGCCTCTTCGGGACGGATGGGGTTCGCGGGACGGCGAACCGCGAGCCGATGACGCCGGAGGTCATCTACAACCTCGGGCGCGCCGCGGGATATGTCTTCGGGAAGATCGGTACCGATACGGTGCTCGTCGGGCGCGATGGGCGGCTGTCGGGCGACATGCTCGAGTGCGCGCTGGTGGCGGGCTTGTGCTCGGTGGGGATCAGCGTGTGCCGGGTGGGGATCGTGCCGACGCCGGCCATCGCGCACCTGACCGGCGTCCTGTCGGCGAAGCTGGGCGTGATGATCTCCGCCTCGCACAACCCCTACGAGCACAATGGGGTGAAGTTCTTCAAGGCCGATGGCACCAAGATCGACGACGATCTCGAGCGGGAGATCGAGGCCGCCTACTTCGGCAAGGCGCACCAGTCGGTGAACCCGACGGGTGGCGCGATCGGGCGAGTCGTGGAGCGCGCGAACGTGGTGGACCGCTACCTGCACCATGTCGAGCAGACCGTGCCGCGCGACTTCGACCTGTCGGGCCTGACCATTGTGGTGGACTGCGCGAACGGCGCCAGCAGTCAGACGACGCCGCGGCTGCTGCAGCACTTCGGCGCAGAAGTCGTGACCATCCACGACGCGCCGAGCGGCCTCAACATCAACGAGGCGTGCGGGTCGCAGCACACCGAATCCCTCGCGAAGGCCGTCGCAGCCCACCTGGCGGACCTCGGCGTCGCGCACGACGGCGATGCGGACCGCGCGATCTTCGTCGATGAGCGCGGAAACCGCCTGGACGGCGATCACATCCTCGCGATCTGCGGGCCCCACCTGAAGGAGCGCGGCCGACTGCACGGCGATGTGGTCGTCACCACCATCCTGGGCAACCTGGGCCTGGACTTGACGCTCAACCCGCTCGGGATTCGCGTCGCGCGGAGCGACGTCGGCGACCGCTTCGTCTGGGAGGAGATGCGCAGCATCGGCGCGTCCCTCGGCGGTGAGCAGGCCGGCCACGTGATCTTCGCCGAGTTCTCCTCGACGGGCGATGGCCTCATCACCGCGCTGCAGGTGCTCGACGCGATGGAGTCCTCCGGCAAGCCGCTGTCGGAGCTGCGCCGGCGCCTCATCGTCATCCCGCAGACCACCCGCGACATCGAAGTCCCCGCCAAGCCGCCGCTCGAGGACTTCCCGGCCATCCAGCAGGCCATCAAGCGCGCCGCGACCGCCCTTGGCGACCGCGGCCGCGTCATCGTCCGCTACTCCGGCACCGAGCCCCTCGCCCGCGTCATGGTCGAGGGCGAAGACGCACCACAGATCAACGCGCTCGCGGACGACGTGGCGGAGGCGATTCGGAAGGCGATCGCGGGCTGAGCGCGAAGTGAGGGCCTGTGCGAGGCTCGGTTCACGGAGGGGAGACGACCTGAGATGATACGGCGTGCGCCATGGCTGGTGGCGGTGCTGCTCGCGTTATGCGTGAGTAGCGCCGTCGTGGCGGATGTCGCGGCGGACCTGGCGGGGCTGCTGGCCAAGGGTCGGTACGACGAGGTCATCGCCGCCGCCACCCAGGAGCTGGAGAAGACCGACCCGCCGGACAAGCAACTGGTCTACCTGCGGGGAATGGCGGCCTTCTACATCCAATGGTACGGCGTGGCCCAGAAGGACATGAGCTCCCTGGGCGACTATGCCCCGTGGGAGAAGTGGCCGCCGGCCTCCGACTTCGCCGGGCGGGTGGTGCGCATCAAGGCCGTGGCGCCGGCGAATGTCGATGAGATCCGGCGAGGGAAGACGTGCCTGTTCCGCATCTACTACGACGAGAACAACGAGTGGTCGCAGGCCATCGCGGCGACGCTGCGGGAGACGTACGCCGAGGTGTGCGGCCTGTACGGCGCGGAGCTGGCGGAGACGTCGGTCTTCATCTTCAGCGACGGCGCCCGGTACAACGAGTTCTTCCGCCTGGGCAGCGGCAGCCCGCCCACCGACTGGCAGTGGGCGGCGGGCGCCGGCGGGGCCCTCCTCTTCTGCCAGTACGATGCCGACGGCTCGCAACCCGTGCCGCCGGGCAGCGCGTACATGCGCTCGAGCATCGCCCACGAGTTCAGTCACTGCCTCGTCCGGCGCTACCTGGGAACCACGCGGATCCCGCCCTGGCTGGATGAGGGCCTGGCGACCTGCTGCGGGGCCCTGCTGGTGCCGGAGGACCTGGCCCGCAACGATCTCCAGGTTGCAGCCATCGTGCGGCTGGGCCAGATGCTGCCGCTGTCGGTGATGGCCGAGAGCAGGGGTTTCTACTCGAACGACAACGCCAAGACCGCCTACCCGCAGGGCTTCGCGATGGTGCGCTTCATGGCCGACCAGATCGGGCGCGACGGTCTGCTGAAGCTCCTCCAACTGCTGCGCGACGAAGGCGACCTCGACAAGGCCCTCGACAAGGGTTGGCAGACCAACTCCACCGCGGTGTATGAGGCGTGGCACGACGGAATGCTGCGCCTGCTCCAGGAAGGCAAGCTCGGACCGTAGCAGGCAGGGGCCGGATGGCCTTCGGCCATGCGGCCCCTCCCACGGCTTGCCGGGGGTTGACGTCTGCGAGCAGGTGTGGTAGCAGGCAGGGGCCGGATGGCCTTCGGCCATGCGGCCCCTCCCATGGCTTGCCGGGGGTTGACGTCTGCGAGCAGGTGTGGTATCTAGAGTGTACGGAAAACCGAACAGTTGATCGGGTATTCGGACGATGCTTCTGGGTCTGCTGGACGAGCTCCTGGGCAACCGGGTCAAGGTGGGCATTCTCCGCCTGCTGTGCACTCACCGACGGCAGTTCACGGGACGGGAGGTGGCCCGCGCGCTGGGCCGGGCGCCCGCGACCACCCATGAGGCCCTGCAGGCCCTCGTCGCCTCGGGCGTCCTCGAGCAGGAAACGCGGCCGCCTGTGGTGCTCTACCGTCTCGCCCAGGGGAACCCGTGGGTCGCGCGTGTGCTTCGGCCGCTGTTCTCGGCGGAGGAGGGCACGGAGGCGGCCCTGGCGCGTGAGATCACCGAGGCCGCCGGGGAAGCGGCCGAGAGTGTCGTCCTGTTCGGCAGTCGCGCGAGGGGTACGAGCCGACCCGGGAGCGATCTCGACGTCCTGTTCGTGGTCCGCTCTCGCCGTTCGACCGCCCGGATCGCCGCGGCGCTCGGGGATGTCAGCCTGCGCTGGGGGCTGAGTATCGAGCCGCTCTTCGTCGGGCTTAGCGAGTTCCCTCGATGGAGCCAAGCCGCCCCGGACGTGTGGGCGGGCATCCTGTCTCACGGCCTCACGCTCCGCGGCACTCCGCCATCGGAACTGGTGCGCCATGCCCGCCGTTCGCCGACTGCAACTGGCTGAGGAGTTCCTCGCCTCCGCGGAGTCCGACCGACAGGCCTTCAGGCTGAATGCCGCCGCCGTCTCTCGCTCCTCACTCCTCCTCCCTCGCTCCTCGCCGTCGGCCTCTCCCCCACTTCCGTTACAGCAATCTTGCATCCGGGCGCTTCTCCTGTGACCCCGAACTGGTATTGAATGGGGCTCAGCCGCGCCGGGCGCTGCCCGGCCGCCGACACCGAATCGCGGGTGCCATGACTGCACTGGGCGAACCCCTGACCCTCCATCAACTTGGACCGGTGAGCTTCCTGTGCGGCATCGCCCTGTTCGGTGTCCTGATGTTCGTCAACGCGCTGTCGGATACCGCGCATACCCTCGCCCGCCGTCGACCTCGACTCACTGTCTCGCCGTCGCCCGAACTCCTCCCTCCCCCCTACGTGCCCCACGCCACGCGGGTGCTGCCCGTGCCGCCGTGGGAGCGCCGCCCTGCCGGACGAATGCCGCGGGTCGCTTGGCAAGCCCTCCCCTGTGGTCCGCTCACCTAGCCTCTCCCCCAGGGCCATTGCATTGTCCGGGAGGGGCCGCATACCTGTGCGCTGAGGGCACTCGGCGCACAGGTATCCGGCCCGTCGTAGCCCGACCGAGGGGCCGGATGCTTCGCATTCGGCCCCTCCCACGACTACGCAATGACCCTGCCTCTCCCCCACCTTCCACGACGTGCAGTGCGAAGCGAGAGAGGCCGCATACGACGCCTTAATGGTAAACCGCTTTAGCGGCAAGGCTCCCCAGAGTTCCCGCGCAGAAACACCATTAAGACGTTCTAACGCTAAACCGTTTTACCCGCATAGCATTCGTCTGAACCCCCGCCGGCCCTTGTCACACTCGACGCGCGAGGCCCGAGGCAGGACGGGCGCCCCGCCGAGGCCGGCTGTCTGAGCCCCGTAGATCGATTCTGGGCGCCGGAAGAAGCCACGAGGCCCCCACCTACTCGCGCTACGCCGAACGCCCCTCAGAGGCCCCCAGCACGCGCGCACGGGGCATTCGCTGCGGGGGGCGGGAGCGGTCCGCGGGCCCTCTTCCCCACGTCGTGCACGTACCCGCTTCAGCCGCCTGGCAGCGCAAGAGAGGAGTTCGGGCGCAAATGGGCCTTGATTCCCGGCGCGGAGAACGTTACAATGGCTTCAGCAGATCAGGCTCCGTGAGGATGAGCGCTATGCGCGACGAGCCTCCTCCAGCGATGCCCCTCCAATCCTCCTCTGAAGGCGTTGATCCGAAAGCCTCCGAACCCGGTGGTGAGTATTACACCCTCCGCGAAGCAGCGCGTGAGGCAGGCTGCAGCGAGGCCACCCTTCGAAGGCTGGTCAAGTCAGGTGACGTTCCATATGTCCAGCAGGAGACAAAGACGGGATTCCGATACCTGTTCGAACCCTCCACAATAGCCGTCATCGCGCATAAGGCCTCCATGCGCAGGCCAGCCGGGAGGCCTTCAGGAGGACGGGTTGGAGGGCGTAGTCTCCAAGCCTCCAGATATGAGGCCCTCCAGGAGGCCTCCGAAGGCATTCAGGAAGTCGCGGCTCTGCGAACTGAGCGTGATCTCCTCAGGGCCGAGAACGCACGGCTCTGGCTGCAGGTTGAGCGCCTGACGGAGAGTGTCACACGGCTCGCGCTTCCGCCCTCCAGGACATTGGAGGCCGAGCCTTTGGAGGGGGCCTCCGGTGCCAAGCCTACGGCGAAGCGGAGCTTCTGGAACTGGTTCTTCGGGCGAGACACAAAGGGGCCGGAGGGCGGCGGATGACCAGATGGGTATTCGCCATACGGAGTCTCGGTCGCGATGAAGGTTGTGAAAGGCAGTGTCGGGATTGGAATCCCGACCTACGAGATACGTAGGCCGCGTAGGAGAGGCCTCCTTCCTCCAGAGAGCCCTTCTTCAATACAATCTGAATCGCGTCCCTACATGAGGGCGGCGAAGACGAGGATCGTGGATTCCGGTTTGGATGGATCGACAGCGAGGGCCCGGGGTAGGAGAGGCGGTTCGGTAATGAGAGCAAGGGAAGGGGATAGGGAAGAGAGGACGGTCCAACAACACTGAAGCCACCCTATTCCTTGGCGGGGAGGCGGTGGCTTCGCGAGAGAGTCTAGGCAGCAGGGCCGGCGACTTGTGCCTTCGGTGCTGCACGTGGGGTTTTGTTGTGCCCCGACGCAGCCTCAGAGTAGCACAGCCTACGCCCTGTGTCAAGCTCTCTGCGTTGTGTGGTTTCGAGTTTCGGGTTTCGAGTTCAAGGACACGGGCTGCAGATGGGGTTCGGGACGTGGGTCTTGGAAACTGAAGAACCTCCGAGCAAGCATCAGCAAGAAGCGAGTGCCGCCAGCCGGGAACTCGAGACCCGAAACTCGAGACCTGATACAGCGAACCCGGGAGGGTTCGGGATGTCCGGACAGGGCGAGAGAGGGAACCAGCGCCGACCGAAGCCCTATGACTTCGGGGCCTTCCGCGGCTACCGCGGACCTCGCTTCACGCCCATCCCCGATGAGTTTCTGGATCATCAGCTCGCCGATCTGTCCTCGGCCGAGACGAAGGTGATGCTGTTCCTGTTCCGCAAGACCTATGGCTATCGGAAGAGCGCGGATCGTGTTTCGTTTGCGCAACTCGAGCATGGAACGCGCTCCTCCGAGGGGACCGTCATCGATCGCGGAACCGGTTTGAGTCGCGCTACGATTTGGCGAGCACTGAAGGGATTGCGGGAGAAGGGTCTGATTGAGATTGAGCGTCAGACCACGCCGGCGGGCGATTCAGACATCAACTACTATCACATTCGCGAGGACCTTGGTCCTGAACACTTGGTGGGGCAGGGCGGCTCGCCAAGTCCTCGAGGCGGTCGGTCAACGCGAGGCGGTTCGCCGCATCGTGGAGGTGGGGAAGGGGGCGCCGATCTCTCAGCCGGCGGCGACTCGGAGGGGTGGTTCAGTAGTGAAACTACCCCCATCTCAGAATTGAACCCCCCTGGTTTCAGAACCAAACGAGGGGGTGGTTCAGGTTCTGAACCCACAAGAACAGACTTCACAAGAGAGGACTTGACACTCTCAACCGAACTCACCGATCTGGCGCAGGACTTCCTGCGCTCCATCGGCTACGCGAAGCCCGCCCCAGCGAAGAGAGAGCGAACTGTGCGCATCCTTCGCGAACTCCAGCGCGAGGGTCAGTACACGCTCGAGGAGCTCCAGGCGGCCTGTCGGATAGCCGTCTCCAT
>Ga0194112_10010905_pt1 | contig 11336 bp, 6 predicted proteins | sample TA2MahC400mmetaG_FD_146191 | JGI IMG/M metagenome (GOLD analysis project Ga0194112, IMG submission 146191) | Freshwater microbial communities from Lake Tanganyika, Tanzania - TA2015016 Mahale Deep Cast 400m | ecosystem: Environmental > Aquatic > Freshwater > Lake | place: Tanzania: Lake...
GCGCGGCAGGCATACTCCCACTCGGCCTCCGTGGGCAGGCGGTACTTGTGGCCGGTCTTCTGCGAGAGCCACTTGCAGTAGGTCATCGCATGGAACCATGTGAGTTCCGCGACCGGCTTCAGGCGGCTGTCCCAGCCGCCCCTGAAGGGCAGTCACAACCGCGAGGGGCCGGTGATGGCATCCACGGGCGGCGGCCCGAGGGCCTCCTGGGCCTCCTTCACCGGGTCGCCGCGGCCGGGCTCCTCTCCCGCCCTCCTCTGGCACGTCTCGATGTAGAATGCCATGAACTGCTCCACAGTGGCCTCGGTGGTGCAGAGATAGAAGGGCTTGATCTCGACCTCGTGCCTGGGGCCTTCGTCGTCCTTGCGGCCCGGCTCGTTGGCTGGGCTGCCCATGAGGAACTTGCCGCCGGGGATGAGGACCATGCCGTAGAGGAACTTCGTGCCCTGCTTGGTCGTGATGTACTCTGTGTAGCACTTCGGCAGCTCGCCGCCGCGGGCGAGCGAGAGCGTCACCGGGAGGCAAGCCGCAATCGCCATCATCATTCGCCGCATGTCGAGCTCCTCTTGCCCCTCGCCCCCACTCAGCTCGCCCCACCGACGCGAAGTCGGTGGGGCGGAACCACCCCGTTGTGTCACGAATGGCACTAACATGAGGGCGCGGGCCAGCCCGCAGGGCGGCAGGAGGTAGCCACGGGCGTAAGCCCGTGGAAGAGGATGCCCCCCGGGCCCAGCCCCCGCAGGGGGCGACAGAGACCCAGGGCGAAAGGGGCATCCGGGGCTCCTTCTGCCGCCCCCTGCGGGGGCTGGGCCTGGGCTGACGCCGCGTCCCACGGGCTTACGCCCGTGGCTACCCTCTCCCGCCCGCGGGGCGGGCTGGGCCGGCGCCATCCCCCCAAGTCAGTGCCATTCCGTCGTGTCACCGCTTTTCCTCGATCTCGCGCGCGACGCGGAAGCCCACGAAGTCACCCCCGACCAGGAACCACTTGCTCTTCGGCTGCTTCGGATCCCCCCAGGTCCACCAGGGTTCCTCGAACGCCCGCGCGGCGCAGCGCAGGTCGGCGGGAGGGCTGTCGTAGTGCCCGCCGCGCGCCACGTGGACCTTGCCCTTCGCCGGCCCCTGGGGTGCTACGGCAGGCTTGTGCCTGGCATTCTCAGCATACGCCGTGGGGCTGTAGAAGTCCAGCACCCACTCGCTGACATTGCCCAGCTCGTTGGCTGGGCTGCCCATGAGGAACTTGCCGGCCGGGATGAGGGCCATGTCGAAGCTGAGCTTCTGCCCGCGCTTGGTCGTGAGCGTCTCGGTGTAGCGCTTGGGGGATTCAGCGGCGTGGACGCGGAGCAGGGGGACCGTGAGGCACGAGGCCAGGGCAAGTGCCAGGGGGCGACGCATGCCTGCCCCCTCGGGGCTCACGGCGCCGGCGGTGTGCTTTCGAGCCATTGGCGCGCCTCCTGGCCGCTCCCAAGTGATTATACCGCGCTCTCGGCGAGATTCGCAAGGGGGGGCGCAAAAGTGGGGAGCATGGGGAGCATGGGGCAGCAAGCACATTTTGGGGGCAGCCGATTGGGACACACAATATCCGGGGGGATGCTTCGGTGGGCGCAGGTGGCTGCCAAGTACGGTCCCCCACAGATAGGGGGACGAGATTGGGGCGCTTCGGTGCCTTGCTCCCGAAGGGAGCACAGCGGGTTGCCGGCGGCTTCAGCCGCCGGACAGGGCGCCAGAACCCGCGAAGTCCCGAAGGGACGGCAGAAGGGGGGCCGGACCCCCTCGCCGTGGGGCTCTGCCGTCCCTTCGGGACTAGGCTGCGGGTGCGCCCCGGTCCGGCGGCTGAAGCCGCCGGCAACCCACTGCCGTCCCTTCGGGACTCCCACCTTGTCCCTCGAACGCGGCCTATGGCCGCAGCCCAACAGCCGAGAATGTTGAATGATGAATGCTGAATGTCGAATGTTGAATTGGGAGAAGCAGGGCCCGCCCTTGGCCCCTCTCGTCATTCATCATTCGTCATTCATCATTCGTCATTCAACATTCAGCATTCAACATGCGACATTGCCTCCACCACATGCGCGCAAGACGCGCACGAGTCACGTTCGGAGGTTCAGTCTGGGGGGCCGTACCAAGGGCCAAGCGCGGGCCGGCTCAGGGCTTGGGGGCCTCGGGAGGGGCCGGGGCGTTGTCCTTCTCCGTGGCCAGGCGGGCGGTGAGGAGGACGACGATGCGGCCGGGGAGCGGGTAGCCGCGCCGGTCGAGCCGGGTGAGGAACTTCATCGTGTCGCGGTTCAGGACCTCGACGGGTGCGACGAGCAGCTTGCGGATGGTGGCCCGGGTGTCGCGGACCGTGTGCTTGAGGGGGAGCGCGAGGGTGCAGCCTTGCTTGCAGACGATCGGCTGGCCGGGGGGCAGCAATGCCTCGGCCGAGAGGAACACCGGCTCCTGCCACACCAACAGGGTCGTGCTCTTATTGAGGTCCAGGAAGCCCTTGCAGTCGCGCATGCCGAGGGAGTTGGCCATCCGGGGCTCGATGCTGGTGAAGGCGACCTGGTCGCCGTCCTGCTCCGCGCGGATGTTGAGGACCAGGCCGTCAAGAATCCTGTGCATGACGGGGGCGTAGGCGGCCTTGGCCTGGCCCTCGGCCTTCCCGGGCTTGTAGTCGCCCAGGTAGTCGTAGGGGATGGTGACGGCGATGGAGGCAGTCTGGCCCGCGACGACGGTGAGGCGGGGCGCGGTGACGACCTGGAGGCGGCGGCTGCGCAACAGGTCGCTCAGCGTCTTGCCGTGCTGAGCGCCCGTGAGGAGGGAGTAGGGCTTCTCGCAGTCAATGCCCAGCTTCGCGAAGTCGGAGGGCTGGCCCGCGAGGAACCAGGTGAAGACGCGCAAGCGGGGCGCGTCCTTCGGCGGCTCCTTCGGCGGTTCGACGGCTGGGGAGGTGAAGGGCCAGGCGTCGTCGGCCGGCTTCTCCACCACTGGGGCGAAGACCGCGCTCCGCCGCGGCCCGAAGCCAAGCGTGCACCCGGCGGCGAGGAGGCAGAGGGGCAGGGAGACGAGACTGGTCAGGCGCTTTCGCATGGGTCGCTCCAATTGCTTTGGCCCTGGCCCGGACGCGTGACGCGTGACCCGTGACCAGGAGAGGTGGCGGTCTGTGCTTGTTGTCACGCGTCACGCATCACGCGTCATTCCTTCGGCTTGTAGTCAGGATGATGGTGCTCGAGCCAGGTGCGCTCGGCCTTGCCATTGAACACGCAGCCGAGGGTGCCCGGGTTGGCGAAGGTGCCGAGGTAGGCGTGGGCGAGCACGCAGGCGATCATGAGGTAGGCGCACACGCTGTGGAGGGTGTAGGCCAGGGTCTCCCAGCGCTCGCCGCCCAGCTCGTAGCGGATCATCAGGCCGGTGGCGGCCAGGCAGGCGGCGACGAGGAGGATGAACCAGAAGAAAGCCTTCTGCCCGGCGTTGAAGCGGCCGGCCGGCACGTGGCCCTTGTAGCCGAGGTAGCCGCCCATCACCTTCAGCCAGCCGATGTCGAGCTTCGCGAAGACCATGTCGCGCGCCCAGAGCAGGATGGCAAGGAGGCCGCCGGCGATGAGCAACCACGACACCCGGTTGTGCATCAGCGCCACGCCGTGGCCGAAGAGCGTGTCCTTGCCCACCGAGAGGAGGAGGCCCGTCCCGGCCAGGCACAGGAAGGAGCAGAGGAGGGCCAGGTGGGTGAGGCGTTCGACGAGGCCGAAGCGCTGCACCAGCTCGGGGGGCACCTTGCGCTCGTAGCGCTTGGGGCCGAAGAGGACATAGTGGAGGAGTAGGACGAAGGCGACGAGGCCAACGAATATCCTGCCGTAGCGGCGGACGTAGCGCTCGCGGAACTCGGCCAGGCGCAGGTCCGCCTCCGACTTGCCGAGCTGGGCGTAGAGCGGCGTGCCCTGCGGCTTGCCGTCGGCCCCCACCGCACTCGTGAGGGCGAGGGAGCGGAAGAAGGGGGAGTCGCTGCTGTGGCACTCGGTGCAGCCCTGGGCGCCGAGGGACTGGGGGGCGGGGCGGACGTTGTGGGCGAGCGGGTTGTCGAGCGGGTCGCCCAGCGGCTCGGGGCCGGACTTCAGTTCCTCCTTGTCGTCCATCTCGTAGACCTTGCCGCCGGCGACGTAGGCGGGGGCGGTGCCCTTCTTCTTCAGAGCCTTGAGCATCGCCTTGATCTCGGCCTCAGTGTTGATGTCGGGCGAGCCGTCGCCATCGTCGTCCTTGATCTCGCTTGCCGCGCGGCTCAGGCGGCCGGCCACGTAGGTGGGGTCGAGGGGCACCAGGCTCTTGTCGGGCCGGCGGTTGGCGTAGTAGGTGGGCAACAGGCGTAGAGAGACGGCGATTGGCCCGCCCTCGGGCTCTGTGAAGACGGGGGCGTAGGTGGCCGGGCCGCTGGCCTTGCGGGTCTTCAGGATCACGCTCCAGGTCGGGTCGGTGGGCCGTTCGAGCACCATCGGGACGACGCGGGGTCTTGGGCCGGCGTGGCAGGCCTCGCAGGAGAGTTCGTTGAGGTGCAGCTTCGGGAGGCCCTTGTGCGCGGGCACGGGCGCGCCCAGGCGCCCCGCGGTGTGGCAGCCCTTGCAGGTGAGGGAGAAGAACTCGGGCCGTTCGGCCTTGCGGTCGCCCGCGATCACGTGGTCGGCGCCCCCGCGGTGGCAGTCCACGCACCTCAGCCCGGCCTTCGAGTGCACGTCGGCGTCGAGGCAATCGGTCCAGTTGGCCTCGCCTTTCGCGGGACGGCGGTGGCAGAAGAGGCAATTGGCGTCGGGCGGCTTCCCGATGTCCAGGTGCACCTTGCCGTCGGGGCCGAAGAGGGCGGGGTTGTACTTCACCTTGATGGCGGGCTCGGCCGATTCGTCGGGCTTGGCGTCGGGGCTCGGGACGTCGAGGGAGGCGGTCTTGCCCTCGACGTGGCCGAAGCCCGCGCCCACGGTGGCGGCCCACCTGAAGTTGCGTGCGGCGATCTGGGCAGCGCGCTCCACGTGGTCGTAGCCGCGCTGGGCGTGGCAGGCCAGGCAATCGGTCTCGAGCACGCCGGTCTGGTCCCAGCGGGACTGGAAGTAGTCGGGGCTGGCGTGAGGCTCGGTGGCGGTGCGGAGCGCGGGGTTGGCGGCCAGGTGGGCGTCGTAGCGGTTGCCGGCGGCGTCGAGCTCCATGCGCCCGCCGCCGACGTGGTAGGCGCCGAACTGCACGGCGAGGTCGTAGGCGGTCATGTGGGCCTTGGGGTCGAAGTCCTCGGGCTTGGCGGCCAGGGCGCCGTGGGAGAGCGGGGCGGCCATGCCCGTCCCCGCCTCGAACCGCGTCCACACGAAGCGGTCGGCGCGGTACGGCACGGGCTTCAGGCTGGGGTAGGCGCGGCTGTGGGTGCCGCGGCAGACCGTGTCGTAGGTGTGGCAATTCTGGGTGGAGCAGGTCATCTTCGGGCTATAGGGCGCGAGGCTGGCCGGGCCGATGGCCTTCCCCTTCTCATCCGCCAGTGCGATGCGGTGGACGAAGCGCGACTGGTCGGTCCGCGTGACCTCCGGCAGCGGCACCTCGCCCGCGCGGGCGAGGGTGAGGGACACGGCGGCAGCAAGCGACACGGCCCACGGGATGCGAGACACCGAGCATCCTCCTCGGTCAACGGGTGGTGGCTGGCCTCTCTTCGGCTGGCGGGAATTGTAGCAGACGCGACTAGCCGGCGCAAGCGGGCCGAGGCAAGGTGAGAAGACAGGCTAGGGCCGCTGACAGGCTCGCGAGTTCGCGGATTGTATACGCAGAGGTACGTAGTTTCTGTTGCGGAAAGCCAAGACTGCCTGAAGGCAGGACTCCAAACAAGGAACGAACGCGTTCGGAGTCCTGGCTTCAGCCAGTCTTTGGCTTCCGAGCACGGCCCGAGTTCGGCGAATTCGGCTTTCCGCAACAGAAACTACGTAGCGCCTTTGCGAGGAAGTACCGTGACGGGTACCTCTCTCCCGCAGACCACCGGGAGGCCGTTTCCAGCTTCAGCACCCAGTGGAACGGTTACTTTGTGGTCGAGGCCACGCAGCGAGTGGTCGAACTCGCCGGAGACCTCTGCGACCTTCACAAGCTCCGCGGCATGGACGCAATCCACTTGGCCTCCGCGAAGCTCTTGGCCCAGGAGGCCGAGGTGGCCGTCCGAATCTCGACCTCGGCTCCGCGCCTCCGAGAGGCGCCGGTCGCCGAGGGCATGGCTTGACGCTTCCGGTGGGATTGGACACTACAGTAGCGGGAGCGCCGCCAGGAAGCCAACGCCATCGGGCCACAGGGGCCAAACGCCTTCCACTTCCTACACCCACGTTCCACCTTGCCCCCACGACGCTCAGCCGCCCTGGGGAGCTTGATCGCGGGGCGCGGGTCTGCTAAAATCGCTCGTGAGGGCCGTTGCGTGGCTGCGTCACGGGACGTGTTCGGCGGAGGCCCGATGCTCAGGCGACTGGTCGCACTCCTGGCGTGGGTGGCAGCCGTCGAGTGGACGGCGGCGGTGGAGGCGCTGCGCGACGTCACCCACGTGCTCGAGGTGCGCAGCGGCTGGGAATACGCTCCGGCCCAGGCGCCGCCCGCTCTTGAGCAGTTGCCCGCCGAGTGGAGCGCGGTCGCTCTGCCGCATCGGCAGGGGGCCGAGCCCTGCGGCATCTATCGCGCGAGCTTCGCCGTGCCCGCGGCCTGGGCGGGGTATAGGGCGAGCCTGGCCGTCCGCCCGTCGGGCGGCACCGTGTGGGTGTGGCTCAACGGGCAACTGCTGGGCGTTCGGGCGCCGAGCGCGCTCGACGTGCGGCTCGACGCAGCCAAGGCCGTCCGCCCCGGCGTAAGCAACACGCTCCTGATCGCCATCGCGGCCCCCGGCGACCCCGAGCGTCCCGGCCTCGCGGCCTGCTGGCTCGAGGCGACGGGCGCCGTGACCGTCGAGCGCATCGCCGTGTCGGCCTGGCCCCTCGGCCAGGGCAGCGTGGCCGACGTGGCTCTCGATGCCGCCAATCACAGCCGCGAGCGCTTCGAGGGCAGGGTCGAGCTCGCCTTCGAGCCCGACGACCCTTCGGCTTCGCTCAGGGCAGGCCTGGCCAGCAACCCGCACCCCGTGTGGCGGCGCGGCAGCGACGTGCGCCTCGACCCCGGCCAGTCCATTGCCGTCACCCATTCCTTCGAGCCGCAGCCGCCGCGGCTCTGGCGGCCCGGCGACCCCTTCCTCTACCGCCTCACCGCCACGCTCCAGACGCGCGACGGGCAGCTCGTCCGCCAGGTCGGTCGCTCTGTCGGCATCTGCTCCGCCCAGGCCGCGGGCGGCCGCTGGCTGGCGAATGGCGAGTGCCTGCGCGTCACAGCCGTCGCGTTTGCAGCGCGCGGCGCCACGCTCCTGTGCACCCAGCCCGGCCAGGCCAGCGCGTTGGCTCAGAAGCTGGGTGGCACAGGCATCTTGCCTGTGGCGGGGCAGCACAGGCTGGAGGCCTGTGCCACCGCTCCATCACTCGATGAGTTGCTGGACTTCTGTGATCGGGAAGGCGTCCTTGCGTTCCTTGACGCGCCTGCTCTTCCGCCCGATGCGCCCGGGGGCAGGGAGACGCTTGCCGCCCTCGCCGCCGAGGCCCTTCGCCACCCCTGCGTGTGGGGCTGGGTGGCGCAGGGGGACTTCGAGACGGCTCCCGCGACCCGTGACCGGCTTCGCGAGCTGACGCCTCGGCTGCCGGTCGGCCGGCCCGCGCCCGACCTCGCTGCCGACGCGGCGGGCTTCGACTTCCTCGTCGCCCGCTTCGCCACAAAGCCGGGCCGCGAGGACGACGATGGCTACGGGCGCCGACTCGACGACCTGGTGCGGAACGCCGACGGCAAGGTCCTCGTCGTCCTAGACCGCGTGACCGAGGCGGGCGACCGCGGGCGCCTCGACGCCTCGCTCGACCGCCGCAGCCGAGAGGCCGACCGCCGTTCGCTCGTCGTAGTCCTCGGCTTTGAGACTGACCGCGACGACGCGCTCTTCGCCATCGCCGAGAAGCGCCTCAGCCCCTTCACCCTCAAGGAGCCGCGGCACGAGGCGCGGATGGACCGCGAGGCCTTCGTTCTCAAGACACGCTTCGAGGTGCAACTCGCCTCCGCCGTCGCCCAGCGAATCCCGTGCTACTCGCTGGCCGACCATCGCATTGCCTGGCGGGCGAGCCGGGCTGATGCCTTGGCCGGCTCCGGCGTCGTCCCGCTCAGCCCGGCCCAGCCGCGGATTGCGGAGGGCGGCACGCAGCCCGGCCGCGGCGAGGTCGAGTGGCGCACCGACAAAGCCGGCGATGTCGAGTTCGTCGCCGAGCTTCAGAGCGCCGCCGGCCGCGTCCTCGCTCGCCATCGGGCGAAGCTCTCGCTGGAGAAGAGGGACGGCAAGGCCGAACTGAAGGTGCAGCCGCTCGACAAGGCCGAGGCCGCGCCGCCGCCCGCACCCGCCCAGAACATCGAGTGCGTCCACCTCGACGCCCTCGCCTGGCACTTCAACAACGACGGCATTTCGTGGCGGGCGAACCCCACCGAGGGCAACTTCGACTTCCCCAGCCGCCGCGAGGGCGCCTGCTTCGTCGCCGACCACTTGCCCAAGAGGGACGCCCTGGTCGAGGTCCCAGGCCACCCTGCTGTGACCTTCCGCTTCCCCGACAAGGACGACCGCCTGCGTAACAACGTGCTGTGCGATGGCCAGAGGCTCCAGCTCGCCAAGCCCTACGAGGCGTTCGACGCCGTCTGGTTCCTCGGCGCCTGCCACGACGGCGCCCGCACGGCCCTCCTCACAATTGACTACGAGGACGGCCAGGCCCAGGGTGAGTTACGCCTGGCCGACTGGCTCTCGAAGCCCGCGGCCGGCGAGATTGACATTCTCCGCCTCTCGGCCATCCACACCGCCGACGGCAAGGAGGAGGCCCGCGAGTGTGGCCTCGTCGCCTGGCGCGTCCCCCTCGACCCCAAGCGCAAGCTCCTGGCGATCACACTGCCCCGAGAGCGGAACATGCACGTCTTTGCGGCGACCTTGACCCGGACCCGTAATCCGTAATGCGTAATCCGTAATGCGTAACTGGAAGAGAAGAGACATTGGATTGGTGGGTCGCCAGAAATGGTGCCTCTTCTCTCTGCCGTTTTCTGGTTACGGATTACGGATTACGGATTACGGATTCCAGATTGCCATCGCGCTGTTGTTGGCAGCGTTCCCCTCCTATGCTGCCCAGCCCCTCGAACGCGGCAAGGTCGCAACCTGGTACTATCACTGCGACCTCGACGACACGGACCAGCCCTACTCGCTTTGGCTGCCGAAGGACTATTCGCCCGACAAGAAATGGCCGCTCGCCCTTCAGCTCCACGGCCTCGGCGGCAACTACCGCATCGGCGGGCCGCCCAAGGAACTGGAGGACTTCGTGGTCGCCGCGCCCGATGGCCGCGGGAACACCGACTACAAGCTCTGGGGCGAGCTGGACGTCGTCCGCGTGGTCGAGGACATTCAGGCGCGGCTGAGCATTGACCCCGACCGCGTGGTGCTCTACGGCTTCTCGATGGGCGGCTCGGGCTCCTGGCAGGTGGGCGTGCACTTCCCCGACCTGTTCGCCGGCCTCGGCCCCGTGTGCGGCAACGCCGACCACCGGGTGTGGGAGCGCCTGTGGAACTGGGGCGAGACCAACCCCACCTGGATGAGCCCGAGGAAGGCCTGGGTCGAGGCGACCGAAAGCCCCGCCTTCTTCGCCGAGAACCTGCTCAACCTGCCCTCGTGGCCCATCCACGGCGACAAGGACAACGTGGTGCCCTGCGACCACAGCCGCTCGATGGCCGCCGAGCTCCTCAAGGCGGGCGCGCCCTGCCACTACGTCGAGGTGCCGGGAGCCGGGCACGGCGTGCCGGGCGACAAGGTGGCCGAGATGCTCAAGTGGCTGCGCGAGCAGAAGCGCGACCCCTGGCCGAAGCGCGTCATCTTCAAGACCGCCTGGCGGCGCCACCCGGGCGCCTATTGGGTGCGCGTCCACCGCTTCGAGCGGGCCTTCGCCTTCGCCCGCATCGAGGCCGAGGCGACCGACAGGACAAGCGTTGGCGTCAAGACCGACAACCTCGAGGAGTTCTCGCTTCGCATCGCCGCCCCGCTCTTCGACCCCGGCCAGCCCATCCACGTGAGCGTGGACGGCGTGGAGCAATACCGTGGCAAGGTCCCTGACGACGGCTGGCTGCGCCTCCGCAAGCAAGGGAAGCGTTGGGCGCCCGCCGAGCGGGCACCCGCGAAGGAGCCCGAGGGCCTGCACAAGACGGCTCAGCTCGAAGGCCCGGTCGGGCACGCCTTCATGACCAGCTTCGTCATCGTCTTCGGGACGAGCGGCGACGACGAGCGGGCCAAGCGCGTGGCCGCCGACGAGGCCCGCCTGCTCGCCGACCACTGGAACCGCTGGGCTCGCGGCAAGTGCCGCATGAAGCCCGACCGCGACGTGACCGACGACGACATCGCCCGCTGCAACCTCATCCTCGTGGGCGACCCAGCCACCAACAGCCTCGTTCCCCGCGTCATGCCCAGGCTGCCCATCCGCGTCGAGGGCAAGAGCATCATCTTCGGCGACAAGCGCTTCGAGGGCGACGACCTCGGCCTCAAACTCGTCTACCCCAACCCCCTGAACACGAAGCGCTATGTCGCCCTCTTCACCGGCACCACGTGGCGCGGCGTCTTCGAGATCATCGGGCGGTTCGGCAACTGGTTCGACTGGGGCATCCTCGACGGCTTCCACTGGGCAGACTTCGAGGTCTTCGACGACCACACCTGGGGGCCGGAGACGGCCCTGGCCATCGGCTACTTCGACAACGACTGGCGCCTGAACCCTGACTGGCACGTGACAGGCGACGAGAAGCTGCGGCAGGCCCGCCCGCCGCGGCGGACTCCCGAGTACCGCACGCCGCCCGAGGGCGCGGGCGAGATGTTCCTGAGCGACCTCGAGCCGGCCTTCGCCCGCCCCGAGAAGGGCTGCGTGGGGCGCGACCGCAGCTTCAACGCCCACCCGCTCAGGCTGGGCGGCCGCACGTTCCCGCGGGGGCTGGGCATCCACCCGAATTGCGACATCGGCTTCAACATCGAGGGGCGCTACTCGGTCTTCGAGGCCGTCGTTGGCTCCGACCTCGAGGGCGAGGCCGCCGTCTCGAAGGCCCGCGACGAGGCCGAGTCGTTCGAGTTCATGGTCGTCGGCGACGGCCGCACGCTCTTCCAGACCGGGCGCATGAAGTGGAACAGCGAGCCGCGGCACATCTACGTGCCCATCCCCGGCGTGCGGCACCTGGAGCTGAAGATGCACCGCCGTAGCGGCCCGCGCTGGCTCAGCGGCCCCGCCGACTGGGCCATCGCG
>Ga0194112_10010908_pt1 | contig 11334 bp, 10 predicted proteins | sample TA2MahC400mmetaG_FD_146191 | JGI IMG/M metagenome (GOLD analysis project Ga0194112, IMG submission 146191) | Freshwater microbial communities from Lake Tanganyika, Tanzania - TA2015016 Mahale Deep Cast 400m | ecosystem: Environmental > Aquatic > Freshwater > Lake | place: Tanzania: Lake...
GCGCAAGGAGGTGAAGGACCTCCTGGCCTATCTTCGGCTGCTCGCCAATCCGCACGACGAGGTCTCCTTCCGGCGGGCGGCGCTGGCTCCGCGCCGCGGCGCCGGCGAGATGACGATCGATCGCATTCTCTCGGAAGCCCGCGCGAGGGGCGTCGATCTGCTCACCGCGTGCGAGCGGGCGCGGGAATGGGGAATGGAGGGGCGAGGATTCGCCGCGCTGGCCGATCTGGCCGCCTATCTCATGACGCTCGTTCCTCGGATCGATGAGAAGCCCCACGTCCTTCTCGAGGAGATCGCGCACCAGATCGGGTACAGGGAGTACCTTCGATCGCAGTCCGAGGCCGAGTGGGAAGATCGCTTCGCGCACGTGCTTGAGCTGATCGAGGGAGCCAGGGGGTACGAGGATGCGGAGGAGAGCGCCGGGGTCGTCGACTTCCTGGAGCAGGTCGCCCTGTACGCGCAGAGCGACAAACTCAGGGATGACGAGGAGCGGGTCACTCTGATGACCGTGCACAACGCCAAGGGTCTCGAGTTCGACGCCGTGCTCGTCACGGGCCTCGAAGACGGGCTCTTCCCCCACATCTCCTCCCTGACCGATCCCGAAGAGCTGGAGGAGGAGCGCCGCCTCTTCTATGTGGCCGTGACCAGAGCCCGGCGGACTCTCACGCTCACCGCGAGCCGTTCCCGGCGCCGCATCAATCGAATGGCCGGCTCGGACCTCAGCCGGTTCCTCTCGGAGATCCCCGAGGAGCTGCTCGAGATCGAAGGCCGCCTTCACGCCGCGACCGCCAGATTCCCGGCGCGGCGCGCCGCGACGGCGAAGGAGCTGCATGAGGAGGCCGCCCAGGACTCGGAGGATGAATGGGACGGCCCGATCATCGCGAGGGAGCCGGCCGCCGCCCGCGTGGCGGGCCGGACTCTCGTGCGCCACGTCCGCTACGGGATCGGGGAGGTGCTCTCGGTCGATGGGGAAGGAGAGAAGGCGCGGCTCGAGGTCCGGTTCCCGGGGTGGGGCACGAAGAAGATCGTGCGTTCCTACCTCGTGCCCGTCGGGAGAGGATGATGCGGATTGTCCCCCGAGCGCCTTGCGGCGGATCCTGCGCGGGGCAGCGATGAGAGGGAGACATGAACGGAGGTTCGCTTGAGCGTCTGGCTGCGCCTCGGGCGTGACCGGATCCGGGTGGAGCTTCTCGGGCGCTGGAGGCGGCCTCCTGTCGTCGCGCCCAGCCGTGCGGCCCTTCGATCTCTCGTGGAGGAAGCCGCGGGGCTCTCGAAGCGCTCCGGCGTCATCGCCCCGGAGGATGTGGATGCCCGCGTGCGCAGGCTCGACGCGGTGGTTCCGGAGGCTCCCTCATGGACCGACTTCTCGATGAGGGCGGCGGCAGCGAAACACGTTCGCCTGGTCGTCCCCGACGCGACGCGCAGGGGGCCATGGATGGAGTGGGCCTACCCCTCGGCGCGGTGGCTCGAGGCCGTGACGCCCAGGGCGATCAGCAGAGTGGTCCTCGTCGCGACGGGCGTGCACCGCCCCGCGCTCGCCGAAGGGGTCCGCTTCCCGGCGGGCTGGAGTCTCGCCTTCAACGGCGAGGACGGTTTCGCGGCCCATCGGGAGGCGGGCAGGACGCCCGCCGGCACGCCGGTTCGCCTCCATCCCAAGTGGATGGACGGGGATCTCCGCGTGATCCTGGGCGATGTGAGCTTCCACTACTTCGCCGGCTTCGGCGGCGGCAGGAAGCTCGTCTTCCCGGGGCTGGGTGACCCTGAGGGGATCGTCGCGAACCATCGATTGAGCCTCGACGCGGCGGGATGCCCGCATCGCGCGTGCGCGCCGGGGGCGCTCGCAGGGAATCCGGTCCACGAGGATCTGGTGGAAGCGACGCGGCTCTGTCCCCCTCATCTCCTGCTCCAGATCCAGGACGCTGAGCCCGGCGGTCCCGAGCTCTTGCGGGCCGGCGACTGGATCACGACGCACGAGGAGGGATGCCGCGACTATCTTCACGGCCATCGCATCGCCCACTCGCGCCGGCCGGATCTCCTCGTGTGCGACGCCGGCGGACATCCGCGGGATGCGACCTTCCTGCAGGCACACAAGAGCCTGCAGCATGCGGCGCGATTCCTGTCGGAGCGGGGGCGTCTGCTGCTGGTCGCGGCGATTGACGAGGGGTCGGGCTCCGCGACGCTCGAGAGACTCTGGGGACTCGACGCCGACGAGCTGAACCGGCGCGCGAGGGAGTCGTACGAGATCCACACGCAGACCGCGCTCGCCCTGCGCGCCGTCCTGGATCGATGCGAAGTCGGGATCCTCTGCAGGCTGAGTCCCGATCGGCTCAAAATCCCCGGAATCCGCGTGTTCCAGGATCTGGAGGATGCCCTCAGGTGGGCCGAGGGGGAGCGAGCGCCCCGCCACTGGGGATGGCTCTCCCGCGCCGAGGAGGTGCTGCCGAAGCTGATCGGGGCGGGAAGGCCGGCGGAGGAGGAGGCGGCGACCGCCCGCCTCAGGTCAAAGGAGGAACGAGCGTGAGGATACTGATCGTGGGGTCGGGCGGAAGGGAGCACGCGCTGGCTTGGGCCGTGGCTCGCTCGCCCCTGAGGCCCCGGATCTTCGCGGCGCCGGGAAACGCGGGCATGGGGGAGACGGGCACTACCGTGCCGATCCCAGCGACCGCCCTCGAGGCTCTCGCCGACTTCGCGGAAGCTGCGCGGATCGATCTGACCATAGTCGGACCGGAAGCCCCCCTCGTCGCGGGAATCGCCGACATGTTTCAGTCGCGGGGCCTCAGGGTCTTCGGGCCGGGGACGGATGCGGCGACGCTCGAGGGAAGCAAGGTCGCCGCCAAGGATCTGATGCGCCGCAACGGGATCCCCACCGCCCCCTGCGAGGTCGTGTCGAGCCTGGAGGAGGCGGAGAGGGCGCTGGCCGGGGGCAGCTACCCCAAGGCGATCAAGGCCGACGGGCTGGCCGCCGGCAAGGGGGTCGTGATCGCGCGATCGCGCGAGGAAGGGAACGCCGCCGCCCGCCAGATGATGGTCGAGAGGCGCTTCGGCTCGGCCGGGGAGCGAGTCCTCATCGAGGAGTTCATCGAGGGAGAGGAAGTGTCGGTTCTCGCTCTCTGCAATGGGACCGACTATCTCCTCCTTCCGACGTCGCAGGACCACAAGCGGTTGCTGGACGGCGACCAAGGGCCCAACACGGGAGGAATGGGGGCCTACGCCCCCTTCCCGCGCTGGAATCGAGCGCTGGAGGATCAGGTTCGCCGGCGGATCATCGAACCGACGCTCGCGGCCCTGGACCGACGGGGGAGCCCGTACCGCGGCGTGCTCTACTTCGGACTGATCCTGCGTGATGGATCTCCCTTCCTGCTCGAGTACAATTGCAGGTTCGGAGATCCGGAAACGCAGGCCGTCCTTCCGCTCCTCGAGGGCGACCTCCTTCCGCTTCTGGACGCGATCGCGCGCGGAGAGAAGACTCCATTGCCGGAGCTCCAGGCAAGCAAGGGAGCCGCCGCCGTCGTCGTCTTGGCCTCCGGCGGATACCCCGACGCCTACGCGAAGGGGATGCCCATCAGCGGGATCGAGGAGGCGCGCAAGCGGGCGGGCGCCCTCGTCTTCCATGCCGGGACCAGATCGGCGGAGGGGGAGCCGAGGACGGACGGGGGACGAGTGCTCGGCGTCGTCGGCGTGGGTGAGGATCTCGAGAGGGCCCTCGCAATCGCCTACGAGGGGGCGGCCTTGATCGACTATCAAGGCAAGGTCTATCGAAGGGACATCGGAAGAAGGGGGATCGCGGGATGAGCGGGGAGAGCGGGAAGAGAGCGAAGGGCGGAGGGGCGGAGCGGATCGGATCCCGGGCAAGGCGCGGCACGACCTCGACGCCCGCGCAGGTGGGGATCCTCTTCGGGAGCGGGTCGGATCGAGATGTCATGTCGGAGGCCGCGCGCGTCCTGGGGAAGTTCGGAATCCCCTGCGAGATGAATGTCCTCTCGGCGCACAGGACGCCCGACGAGGCGCGCGACTATGCGCGTTCGGCGCGGGAGAAGGGGATTCAGGTCCTCATCTGCGGGGCGGGGATGGCGGCCCATCTTGCGGGCGCGGTGGCGGCCTCGACGACCCTGCCCGTCCTCGGGGTTCCTCTCTCCGCGGGGACCCTCGGCGGCCTCGACGCCCTGCTCTCGACCGTGCAGATGCCGGCGGGCGTCCCCGTCGGCACGCTCGGGATCGGCGCCGCGGGGGCGCGCAACGCGGCTCTTCTCGCCGCGCAGATCCTGGCGCTCGCGAATCCGGGGCTGCGTAGGAAGCTCGACACCCACAAGAGAGAGATGGCGAGGGGGGCGAAGCTGTAGGACTCCACTCAGCAGGCCCCGGACGTTTCCGGGCGAGCGTGTCGGCCCGATCAAACCGCCCTAGCTCGCCCCGGGCCCCTTCTTGGCTGGCGGCTTGATTCCCGGGGGCAGCATCTGCGTCACGCGCGTCTGCAGATGCGCGTCGCGCAGGGCCTCCAGCATCGCCTCCCTGTTGTCGTAGAGCCTCTTCAGCGGGCGAGGCGCGACATTCTCGAGGACGTAGGTGGTCAGCAGCGGAATCGCGATCGTCGAGTCGCAGTAGGCCACGACGGCGTCGGGGAGCCTGGTCGGATCGATCTTGCCCCAGGACACCGCTTCGCTCGGGGTCGCGCCGGAGAGCCCACCGGTGTCGGGGCGGGCGTCGGTCACCTGGAGGAAGTAGTCGTGGCCGGTGTCGGCGATGGAGAGGATCTCCTGCAGATGGGGCTCCGTCTGAAGAACGAAGTTCTTCGGCGAACCGCCGCCCAGGATCCAGACGCCGCTCGTGCCCCGGCGCTTCGCCTCGTAGACGATGGCGGCCGTCTCGTTCACATCTTGATTGGGATCGAGTATCAACCTGTTTCCCGCCAGAGCGGAGGCGGCGATGGTCATCCCGATGGAGGAATCGCCCGGGGAGCTGGTATAGACCGGCACGCCGCACTCGAAAGCCACCGCGAGCAGGCAGCTCTCGCTGATCCCGAGGACCTTCTCGCGTTCCCTCAGGTACTTCCCCACGCCGTGGTGGAACTCCGCGGAGGCCATCGGCTTCTGGAACGCCGGCGCGGCGACGACTTCCTGGTAGAATCGATCGGTGGCCAGCAGGACATCGTACTCGAACACGATGTCATAGATACGGATGACCCGGTCGGCCCGGAGGGCGACGTCGTCCACGGCCGGGCGCCCCTGATGAAGTGACAATCCGAGCCCGAAATGGGTATCGTGATAGAGGTTCGCGCCGGTCGTCACGATCCAGTCGACGTGGCCGGCTCGGAGGAGCGGGGCGATGCAGGAGATCCCGATCCCGGCGGGGGTCAGGGCTCCGGAGATCGAGAGGCCGACGGTGCCGCCGTCCTGGAGCATCTTCTCCGAGAGAAGGCGGCAGGCCTCCCGAAGGCGTGCCGCGTTGTAGGCGAGGAAGGTGCGGCGGACCAGGTCGCTCACAGAGATGCCTGGACGGACCGGTTCCGGCGCGATGCGCTGGCCGGCGAGGTAAGGACTGCGCTCAGGCATGGATGCCACCTCCTTGCATCGCGTCACGACGCTCGGAGGAAGTCTAGGGGCGCTCCGGCGGGAGGGCAATGCCCGTCGGTCGGCCCGAAGCGGAACACGGGAGGAGGAGCTCGTGGGTGCACCGAAGGAGTCGACGGGAGGGGCTTCCGCAGGCGGATCGCCCCCCGTCTTCAAGCTGAACAAGCGCGGCTCTTCGCCGCGCGTCGTCCAGGCCCTCGTTCCTATTCTCAGGGACGATGGGGTCGTCCTTCTCCCGACCGACACGATCTATGGCTTCTCCGGAAGGTTCGACAGCCCCCTGGCCTGGAAGAGGATTCGGGATCTCAAGGGCTCGGACCGATCGGCGCCGATGCTCTCTTTGGTGGCTGGACCGGAGATGGCCTTCCAGTATGCCGAGCCGCCTCACGGGGCTTCCTACGAGATCCTGATCAAGTACTGGCCGGGCCCCCTGACTGCGGTTTTGAGGGCCCGTCCCCACGTTCCGACGGAGTTCTGCGGGCCAGGGGATACTCTCTCTTTCCGCTGGGCCGTCTCTCCCTTCCTCCACGATCTGATCACCGGCCTCGGCGAGCCTCTCCTGTCGACCTCGGCGAATCGGACCGGGGAACCCCCGCTCTGCTCATTCGAGGCGATCGAGAGGAGCTTCGGTCGCCATCTGAACGCCTTGGTCGATGGAGGCGACCTCCGGGGCAGGGCCTCGACCGTTGTGGATCTCACGGGAAACCAGCCCATCCTCCTGAGGCAGGGCTCGCTTCTGATCCCGCTGGACGAAGAAGACGCCTCGGATCCGGGAACTCCTGAAGGCCCTTGACCCTACGCGCGTTCGCTCCCTAGAATCCGACGATCCTCCCCGGACCTTCGGGGAGGGGCCGTCCAGCCTGCCGATCTCATCCAGATGACACTTGAGGCCGGCTCGAGAACGGGAGGGGAATGATCCGGATTCTGCTTGTCTGCACCGGTAATGTCTGTCGCAGCCCGATGGCCGAGGGGTTGCTGCGCAAGATGCTCCGCGACGGCGGCGACCATGGGGAGTTCGTCGTGGAGTCGGCCGGGACCGCGGCGGTGGGGGGAATACCCGCCTCCTCGGCGGCTGTGGAGACGGCCTCCGGCCACGGGGTCGACATTCGGGGACATGTCTCCCGAGCGGTCTCATCGCGACTCGTGGAGCGAGCCGACCTGATCCTGGCGATGGAGCCTGAACACGTCGAGATGCTCGCGGCCTCGTATCCAACATCCTCGGAGAAGATCCACCTGGTCACGCAGTACGCCGATCGGAGCGGCGATCCGCTCGGAATCCCCGACCCCGTGGGCCAGGGGATCGACGTCTACGAGCGGACCTGGATTCTGATAGAAGATAGCCTGCAGCGGGCGATCCCGGCGATCCTGGAGCTGATCCCGGGCGAGCCGGAGCTCGATGTCCAGGACGAGGAGGCGGGCGACGGGCGGAAGGAAGGCCAACGATGATTCTCGGGCCCCGGCATGAAGAGGGGATGAGGGAGGATAGGATGCGCTTTCTACCGGCACTCGACACGGAGGTGGCCGCGGCGATCAGGGGGGAGCTGAACCGGCAGCGCGAGACGCTTGAGATGATCGCCTCCGAGAACTTCACCCACCCGGCCGTCCTGGAGGCGGTCGGCTCTTGCATGACCAACAAGTACGCGGAGGGCTATCCGGGAAAGCGCTACTACGGCGGCTGCGAGTTCGTCGACGCGGTCGAGGCGCTGGCCATCGCGCGGGCCAAGGACCTGTTCGGCGCCGAGCACGCGAACGTGCAGCCCCACAGCGGAAGCTCCGCGAACCTCTCGGCCTACTTCGCCTTCCTCCAGCCGGGGGACAAGATCCTGGGGATGAACCTCTCGCACGGAGGGCACCTGACGCACGGCCACCCGGTCAACTTCTCGGGGAGGTTCTTCCAGGTCGTCGCCTACGGCGTCGATCCCGAGACCAAGATGATCGATTACGAAGGCCTGGCGGCGATCGCGAGGGAGGAGAGGCCCAAGCTGATCGTGGCGGGGGCGAGCGCCTACGCGAGAACCCTCGACTTCGCGCGCTTCCGGCAGATCGCCGACGAGGTCGGGGCGCTCCTCATGGTCGACATGGCGCACATCGCTGGACTGGTCGCCGCGGGCGTCCACCCGAGCCCCGTTCCCCACGCCCATGTGGTCACCTCGACGACGCACAAGACGCTGCGCGGCCCGCGCTCGGGCTTCATCCTGTGTCCGGCGGCCCAGGCCTCGGCGATCGACAAGACCTCCTTCCCCGGCATGCAGGGCGGTCCCCTGATGCATGTGATCGCCGGGAAGGCCGTCTGCTTCGAGCTGGCCCGCAGACCGGAGTTCCGCGTCTATCAGGAGCAAGTCGTGGCGAACGCGCGGAGGCTCGCCGCGAAGCTCGTCGATCACGGGTTCGATGTCGTCAGCGGCGGCACGGACACCCACCTCTTCCTTCTCGACCTGAGCGGGAGGCAGATCACCGGAAAGAAGGCGGAGAGGTGGCTCGAGGCCGCCGGGATCACCGTGAACAAGAACACGGTCCCCTTCGACAAGGAGAAGCCGACCGTCACGAGCGGGATCAGGGTCGGGACCCCGGCCCTGACGACACGCGGCATGAAGGAGCCGGAGATGGACCTGATCGGCGCGATGATCGCCGAGGTGCTCGCCGGCGGGGGGGATGAAGAGACGGCCCGGAAGGTCCGCGCGCGCGCGATCGATTTGGCGGCGGCTTTTCCTCTCTATCCCGAGCTCTGATCCTTCGGTCGGGAACCCGGCGCGAGCGGGAGGGTAGAGTCAGTCTGTTCAGGAGGGAACGTGCATCCTGAGATTCGTCAGATACAGGAGATGGTGGAGCGGGAGTCGGAGCCGATCCGGAGGATCCGGCTCGAAGTGGGGACGGTCATCGTTGGCCAGGACGCCCTGGTGCTGCGTCTGCTGGTCGGGGTTCTCGCCGACGGGCATCTGCTGCTGGAAGGGGTGCCGGGGCTCGCGAAGACCCTGGCGGTCAAGACGCTCGCGGGAACGCTGAACGCGAAGTTCTCGCGGTTGCAGTTCACCCCCGACCTCCTGCCCGCCGATCTGATCGGAACGCTGATCTACAATCCGAAGACGGCCGAGTTCACGACGCGCAAGGGGCCGGTCTTCGCGAACCTGATCCTGGCCGACGAGATCAACCGCGCTCCCGCCAAGGTCCAGAGCGCATTGCTCGAGGCGATGCAGGAGCGGCAAGTGACGATCGGAGAGGCGAGCCATCCCTTGCCCGAGCTCTTCCTCGTTCTGGCCACGCAGAATCCGATCGAGCAGGAGGGGACCTACCCTCTCCCGGAGGCGCAGCTCGATCGCTTCCTCTTGAAGGTGAAGGTCGACTATCCGAGCCGGGAGGAGGAGAGGCAGATCCTCGACCGGATGACGGGGCCGCCGCTGCAGGCGGTGCGCCCCGTGGCGACCCCCGAGGAGATCCTCCGCGCGCGGAGCGCGGTCCGGATGGTCTATGTGGACGACAAGATCAGGGAATATGTCCTGGACATCGTGAGCGCGACCAGGAGGCCGAAGGAGTTCGGCCTCGAGATCGCGCCGTGGATCTCCTATGGGGCGAGCCCCCGCGCGACCCTCTACCTGACGACGGCCGCGAAGGCGCACGCCTTCATTCAGGGCCGCGCCTATGTCACACCCGACGATGTCAAGGCGCTCGCCCTCGATGTGCTTCGGCATCGGATCCTGACGACCTACGAGGCCGAGGCGAAGGAGATCACGGCCGAGCAGCTCGCGACGCAGGTCCTGGAGGCCGTGCCGGTTCCATGACGCGCGCGGTTCCGCCGACGGCGGAGGCGCAGGACGCGGCGGTCGACATCCTCCGCGGCGTCCGGAAGATCGAGATCCAGAGCCGCCGCCTGGTCCAGGAGCTCTTCTCCGGCTCCTACCACACCGTTTTCAAGGGGCGGGGGATCGAGTTCTCGGAGGTGCGCGAGTACGTCCCCGGCGACGACGTGCGCTGGATCGACTGGAACGTCACGGCCAGGATGGATCGCCCGTTCGTCAAGCAGTTCCACGAAGAACGGGAGCGGACCGTGGTCGTTCTTGTCGACCGCTCTTCATCCACCCGCTTCGGCTCCTCGCAGAGGAGTCTCGAGAGGGTCGCGGCCGAGACGACGGCCCTGCTCGCCTTTTCCGCCTCGGTCAACCAGGACAAGGTGGGCTTGATGCTCTTCAGCGACCGGATGGAGAAGTGGGTGCCGCCCAGGAAGGGGAGATCCCACATCCTCCGGATCGTCCGGGAGGTTCTCTATCACAGGGGCCAGGGGACCGGAACGAGTCTGCGCGAGGCCCTCGAGCGGGCCACCAGGATGCTCCGCAGGCGGAGCCTGCTCTTCGTGGTGAGCGACTTCCTGTGCGATGAGCCCTACGAGAACGCGCTCCTCCTGGCCGCCCGCAAGCATGAGCTGGTCCCGGTCGTCCTGATCGATCCGCGGCAGGAGGATCTCCCGCGCATCGGTCTGGTGGAGGCCTACGACCTCGAGAGCGGGCGCCGGCGCCTCATCGACACCTCGGATCCCAGGGCGCGCGCGGCCGCGGCGTCGAAGGGGCGGGCGATGAGGGCCGCCCGGGCCACCCTGTTCCAACGGGGCGGTATCGATGGCGTCGAGATCCGGCTCGACTCCGATACCGTGGCGCCTCTGGTCGCTTACTTCCGCCGCAGGGAGGCTTGGCGTGCCGCCGGCCGGTAGAAGCCTCCTCGCCTTCCTCGCAGGGGGTCTCCTCTTCGTCGGATCGGGGTGCGGAGCCCGTGACGAGCCGGTCGCGGCGTCCCCATCGATCAGGGTCGGGCTCGATGCCGACTCTGCCGGCCTCGGGGATCCGGTCGGGCTGCGCATGTCCGTGACCCTTCCCGAGGGCGGCTCGATCGTCTTCCCGGAGGCAGGGGATAGCCTGGGCGGGTGGAAGATCCTGAGGGCTGATCCCGTCCGGCGGATCCGCAAAGGCCGGTGGGAGAGGCTCGAGAGGAGGGTCGAGATCGCGGCCTACCGCCTGGGCGACGTGGGGCCCGACACTGTGCGCCTTGTGGGCCTCTCGCCCGCGGGCGATTCGCTCCGCTTCGCCTACGCTCCCGGCCGGCTCTCCGTCATCGGGCAGATCGCCTCCGGCGAAGTCGATCCTTCCCGGCTTCGCGACATCAAGGATGTCGTGAGAACCGGTCCCCTCGTCTGGCCGTGGCTCGTCGCGGGAGGCGTCGTCGCGGCCGCCGGGATTGCCGCCTTCCTGCGAGGCCTCCGCAAGAGAAGGAAGAAGGCGGTCGCGAGCGCTCCCCTTCCCGGGCCGAGCCCGGAAGAGGAGTTCGACGAAGCGATCGCCTCGCTGCTTCGGTCGGGGCTTCTGGAGGAGGGCTTGTATCGGGAGTTCTACTACGGTGTCTCCCGCGCGGTGCGAGCCTATCTCGAGAAGAAGCATGCGCTCCCCCTGCTCGAGTCGACGTCGACCGAGGTTCTCGCCATCCTGCTGCCGCGGGTCGCCGGGCGCGAGGCGAGGCAATCCCTGCGCGATTGGCTCGCGGAGGGGGACCTGGTCAAGTACGCGCGGCTCGAGCGGCTGCAGGCCGAGGCGCGAGCCTATCTCGATCGGTCGCGGAGGCTGGTGCAGCTCCTCGCGGCGGGCGCTCCCTCTGATCCGGGCGGAGGCGCGCCGTGAGCTTCGGGCACCCCTGGGTCCTCGCTTTCCTCCTCCTTCCCCTCGTCTGGGCGTTTTGGCGGATTCGTTTCGGCGGCCGGCGAGACAGGGCCGCCGCCCATCCGTTCCTT
>Ga0194112_10010909_pt1 | contig 11334 bp, 7 predicted proteins | sample TA2MahC400mmetaG_FD_146191 | JGI IMG/M metagenome (GOLD analysis project Ga0194112, IMG submission 146191) | Freshwater microbial communities from Lake Tanganyika, Tanzania - TA2015016 Mahale Deep Cast 400m | ecosystem: Environmental > Aquatic > Freshwater > Lake | place: Tanzania: Lake...
AGGGCTACCAGGCCTACCTGCGAGTGTTTCCCAACCCCGTCGTCCACACGGTCGGCAGAAGCACGCCGAAGGACTGGCCCTACATCCACCCGGCGATCAAGGACAAGTGGGCGGGGGGCCGCGCCCACACCTTCGCCATTCGGTTTGCAGGCGGCGCGGACGAGGCGCGCCCGCTCTTTCTCATCCTCGGCCTCTGTGGCGGCTCGCCAAGCGAGCGCTCGAAGGTGGTCGTGACGGTCAACGGTGCCGACCTGCCGGCCCAGGTCGCGCCCAGCGGCGACCCGCACGTGTGCTTCAACCCGGCCGACTATGGCCGCGCGGAGACGATGGTCTTCGAGGTCCCCCCCGGCCGCATCCGCAAGGGCGAGAACGCCATCGCCATCCGCCTCGACGAGCAGAGCTGGATTCTCTACGACTACGTGGCCCTCAGCGCCGAGCGCAAGCCGCTCCAGCTCGCAGCGCCCGACGTGCCAGACCTGGTCGCCGAGCTCCGCAAGGGGCCAATGGCGGGCGTCGAGGAAATCGGCTTCGCCGCTCGAGCCATCGGCGACGACCCGCACTGGTACGCCAACTTCGGCCCCACGCTCCCCCAGGCACGCTGGCGCACCTATGGCCACGGCGGAAAGCTCTGCCGACTCAATCTTGCCACAGGGAAGGCCACGGTCCTCCTCGACGACCCGAAGGGCGGCGTCCGCGACCCCTGCGTCCACTACGACGGCCGCACCATCCTCTTCTCCTATCGCAAGGGCGACGACGAGCACTACCACCTCTACACGATCCACGCCGACGGCACCGGCCTGCGGCAACTAACCGATGGGCCATTCGACGACGTTGAGGCCATCTGGCTGCCCGACGGCGATATCATGTTCCTGTCCACCCGCTGCAACCGCTGCGTGAACTGCCACATCACCCTCACGGCCATCCTCTACCGCTGCCGCCCCGACGGCTCGGACATCCGCATGCTCTCGAGCAACAACGAGCACGACAACACGCCCTGGGTCATGCCCAACGGCCAGGTGGTCTACACCCGCTGGGAGTATGTGGACCGCAACCAGGTGTCGTTCCATCACCTCTGGGCGATGAACCCCGATGGCACGCGCCAGACCGTCTTCTTCGGGAACCAGGTGCCCGGCATCACGATGATAGATGCGAAGCCGATCCCCGGCTCGCACAAGGTCGTCGCCTCGTTCTCCCCCGGCCACGGGATCATCGAGCACGCGGGGGTGGTGACTGTGGTTGACCCCCGCTGCGGGCCAGATGACATGGCCCGCGCCCGCCGCATCAGCCGGACGGCCGACTGGCGCGACCCCTGGGCATTCAGCGAGGAGGCATTCCTGGCCGCCCGCGGCCCACACCTCTTCCTCCTCGACGGCAAGGGCCGCGCGCAGGGCATCTACAAGCTGCCCGACGCCGACATTCAGCGGGGCCTCACCTGCCACGAGCCGCGGCCGCTCGTCCCCCGGCCGCGCGAGCCAGTCGCCGCAACACCCACGAATTGGGCCGAAGGCACGGGCCGCCTGCTCCTCCTCGACGCTCACCACGGCCGCAACATGGCCGGCGTGAAGCCCGGCGAGATCAAGAAGCTCCTCGTGCTCGAAACCCTCCCCAAGCCGATCAACTACACGGGCGGCATGGAGCCGATGAGCTACGGCGGCACGTTCACCCTCGAACGCATCCTGGGCACCGTGCCGGTGGAGGCCGACGGCTCGGCCTACGCTGAGTTGCCGGCGCTCCGCAGCCTCTTCTTCGTCGCACTCGACGAGCGCGAGCTATCGGTCAAGCGAATGCAGAGCTTCCTCACCGTGATGCCTGGCGAGACGACGGCCTGCATCGGCTGCCACGAGCAGCGCACCGCCGCGCCCCAGGTAGCCGCAAGCATCCGGCTTGGCGGCTCGCTGACCCCCCTCCCTGCCAGGGAGGGGGAAGGGGGAGGGTCGAGCCCCTCGAAAGGCCCCACCCTCTCCCTGCCCTCTCCCTGGAAGGGAGAGGGGTATATGGCCCTCCGCCGCCCCCCCAGCCACATCGAGCCTTTTGTCGGCATCCCCGATGTCCTCGACTTCCCCCGCGACGTGCAGCCGATCCTCGACAGGCACTGCGTCCGCTGCCACGACGAGGGCCGCCGCGACGGCGGCGTGTCGCTCTCCGGCGACCGCGGCCCCATCTTCTCCATCAGCTACTACGCGCTCACGGCAAGGGGCCTCATCTCGGACGGCCGCAACGGCCCCGGCAACCGCCCGCCCCGTTCCATTGGCAGCTCCGCCAGCCGACTCGTCAAGCTCCTCGACGGCTCGCACTACGATGCCAAGCCCAGCGAGCACGAGCGGCGCATGGTCCGCCTGTGGATTGACAGCGGCGCGGCCTATCCGGGGACCTACGCCGCGCTCGGCACGGGCATGGTCGGCGGCTTCGAGATAGTTGACCGCTCGATACGCCTCGACCGCTCGGACGCCGATTGGCCGAGTATGAAGGCCGCGGCCGATGCCCTCGGGCGCCGCTGCGGCGCCTGCCACGACGAGCGGAAGCCACTCCCACTCTCCCCCTCGCACATCGTCGGCCCGGGCGCCTGGGGCAGCGCATTCAGGGGGCACGGGCCCTGGATTGACCTCACCCCCAACGACATCCGTCGCCGGTGGTCGCGTCACCTCTTCTACAACCTCTCCCGCCCCGGGAAATCGCTCCTCCTGCTCGCTCCGCTGGCCAAGGCCGCTGGCGGCCTGGAGGCCTGCGGCAAGGCCATCTTCGCCGACAAGGCCGACGCCGATTACCAGAAGGTGCTACTCGCCATCAGCGAAGCCAAGCGCAAGCTCGACGAGATCAAGCGCTTCGACATGCCCGGCTTTCGTCCCAGGGCCGAGTACGTCGCCTACATGCAGCGCTACGGCATCCTCCCCACCGCCCTTGCCCACGACACCCCGGTTGACCCCTACGCTACCGACCAGGCCTACTGGCGCTCCCTGTGGCATGCGCCGGCGGCTCTCCCCGGCCCCTGACCCCCGCGTGCTCCGTGTCGTGCGCTTGCCGGACGCGACTCGGCACGCTACAATCCCACCACGTGGTGCGCGAGGGAGGCGAGAAGCGGCCGGTGAGGAGCTGGCTCCCATGCCTGTCAGTGTCGCAGACAGAGGAATCCTGCGCGGCCTCGCGAAGCAGGTCGCCGACGTGGCCAGCCTGCCCATCATGGCCGAGCGGCGGGCGATGTGGAAGAGGCATAACGCGCTGCGGCGGGTGAGGCCGATGATCCTGGTCTTCCCCGAAGGCTCGTGGGGCGAGCTGTTGCCCGACAAGGCGCTCCAGTGCCGGCACGAGAAGGCACGGCGAATCGAGTGGCAGCTACGCAGCCGACTCTACTACCACGAACACCTCCACGACGATATGGTGATCGAGCGCGAATGGGTCGTGGGCAAGGCGATCAAGCACACGGGCTGGGGCCTGGAGCCGAAGAATATCCCCTCCACCGAGGCGCGCGGGGCGTGGAAGTTCGACCCCGTCCTCCGTTCGCCCGACGACCTGAAGAAGCTCACGTTCCCCCAGGTCGGCCACGACGAGAAGGCGACCGAAGCCGCCCTCGCCGAGGCCCAGGAGCTGTTCGGCGATATTCTCGACGTGAAGCTCAAGGGCATCTCGCACGTCTCGTTCCACCCGATGGCCCTCTACACCCGCCTCCGCGGCCTCAACGAGGCGATGGTGGACATGGCGGCGGAGCCGAAGCTGGTGCACGACGCGATGGCGTTCTTCGAGGAGGGCTATCGCCGCACGGTCCAGCAGTACGAGGCGCTGAACCTGCTGAGCCTGAACAACGACGGCACGTACCATTCGTCGGGCGGCAACGGCTACACGGACGAGTTGCCCGCCCCCGGCTTCGACCCGTCCCGCGTCCGCCCATGCGACATGTGGGCGAGCGCCGAGGCGCAGGAGCTTGCCCTCGTCAGCCCCGAGATGCACGAGGAGTTCGCGCTCCAATATGAGCGGCGGCTCCTGACCCCCTTCGGCCTCAACGGCTACGGCTGCTGCGAGGACCTGACGCGGAAGCTGGACCTCGTGCTGGCGATCCCCCGCATCCGCCGCATCTCGATCAGCCCCTTCGCCGACGTGGACAGGTGCGCAGAGCAGTTGGGGGCCAAGGCCATCTTCTCCTGGAAGCCGCACCCCTCCCACCTCGTCGGCGAGTTCGACGAGGCCCGTCTCCGCGCCTACATCCGCCACGCCTGCGAGGCCACCCGCGGCTGCGTCGTCGAGATGATCCTCAAGGACACCCACACCTGCGAGGGCCGCCCCGAGCGCTTCACGCGCTGGACCGACATCGCCCGCGAGGTCGCGGAGGGATGTTGAAAAGCCAGACCGACAGCGCTATGATGGCAGTGGCATGAGGAGGTGACTCATGAGTGTTGCAGAGAAGCCTGTGAGAGCGACAAAGCGGCGCGGCGCGGCCATGGCAACGACGACTAAGGCGAGGCGACGTCTGACCGCGCGCGAACTCCTCAATTCCGGCCTCGTGGGGATATGGAAGGACCGCCAGGACATCCCGGACAGCCAGACCTTCGCCCGAGAGCTTCGCGAACGCGCCCAACGCCGTCGGGGAGGCTGAATCTCCGTGGTTCTCCTCGATACCGACGTGATGATTGACATTCTTCGGCAGTTCCCCCCGGCCATCGCATGGCTCTGGTCTCTGGGCGATGAGGAGATAGCTCTCCCTGGCTACGTTGCCATGGAGCTGCTCGACGGCGAGCCAAACAAGGAAGCGATGGCCCGAGTGCAACGGGCGCTGATGCCCTACGACGTGTACTGGCCGACGGCTGACGACTGCGACCGTGCGCTGGTGCTGTTCTCTCGGCTCAAGCTCTCGCACGGCCTCGGGCCCTTCGACGCGCTGATCGCCGAGTCAGCTAAGGGCCTGGGCGTCCCTCTCCATACGTTCAACCTCAGGCACTACTCACACGTGCCCGGCCTGAGGGCCGTGCGCCCGTACGAGAGGACCGCCCGTGTGGAATGACCCTGTGCCGAAGGAGTTGGGCATCGAGGGGCAGGTGCGGCTGTCGGTCGAGGCCGATCTGCTGCCCGACGGCTCGTTCGGCAAGGAACTGCTCGTGGTAACCGCGGACAAGTTGCGCGTCGTCGCCCTGGACGGCGCCGCGCCCGCGGTGCGGCTCGAGATGCCGCTGGCCGACCTGAAGGAGCCAAAGGCGGAGAGCTTCTTCGGCGGCGGCGCGCTGGAGGCCTCGCACGACGGCGCGCGCATCGAACTCATCCGCTTCACGGCCGCCCGCTTCCCACGCTTCGCCACGGCGGCCAAGGTGCTCGAGAAGTGGCTGAAGGGGGAGAAGGCGGAGCTGCCGCCCGACGACGCCCAGCGCTGCCCCACCTGCGGCCTGCCGCTCGACAAGGGCACAAAGGTCTGCCCCGTGTGCGCCTCGGCCGCGCGCTCGCTCCGCCGGCTCCTGGCCTACCTGCGGCCCTATCTGCCTCACGCGGCCACGCTGGCCGGCCTCGCCACGCTCGTCACCGCGCTCGGCCTCGTCATCCCCTACCTCCAGAAGCCCGTGATTGACAGCGTGCTGTCCGAGAAGTCCACGCTCTCGCTCCCCGAGCGCGGGCGGTTCCTTGTCCTCATCGTGCTGGTGGGGCTGGGGGCCTACCTGCTCAGCTCGGCGGCGGGCGTGGCTCAGGCCTGGCTCTCGGCCTGGGTGGGCAACCGCATCACCCACGACATCCGCTGCCAGCTCTACCGCCACCTCCAATACCTCTCGCTCAGCTTCTACGACAAGGCCGAGATGGGCACCATCATCTCGCGCGTGAACCAGGACACCGGGCAGCTCCAGGCGTTCCTCGTCTGGGGCTCGCAGGACCTGGCGATCAACGTCCTCCAGATCGTCGGCATCGGCGTCGTGCTGTTCGCGATGAACTGGAAGCTGGCCCTCTTCATCCTGGTGCCGGCGCCGGCCGTGATGCTGCTGTCGGGCATCTTCTGGCGGCGCATCCACCACCACATCCACAGGATGTTCCACCGCTGGGGGCGGCTCAACGCGCTGCTGAGCGAGACGCTGAACGGGCTTCGGGTGGTGAAGGCATTCTCGCAGGAGAAGCGCGAGGTGAGCCGCTTCCACACCCGCAGCGACGAGTTGGCCGTGACGGGCGTGTTCGTCGAGCGCATCTGGGCCACGCTCTTCTCCGGCATCGGCCTGCTCATTGCCCTCGGCACGCTCCTCGTCTGGTATCTGGGGGCGCGGGACGTGTTGGGCGGCACGATGACCGTGGGGGGGCTGGTCGTCTTCGTCTCCCTCGCCGCCATGTTCTACCAGCCGCTCCGCTGGATGTCCCAGCTCCTCAACTGGTGCTCCCGCTCCCTCACCGCCTCGGAGCGCGTCTTCGAGGTCCTCGACGCCCGCCCCGAGGTCCAGGACCCCGAGAGCGCGATCCCGATGCCTCGCATCGAGGGCCGCGTCGAGTACAAAGGCGTCACCTTCGGCTACGAGCCGCACCGTCCCGTCCTCAAGAACGTCTCGTTCGAGGCCAAGCCGGGCGAGATGATCGGCCTCGTGGGCCAGAGCGGCGCGGGCAAGACGACGACGATCAACCTCCTGTGCCGCTTCTACCTGGCCGATGAGGGGGAGATTCTGATAGACGGGACGCCCATCGCCCGCCTGCGGGTGGAGGACCTCCGCCACCAGCTCGGCCTCGTGCCCCAGGAGACCTTTCTCTTCGGAGGCACGATCTACGAGAACATCGCCTACGCCAAGCCCGACGCCACGAAGGAGGAGGTTGTCCGCGCGGCCAAAGTGGCCAACGCCCACGACTTCATCCTGCGCAAGCCCGACGGCTACGAGACCTATCTCGGCGAGAAGGGCGGCGGCCTCTCGGCGGGCGAGAAGCAGCGGCTCGCCATCGCACGCGCCGTCCTCCACGACCCCCGCATCCTGGTCCTCGACGAGGCCACGAGCCAGCTCGACGTCCAGACCGAGAAACAGGTTCAGGAGGCCATTGGCCGCCTGGTGAAGGGCCGCACCACCTTCGCCATCGCCCACCGCCTCGCGACCCTCCGGAACGCCGACCGCCTGCTGGTGCTCAAGAACGGCGAGGTCGTCGAAAGCGGCACCCACGACGAATTGCTGGCCAAGGAGGGCGGCGAGTTCAGCCGCCTCGTCAAGACCTATCAGGAGATCTCAAAGGTCCGCGAGGTCGAGCGGTGAGGGTGCGCTTGGCTGATCCGGCGGATCCGTCCGATCCGTCGAATCAATCGAATCAATCGAGTGAATCGAATCAGTCGAGTGCGCTGCTGCCACCGCCCCATCCCAGGAGCCACGCCCCATGCACTTCCACGATCACGGCGGCGCGGTGAAGGCCGCCGACTCCGGCCCCAGCCTGCCCATGCCCGACGCCACGTCGAGCGAGATGCGCATGCTCGACCCCGCCGCCGTCCAGTTCCGCCGCGAGGGCGCGCGACTCCAGTACAGAAGCGCGCCGGGAGCAATTGTGGGCGGGACGTCCCCGTCCCGCGACGTTGTGGGCGGGATGTCCCCATCCCGCGACACGCGGGACACGCCGCCCACAACCCCGGATACCGAATGGGCCGACGCCACCCTCGTCCGCCTCTTCCCCCTCAGCGAGCCGGAGCGCTGGATCGCCCTCATCGCCAAGGACGGCAAGGAGAGCGGCATCGTGCGCGACCTGGCCCAGCTTCCCCCCGAGCCCCGCCGCCTCGCCCGCGAGGAGCTGCGCGGCCGCTACCTCGTCCCCCAAATCCAGCGCATCCTCGCCTGCCGGGTCCGCGACGAGGTGGTCCAGTGGACCGTTCAGACGGACCGCGGCCGCAAAAAGCTCCTCACCAAGAACCTCCGCGAGCAAGTCAAGGAGCCGCTTCCCGACCGCCTGACGCTCCTGGACGTCGAGGGCAACCGCTACGACGTCCCAAGCCTCGCCGCCCTCGATCCCGACAGCCGCCGCCGCCTCGAAGCCCAGTTGTGAACACCCAACCCGGCCACCGGTAGGGCGTGCATGCATGCACGCGGGCGCTGCCCCAGGCCCCCTCATGTCTGTATCATCCTCACGGGTGATACAGATAGGCTCGGCCCACCGCCTGGCATGCCACCCGCCCAGATCCTACTGTCCGGTAGCCCGCCCGTCCCACCGACGGCAAGAAGATGCACCCTCCCGCGGGCCAAAGCAGCCCGCCTGGGCCTCCGCCTGGAAAAGGGGGCCAATGAACGCTGTAGAGCAGTGCGACAGGCAGACCGCTCGCCTGACCTACGGTTTGAGGCCGATCTTCCCTGATAGCCACGACCAAGCGACTGATGCAATCATGCCGCCGAGGAAGCTGAGGACGAGCCATACCCAGTGATTCCTGTACTCCTCAAACCAGAGCCCGCTTCTCGCCATGAAGGTGGAGCACCTGCGCCCCATGTCGTACCCTTCGAGGGTTAACCTTATGCACACCCTATCGGGCTCTGTGCTCAAAGGGGCCTGGGTGACATCTATCAAACCTCGTTGCTTCAGTGCCCTGTTGGCTTTCCGCACACGCGCGACGGCATCGTTTAGTTCCTTCACGGCAGCTATCAGCTTCCTCTTGTTCGCTATAGCCTGACCTTGGCCTGTGGTGTCAACACCGGCAAGTTTCTGTACTGCGCGCTTCACCCCCCAGGCGCGTAGAACGCTAGCCCAGCGGGTCGGATTGATGCACACCTCCCCCTCCACCTCCCCTATGTAGATGTAGTAGGATAGGATCAGCCGTCGCTCGTCTCTGGGCAGCCACATGCTGGCTCCTCCAAACTGTGATTCCAGCGGCGTGATAGGCACATCGCTACGGCCTCAGGTGGCTGGTTCACTGCCCCGGAGCCGGAAGCCTCTTCGACCCAGTTGTCCCGAAGGGACAATAGGATTTAGCCGGCGGCTTCAGCCGCCGGAACCGGGGGCACACCACCGCCCAGTCCCGAAGGGACGGTAGAACGTGTGCCTGCCAGGAGCCGTGGCCTCTCTGTCGTCCCTTCGGGACTTGCCATGATTCCGCCATCGCGATCCGGCGGCTGAAGCCGCCGGCTAAGCTCTGCCCTCCCTTCGGGAGGAAAACGACAAGCCATCAGAAGGTTGTCCCCTTGTTTGTGGGGAGCTGTACCAAGCGGCCAGACGGCATGCATGATTCGCGACCGCCCTATCATGTACGGCCGGACGGGGCTTGTCAAGGTTGACTTTCTGCCGCGCTAAGGGTAATGTCAGTGTGCTGTGCAGGAGACTCCCATGCGAACGTCCCTTGTCGCGGTTGCTGTCGCGTTGCTCCAGGTGAGCGTTGTGGCCGCGGAGGGGCCGGGGTGGGAGACGGCCTGGAAGAAAGGGCCGATGGGCGCTGAGGAGACGAAGGCGTTCATGAAACGCCTCGCGCAGTTCGTCTTCGATAACCATCTGAAGAAGGCGCCCAACTCGCTCCAACGCGGGATGGTCTATGAGTACATGGACACCACGCGGAAGGGGGAGTTCGACCAGTTTGTGCAGGGGGAGGCCCTCGACACCATGCACGACGGCGCCTGGTTCGCCGCCGCGCTGGTCAATGCCTATCGCACGACGGGCGACGCCTTCTACAAGGAGTTCCTGACGCAGTGGATTCTGCCCTTCTACCTCAAGATGCTCAACCACAGCGACGAGCTGTTCAGTGCGAAGCGCAACGACGCCCGCCCCGACGCCCACAAGTGGGGCAAGGAATGGCTCTTCCAGGAGGGCGAGAAGGGCTTCGTGCCGTACTTCTGGGACACCGGCGGCTCGGTGAGCTACGAGCGTCGCCAGAGCAAGAAGCCCTTGGGCGTCTATCAGTGCGTGGATAACCTGGCGGGCAAGCCGAACCCCAACCACCTGCTCGACGGCTATTCGCTCGGCTCATCCAATCACATGGCGCAGGACCTGGGGGTGATGCTCCAGCTCGCGTGGCTGCTGTTCAAAGACTCGAAGGCGGAGGAAGATAAGGAACTAACCGCCAAGATCGCCAAGGCCGCCAAGAATCTCCACGAGTGCCGGATGCGCCACCACGGGCCAATCCCCATGTGCGTCGCTCCCGCCGCATTGGCGCTCAACGACCCCGAGCTGATGAAGCGCGTGCCCGACCCCGACAACAAGGCGCTCTGGAACCCCAATAACCACTACACCCGCGCCCTCTACGACTTCGAGACGGGCAAGCAATACAGCTTCCCCGGCTTCGCGGACGACCAGCAATACACCTACTACCACGGCATCGCCCGCGCGGCGGGCACCGCGAGCCGGCGAGCGGTCGAGCTGCCGAAGCCGCTCGCTTTCAAGACCATCTACGACGCCTACACCCACCCCATCCTCTTCCGCCTCTACTGTGACGACTGGGAGGTGCCCCCCGGCATCAACGTCTTCGACCTCTTCCCCTATCGCATGGTGGACGGCAAGCCGACGGACTACCGTTCCGAGCGCAAGGGGCCGCACAAGAGCGTCAAGCCCCTCGGCTCCCGCTTCGGCCCACAGAACATGATCGTCTGCGGCTGGGCGCTCCAGGCCCTCAAAGCCTACCCCGGCATCTGGGACGAGCGGCTCAAGCACGCGACGCGGAAGGACTTGCGGCCATACCTGGCCAACTCGGAGGCCGAGGTGAAGGCCTGGCTTGAGCGCGAGCTGGGCTGCGGGCTGAGGACGTGGGAGGCGGTGTTCAACGAGAAGGGCTACATCCCCACGAGCATCGGCTCGACGTATGACTGGGACAAGTATTCCGACACTGGCGGCTACGCCCACCTCCTGAGCGCCGCCGCCCAGTGGCTTCTCGTCCTCGAAGGCAAGAGCGACTGGGAGATGCACGGCATCCCAGCAGTGCCTCCAGCGTCGAAGTGAGAGCGTGTCGTCCAGACCGTGAACTCGTTGGGAGTCCCGCCTTCAGGCGGTCCTCCCTTGCCTTAATCCGCCTAAAGGCGGGACTCCGAACGTGGTTGATCCCCCCGAACGGGGCCTGGGCAACACGCCCGTGAGATCCCATCACGGCGCGTGGCAGGCGTAGAGCGTGGCCACGCCGCCGCTGAGGCGGCGGAAGCGGGCCTCGGCGAAGCCGGCCGCCGCCAGCTCCCCCAGGATGCCTTCGGCAGGCGGGAACCTGTCCACCGACCTCAGCAGAAAGCGATACGGCCCCACCGTGCCGCACACCAGCCGGGCGAGAGCCATCCCCAGCCCCCGTGTGTGGAGCCAGTAGCCCGCGCGCAGGAGCGGGTTGACCGGCACGGTAAGCTCCAAGTGCATGGCCCGTCCGCCAGGCGCCAGCACCCGCCGCATTTCGCGGAAGGCCCGGCCGCGGTCGGCGAAGCTCCGCAGCGCGAACGCGCTCGTGATGCCGTCGAACGCCCCGTCGCT
>Ga0194112_10010911_pt1 | contig 11333 bp, 12 predicted proteins | sample TA2MahC400mmetaG_FD_146191 | JGI IMG/M metagenome (GOLD analysis project Ga0194112, IMG submission 146191) | Freshwater microbial communities from Lake Tanganyika, Tanzania - TA2015016 Mahale Deep Cast 400m | ecosystem: Environmental > Aquatic > Freshwater > Lake | place: Tanzania: Lake...
AGGCGAAGACTCTCTCATACCGACTTAGATTGGTGCTTTCCGATTTCTGATGAGGTAAGTAGCAGAATAATGAGTGGGTGAGTGTTGAAGCCTTGGAGCATTGGGGCATTGGAGCGCCATGTCTCCAACGCAGAAGTGCCCCAATGCCCCATGTCTCCAGTGCTCCAATGCCCACTTACCCACTTACCAAAACCGGAAGCATCAAGCCTAAACCAGTATAACGGGTCTGTGTACCGCAGTTTTTCGTTCCAGGTCGCCTGAATTCTTCTAAAAGATGTCCAGACAGCAGCATCAGTCTGAATCTCTTTGTATAGCCCGGAGAAAAACAGCAACACATCCAGGTCATGGATGTGAAAGATAACCGGCAGTTCGTCGTGGTTCAACGCCTTGCAGATGGCGCACTTCAGCAACGCTTCGACGGCGTAACCGGCCAGATACAGCGCTGCCGCATAGTGTGGCGGTGTTGCTGTGCGTAGCGTCTCAAACTCTGCAAGGCGTGAGTCGGCCAAACGACGCAGGACGTCTCTATTTATCTCGGTTTTCATGCTCAATGTGGGCATAACTTTTTCCATGAACTGTATTTTTTTAGCCAACGAATAATGGGAGAAGAAAGTTGACATTCATTTCACACGCCTGTAGATTATGAGGTACTGCTATTACTTTCGCAGGCGCAATCCTATCAGAATTTTTCTTTGAGTAATCGGTATCTCCTTGATACGAACGCCCACGGCATTATAGATTGCATTTGCCAGCACCGCCGGAGTAGCTACCATCGAAGGCTCGCCGGCTCCTTTGAGCCCATACGGGCCATCGACAGAAGGCACTTCGAGAATGACAGGGACAAGTTCGGGGACATCCATCGCGGTGGGGATTTTATAATCGAGTATGCTATCATTGAGTACAATACCATTATCGAATATAAGCCCTTCCATAATCCCCCAGCCAAGCCCTTGAGAAATACCGCCTTGGATTTGCCCTTCGACTGACATCGGATTAATCGCAAAACCCACATCTTGAAATGAACTGATTTTATGAATGTCAACTCTGCCTGTATCCTCATCCACTGTAATTTCAGCGACCTGGGTGATGAATACGTGTGCGTTGGCAAGCCAGGCTTCGGCAGATGCTGACCCTCGGGCGGTGATAGGCCCTCGGTTTGACCACATCGCACGTCGAGCTAATTCTGCAATGTGAACTCGCATCTCTGTTTTGTTCTTTGCCCGGATATATCCTTCTGCTAATTCCAGCCTTTCGGGCGATGTACCAAGTATTTCCGCCGCGAATTCGATGAGTTGTTGTCTCAAATCTTTTGCTGCCTCCAGAATTGCTAAACCCATGCCGTAGGTGCTACGACTTCCGCCACTTACCGCGGCTGGCGGCGCGGTATCTGTATCGGGAGTAATGACCTTTACAGATTCTAACGGTAATCCCAATTCTTCAGCCGCCATTTGAGCCATTGACGTGTTTAGACCTGTGAGGTCGATAGCGCCGCTAATCATATTCAACGTGCCATCCTCATTTAGAATCATCGTGACGCCTGATGTTCCCACACCGTTCATCCACTTACCGCACGCAATCCCGATGCCCGTTTTTTTCTCCAAAGAGGAGACGTAAGCTTTGGCTTTCATTAAAGATTCTTTCAACGCAATCGGCGGATAAGGTTTTCCGTCTATCGTCAAATCGCCTTCATCGACAGCATTGAACAAGCGGAAATCAATTGGGTCCAGGCCCAACTCGTTTGCCATGATATCCATCTGGCTTTCAAACGCAAACGTAATTTCAGGCGCGCCCGGAGCGCGATAAGCTCCTGGAGGCATCTTGTTTGTGTAAACAGAATATAGGTCTGTTTGGAAATGTGGAATGCGATATAGTCCTCTCGTGCGGTCGAAAAATCCTATAGTCGCGCCGGGAAATGCTCCCGTATCGAAAAATACTTCTGCTTGCAGAGCGACCAATGTACCATCTTTCAGCGCTCCGGTACGGATATTTACCACGCAACCAGGCCCAGGGCGCGCATCCACTAACTCATCCTGCCGACTCATCACCAATTTAACCGGGCACTCCGTCGCCATAGCGAGCATAGCCGCGGTGGGTTCCAATAGCAAAGCGTTTTTGCCGCCAAAACCGCCGCCGACTTGTGTTCCAACAACACGAACGTCACTCACTGGCATTTTCAAAAGATTCGCCAACCCCGACCGCACGCCAAACTGCCCCTGCGTAGTCGTCCAAACGGTCAATTTGCCCGCCGAATCCACATCGGCGACACAGGCATGCGGTTCAAGATAGGATTGATGTGCTATGGCAACATCGAAACGATTCTCAACGATGATATCTGCTTGACTGAATCCCTGCTCAATATCCCCGCGCTCTTTACGACTATGGCTGCAAATATTGTTCATATCAGGATGCCTGGATTCATGGATGACCGGGGCATCCATTTTTATTGACTCCATTACATCAAACACCGCGGGCAGAATTTCATATTCCACCTCAATCAAATTCACTGCTTGTTGCGCTATATATTTATCAACAGCAGCAACGGCAGCGACCTTTTGTCCCGAATAAAGCACTTCATCGCGCGCAAACACCGAACCTGCAGAAGGATGGATATCACTACGCGCGGTAATCACCGCTTTGACTCCGGCCAATTTCTCCGCCTTTGCGGTATCAATACGAAGAATACGGGCATGTGGATGTGGACTCCGCAGAAGCGCCCCATAAAGCATTCCTGGCAGATATACATCTTCGGCATATACAGCTTCACCAGTCACCCGCGAAACAGCGTCAGGCCGGGTCACGCGTTTACCAACAACAGCATATTTATCGGTCATAATTTTCCCTTTCGATTGTGTAACTAACACGTGGGGCAGACATTCTTGTCTGCCAACTATCGCAGGCAAGAATGCCTGCGCCACAGCGCTCACTTGCCCAAGCGTGAGGCGGCGTCACGAATCGCCTCTACGATTTTGCTATATCCCGTACATCGACAGAGATTACCTGAAAGCCCGGCACGGATTTCTGCTTGGGTTGGATTCGGGTTTTTCTCCAAAAGCATCTTAGTTGATAATATCATTCCAGGCGTGCAGAATCCACATTGAACCGCGCCGTTGTCAATGAAGGCTTGCGGAATTGGATGAAGTTTGCCATTTTCGCTCAACCCCTCAATCGTGGTGATAGGTTTGCCCGAAGCCTCCACCGCCAGAGTTAAGCAAGAATAAACGGTTTTTCCAGACATAATGACGGTACATGCGCCGCATTCACCCATGTCGCATCCTCGCTTAGCACCTGTAAGCCTCAGTCTGTCGCGCAATACATCCAATAATGTTTCGTGTGGAGACACACGAAGTTGATAGACTTGATTATTTACATTCAATTCGATTTCCTTGTACAAATTTTAATCCTCCAGTTTACACTAACGCGGAATTTATAGCCGCTGATTCACAGACAACGCTGATACTGATTTGCTATATCAGTGCGGTCTGATTATCAGCGGCTATAACTTTTTGTCGCCTTTTGCTTTTCGCCTTTCTACTTTATTTTGCGAATTCCAACTAATTATTCCAAGCCTGTTGTAGTATGACGTCGCGCTCTTAACTTAGCGCATGGGATATCATCATTACCTATTCTCCTTCAACTTAGCCCACGTAGTAGCGAGCTTTCCAGCAGGAGCGACATCCTGGACAAATTGCTCCAGCCCATTATTCATGATGCTGTTAATATCATCTTCAGAGAGCGGCGCGTTGAAGAGCCCAACCTCATCCAGAATACCCGCGCATTGGTGTCCACCACCAGAACCATCGCCTATTCTTATGCGAGCTGGGTCAGCGTCTAAGCTCGGCTTCTGATAAGCTTGTTTGCCGACCTGGATACCATCTGTATAGATGACGAGTCCTTCTTTTGCTCCGGCAAGCCCGGTGAGATGATGCCATGCGCCATCTGTGATTTCAGGGCCCGCAATCGGCCCGGTGTACGCACCTTTTGCCGTTGTAATACTCAATTGCAATCTTTGTGTATCTCTATCCACACACAGAAGATAATTTCGGGGGTCTTGTCCCTTCATCATGATAGATTGCCATCGAGTGCCTTTGCTGTTTTTCAGATTCGTCCAGGAGACAATGGTAAATTCTTCAAGGATGAGGCTTTTGTTGGATTCGACGGTAACGTGTCCGGTGCTACCGTCCAACTCCAAGCCACCGCGAAACTTTCCATCCACCCACTTGTAACCTCCTTCCAGCTTTCCATCATTGCCTCTTTCTGAACTATCTTTAGCAATATCGCCGCTTTTTTCATTAAACAGCCACATCCCGACGATAGTCTCAGGGTCGATTTTGGCAGAAGTTTCTATCGCTAAAGAGAAGATAAAAACCGTAACGATGATTGCCAAAAGCCAAATGTTCGAAACGTTTTTATATGTCATATTGATTTCCCTCCTTGTAAAATTTCACGAATATTTAGTGATAGTACACCAAAATTTAGCATATATTCAACCGAATGTCAAAGAAAAATTTCACTCACTCACAGAAATTCGCTGTAACGCAAACTGTTCGCTTCGCTCATCGACGCCAAAGGCTTACGGTTAGTTTGCGCCTGCACCTCTCACAATCTAACAGATTGTGTTACAGATGGGGAATTTATATCTACTCACTTTGTCTCTCTGCTGTAACGCTTATATTCCTCTTGCCCCTCGGTTATGATGAGATACTGGTCAGCGGGTATTTTTTCCAGACGTTGCACCAAACCACTCGGCCAACGAATTTCGATAGATTCTACTATTTCCACATCGCCCAAGCCAAAGAACAACCGCATATCATTTTGCGAGAGATAACTGGAACCGCTTTTGACATAACGCATCTGGCGAAGATTGCCTGCGGTGAGAATCACTTTCGCGCCGATTGCATCCCGATTGCTTTTCGTCCCGATGAGCTTGAGGGCAAGCCAGTGATTCTTATTTTCACCATCACTTCTGAGTAGGTCGGGTGATTCGCCGATATTAGCGACGAGTATATCGATGTCTCCGTCATTGTCATAGTCACCGAATACAGCGCCGCGGCTGGCTTTTTTTATCGTAAGTCCGCTGCCACATTGCGTTGATATGTCAGAAAATTTACCATTGCCATTATTACGCAGCAGTTGGTTGGTTTGCTTGTAATTGCCGACTTCCTCGAACATCTCGATATTATCGTGAAGATGTCCATTGGCGAAAAACAGGTCTAAATAGCCGTCATTGTCGAAATCGGAAAAGCCAGTGCCCCATGACATTGGGATTAACGTCACTTCACCTAATCCGCACTCCGATGTCATATCCCAGAAAACTCCGCTTCCATCGTTGTGATATATCGTATTCGTCTGCCCCTGGTAGTTGCATACTATGATATCCAGCGCGCCGTCGTTGTCGTAGTCGCCAAAATCCACGCCCATGCAATTTTCAGCGTCTCCATGTTCATTGAGCGCGACGCCCAAGAATAGCCCCATTTCCGTAAACGTCCCGTCACCATTGTTATGATAAAGGAAATTTTCGAGCGCATCGTTGGCGACAAAAAGGTCGATGTAGCCATCATCATCATAGTCGCCCCAAACCGCGCCGAGAAACCGTCCCGGCGCTGTCATCCCCGCCTGCTGAGTTACGTCTGTGAATGTACCATCTCCATTGTTTTGATATAGCACATTCGGGACTTTTTCGTAATCTTCAGGACGACAGTAGGCGGGAATTCCGCCCTGCATACAAATTGGACTGTTTTGTAAATCCAATTTCATATAGTTTGCGACGAACAGGTCTAAATCGCCATCATTATCATAATCAGCGAAAGCGCAGCCCACCGAACATCCCGGATATCCTACGCCTGCTTCTTTGGTCACGTCAGTGAATGTACCGTCCGAGTTGTTCCTATACAAAACATTCGGGCCAAAATTCGTAACGTAGATGTCCACATCGCCGTCGTTATCATAATCGCCAGCGCAACATCCCATGCCGTAGCCCGTATCGCCGACGCCCGCTTCTTCAGTTACATCCGTGAATGTACCGTCCGAATTATTGCGGTACAGACGATTCATTGGCGGAGTGGGAGAGGTATGTCCCGGCAAATCAGCGCCATTTACTAAATAAACATCGAGGTCGAAATCGTTGTCGTAGTCTAAGAACGCAGCGCCTCCACACATGGTTTCCACAAGGAATTTTTTTCCCGACGCGCCATTGACATGCTGAAAGTGAATGCCTGACGCCTGCGTGACATCGGTGAATTTAATATCCGCATACACTTGAAATAATGACATTATCACACAAAATGTGCAAATGATTATTGTACGCAGGTAATTCATAACTGATACATGAAACGTGATGCGTGAAACGTAAAACACAATGATGATTTTATCACATTTCACTTATCACCTTTTTTATTCCTCTTTTAAGATTGATAGCTGGATGATTTTCAGTCTTAGATACCACCTGGCATCTTTAGCCCCTTTTAGGGCAAATTGTAATTCACTTTGGGCCTGTTCAGTTGAGGGAATGGCATAAATCATGATGTTTCTCTTTGCTTTAAGATAGTTTCAACAAGGATAACATTGCCGGGGAAAAATGTAAAGTATTTTTTGGAACTTACTAAAGAAAAGTTTGGTTACTGTCTCTATTGGTGGTCGGCATTTGCCAGAGGATATATTTTTGCATTGATGGCGTTTCGAGATATGAAAGTCTCTGGTATCAAGTTTACCGGTCACGACATATCCAATCGTGCAGAACGATTTTCGCCTTCAGTGACTGCTAATTTTCCATGGCATGTTTCGAGACCGTTGGAAAAAGAATATAGTATTAATCACATCATTATGCGTACTTAGCTGAAAAGTTGTATCACCGCCAAAGGATAACGACCGTGGACAACGTTGATATAGCCTCCAACACTGAAGGCTAGAACAATGCTATAAACTCGTTGAATAAACCCAGTCATCGTTTTGGTGCCAGTCTCCTTGATACGCCTCGCCGTGAGGATAGAAAACACCGCTTCAATCTTGTTGCGCCAAACCGAGAGCAACATATTTTCTAAGTCGGTATTGCCTGCTCCCCGATGGTTATTGCGATTGGGTATTACGACTAACTTGCCATCTTGCTTTTCTAGCCGCTGAATCTCTGGTTCACAGATGAAGCCTTTATCGCCAAGGGAGATAACTCCTCCACTGTCAACCCGTTCCGAAAGATAATTGACGTCGTGAGGACGTGCTGGCAAGATCGCAACAACGTCGGGTAAGCCAAGCGGTAGAAGAGACAATCCCAACTTAAAGCCAAAGTAATGCTGCTTCTTGCTTTTTGTCAAGATTATTATACCATAGGAGTCAAGCATGAATCAGTTGTTGCGGTCTCGGAACTTCCCTGTTGGGAGAGGTTAAATTTTTCCTTGACAAGCACCTCTTTTTTCCTTAAACTGATGAGAGATTTCGGAAAGTTTTGATATATGATGCGTACGGGGGTAAGTTACGCTCCACTGTCATATTACTGCGTTTGCCCAACAACATGTGTCCCGATTCCCCATGCAAATAAGATGCTGCTGCAAAAGATTCAGGATAAGACGGGGGAAGCGTCTGAGGAGGTGATTCGTAAGTTAGAGCTTGAGATTAGAACCAAACAGCTTTCTGCAGCAATTGAAGAGTATGCGAATAAAGTGGGGGTCAAATAAGGATGCGGCCAGGGTATCCAGGGCTGAGTAACAAGGGCTGAAAACTGAGTTCTTGCATTCCGCTTGAAGGGCAAGCTTTGTTGCTCGGTCCTCATCTCTTTACAACTGAACTCCTCTTTGGAAGGCAAAATTCCTTTTATTTTTAAAAGTTAGTTATGATGGAACTTTTCCATTCCAATTATTTCTTTTTGTCAACTTTTTCTTCCAATCTTTTCTTTTCTTAGGAAGAAAAGGGTGGGAAGAAAAAGTTGGAAGAAAAGTTTGGGTGGAAAGGAGGATAAAATGATTCCGGTCGATGTTTTAACTGTACTTGGGCCAGGGAGAACGATTTGCGAACCTGTGCTCTCTGTTTTGGAAAACCAGGGTGATGTGGAATTAAAACACCATATCGTCGATGGGACACCGATGCCCGGTGAGCGCGAGCGAGACGCCATCGTACGTGCCCGTAACCAAGCCAAACAATTGGGGACTGCCCACTACGCGATGTTTTGGGATGATGATGTTGTTTTGCCCCCGCTGGGAATTGAAAAACTCGTCTACACGCTTATTTTCAATCCGCGTTATGTAGCAATCGGTATCGACTATCAAAATTTCATTCAAACATCACCCTGGACAATTCATGTTGCCATGGGAGCAGTTCTATTCATCCGACCAATTTTGGCTCGAATTCGATTCCGACATGAACCGGACAAATGTGAATGTCTCTGCTGTTGCGAAGACATCCGCCGGATGGGGTATTGTATTGGCTATATTCCTGGGTTACGGGCAGAACATCTGAAAGATACACAGAAAACAGGATGAACGAAGGGTGATGTGGAGAATGTAATTTATTTAACAAAGCACTACTGGTACAAAACGGCGGAATTGAAATGACAAGCACTGCAAAATCGGAAGGTTCAATAAATGCAGGTAAATCTCGCTTATCAGAAGCCATAGCCGCATGACACGGTATGGAGACCGGCCGATTGCAACTGGTTGCATTGACGCCTGAAGAATTAGCGGCTATTCCAACCCTTCCCGAATCTTCCGGCGATGGGGAGAAAGAATGCGTCGCCGTTTGCCAGGGGCGCGGCTGGGCCTTTCTGACAAATGATAAGCGAGCACGCAATTATTACCAGCAAACCGGCGTGGAAGTCTACTATTGGGCAGGTTTGCTACGGGCATTATGGGAAAGTGGTCTGAAATCAATGTTTTGATTTTGTAATTCCACACAAAATCAAAACGACAATCCAAACGCTTTGTGCGGAAACTGGTAGGTCAGATGGAATTCGCTGAAGGAATGGTCATGAAGAATAAAGAAGTTGTATTTCGCAGATAACCCCCCAAACCCCGTACACAGGGGGGTACATAGCTTAACCTATAGAAGCCAAACAAGTGTTAGTACAACAGGAGAAAAACATGCTCTCAACGTTTAGTTTCCCCAACAAAATTATATTCGGCTGTGGGGCTGTCAATTCGATTCCTGAGATTGTGAAAGATTTTTCAATCAAGCGAGTGTTGATCATTACTGACAAAGGCATGGTCAAGTCAGGGCTGGTCAATAAGGTGACGGATAATTTACGAAAAGCAGGCTTAGAACACGCTCTGTTCGACGGCATCAGCCCAAATCCCACAGAAGATAATGTTTATGCAGGTATTGAGCGATATTGTTCTGAAAGATGCGATTTTATTATTGGTCTCGGCGGCGGTAGTTCGCTTGATGCTGCCAAAGCCATCCGTCTGAAGGCGACGCATGATTTACCGTTAGCAGAATACGACGCCCAAAAAGGCGGGGCAGAAAAAATCTCACCTGATATGCCCGGCATGATTGCAGTGCCGACGACGGCGGGCACGGGGAGCGAAGTCGGTCGCGGCGCAGTAATCACAATAAAATCGACGGGACGAAAAACGCTAATTTTCGGGCCCTATCTTATTCCTTCAGTAGCAGTGGTTGACCCGGAATTGACGATAGGGCTTCCGAAAACGCTTACCGCGTATACAGGTATGGACGCGCTGACGCACAACCTCGAATCATATCTTTCAATACAGTATCACCCAATTTGCGATGCTATCGCTATCAAAGGTGTCCAGATAGCCGGCGCTTATCTCAGGCGAGCGGTCGAAAACGGTAAAGATATCGAAGCCCGGGCCAACATGATGATGGCAGCTATGATGGGGGCAATCGCTTTCCAAAAAGACCTTGGGGTGGCGCATTCCCTGGCGCATCCGCTATCTACAATCGCCGGTATTCATCACGGTCTGGCAAATGCTATCGTGTTGCCGCATACAATGGAGTTCAATTTTGAACATGCTAACCAAACTTTTTCTTTTCCTAACAGAAAAAGTTCCATCATAAAGAAAAGAAAAGGAGATTATTCCTTAGAAAGGTTGCGCGATATCGCCGATGCGCTTGGCGTAAACATATCAGGCATGTCGTTGGATGATGCCGCGCAAGCTGCTATCGTTCAAATCAAACAGTTGGAAAAAGACATTGGAATTCCTGAAAAACTGCGAGATGTCGGTGTTAGCGCAGATATGATTCCGGAACTGGCGGAACAGGCGATGGAGGATAGGTGTCACCTGACAAACCCACGAAAATGCTCGAAAGAGGATATGGTTTATCTTTATAATAAATCCTTATAGTGAGAGATGTCGAGGGAGAAAAATCTTTTGAATGCAATAATCAGCACATAAACTCTGGGAATCCGAAGGCATTTCTATGTCATTTTCTCTATTTGACAAAATTATTGGATAACTGTTATAATAACCTGTCGAAAAAGGAGCGAGGAGAGATGGGTGAAATTATTGTCCAATTACCCGAGCCGATTATTACTCGACTGCGCGAGCAGGCACTTAAAGCAGATGTGTCGCTTGTTGAACTGGTTTCACAACGCCTCATGGAAGGTTTTGACCTTGCAGTTTGCACAGAAGGACAAGCTCGACGACGTGTATTGAAATTGTTACGTGAACATGCAGGATATATGTTTCGCACAGGAACGCCGACTTTTGAGGCAAATGCTTTCGTGTGGCGTGTGCCGGTGTTCCCAAACTTAAAGCGTGGTAAACAGGAACCCGTTGGCGAGGTGCATCTAAAGGCTGACACAGGAGAGATATTGACAGAACCTTTGGCAATTTTGGAGATGTCTGACAAAGTGGCGCCTTTATTAGATGTGGAGCGTTTTGATGAAAGTTTTCAAAAACGGATTGCTGAATTGCTGAACAAGAATAACAATGGCGAATTGTCTCCGGCGGAACGTCGTTTACTGGAAAATATGGTACAAAAGACACAAGTTAAGGACAGAGAGAATATACAACGTCTCATAGAGCGGCTTCGCCTCCCAAAAGCCAATCGAGAGGCAGCTCTTGCCGCTTTAGAGCGCGCTTCTGCTGTATTGGAAAATGCTGCTGATGAACCAAAAGAAGATGTACCCCGACGAATTAATTCGTCGGGATACGACATAGAGATTTCTAATAAATGAATCCTACCTTACGTCAGATAGTTACACAGAGAACTTTAGGGCGCTGTGAGTATTGTCATTATCCTGAAAAGATACATAGTGGGGTACTCCACCTCGACCATCATACGTATCAACTTAAGACCATTTCGTGTGTAATTACCATTGTTCCTCCCCCTTGACGGGGGAGGCTAGGTGGGGGTGAAAGCGATTAACTTGCCTTATTTCACCCTCA
>Ga0194112_10010913_pt1 | contig 11330 bp, 10 predicted proteins | sample TA2MahC400mmetaG_FD_146191 | JGI IMG/M metagenome (GOLD analysis project Ga0194112, IMG submission 146191) | Freshwater microbial communities from Lake Tanganyika, Tanzania - TA2015016 Mahale Deep Cast 400m | ecosystem: Environmental > Aquatic > Freshwater > Lake | place: Tanzania: Lake...
TCTTCAGTTTGTGGAGTTTGATCGACCTATCTCACGAAGAGCCCAAGTTGGGCGAAGCAACAATTGAGACAAATCTGCTCCCCAACTGGCCAGGCTTTCTATTTATGGGGTTTCTGACTCAAAAAGTAAGTCAGGGAGGCTGGCTGCTCAGGGCTCTAAGATTTATGTTTTCGGGTCAGATGAAGGAAATGAAATGGGTGCGGTGTAAGATTTGACTCAAAAATGGAGTCAGAGAGTTAGGTGACAACGTTCAGGGAAGCTAAATTCTCAAGACTTGAATTTGTCTAAATCCTCCAGTTGACTGAAAAATTCAGTCAACTACTTCTTTCCTACTGCATAGAGAATTTTATACTCCTTGCACTTTCGGTCAGCTGGGATCTCAACAGGCGGTTCATAGGGTGACATGCCATCTGTTATTTCATTGGGCAAGGGAGTCAGCTTCCCCATAAAAATCCTTTTTAGATATGCCCTCGCCTCCAGGCTCCCAGGGATAAGATGAAGTTTGACCGCAGATCTCTTTATCACAGAGATAATTTCGCTCTTTTTTCCACCAGTGTTTGTCGGGAAGCCTCCGTAAAGTTTTACCTCCTGAAAATTCTTTTTCATTAATTCATAAAGTTCCGGAACAGAAAAATATTTGTAGGTATATGGCGAGGGGTGAAAATCCTCCCAGTCTTTATTGACGGTGCAAATAATGGAGACGCCGTCTTTTGTTAGAACTCTTGCCACTTCTGCGATACACTTCTCAGGATCTTTAAGATAATAGATTGCTTCATAAAGGAGGATCAAATCAAAGCTACTGTCAGAAAGGGTTAGATCATGAGCATCCATCGAATCAACAGTAATATTTTGTCTGCCCTTGTAATATCCTTTTCCCAAACTTACATTCTTAGGGTCAATATCACCCCCGACAACTTTTTTAGCAGCCTTGGCGAGATACCCCAAACCAAGCCCCGCCCCGCACCCAATCTCAAGGACATCTTTGTTTTCTGCCAACCCTTTGGCAAAATGATAGCGCTGGTAAAGCCTCGCTACCTGCTCTTGACTTGCCTTAAGACCAGGGGACTCGGTTATGAGTGAATAATCAGGAGTCTTTTCACTTGGAGAAGTATTTTCCTGGGTTTTCATCAGGCGATCTTAGCTATAAACAGGCTGCTGAAGTTTATCCACCTCAAACACGGTACGAATTGTTCCAAATCGGAAATTCTGAAAGAGCCGTCGAAGCTTTAATTCAGTGTATTGACGGTTTCGTACCTGAGTTGTGTAACAGCTATGCAATAGGGCAACTTGTCCAGAAGAAAGCTGATCTGGAATCGGCTGAAGCTTCGATGGAAACTCAATTTCGCATGGGTGAAGATAAAAAACAACGGATCTTCCCTCTCGTTGCGTTAGCCTCATGAACATACGTGTGAGGAAAAAGGGGAAATGTCTCAAATATCCACCCCCACCCCCTGGTATCCTTATGCCAAATAGTCTTGCAACGCTCATAGGGATTTCATAGATGCATCCCCCATTATCGGTCTTGACCCAGTGCGGTTCCAAGGGTGCATTAGACATGCCATAACGTGGCCCAGCAAATGGGAAGATACTGTTATCATATTTAAACCCAGCCTCATAGAGTATGTCAAACGCATACCAAGACCTGCGGTTGATACCAAAATCCACAGCACGATAACCTATTACTCCAACACCAGCCGTCTGCTCTACTATATCCTTGGCACGAAAAATAGAATTCCTAAATTCTTCGGGAGTTAGTTTATGAATCTGATGATGATGATAACCATGAACACCGACTTCATGACCTGCTTCGGCCACCATCCGAACTAGTTGGGGGAAAAGTTCGGCCACTTCACCAAGGAAAAACCAAGTAGCTTTAATACCGTACTCTTCAAAGAGCCTCAGCATCCGTTCTGTGTTCACTCTTACTGACTCCGTGGGCGGGATGACACGACCACTAACCTGCAAAACTGTAGCGTTGTGCCAATCCTCAACATCCACACTCATCGCATGTAAACGACCATTGCTGCCATAAGGGATCTTGCCAGAATTTGTGTTAAACACCGTCCCAATCCCCGAGCGTCTGATACCAGCGGTCGATCGTCATGACAGGCTCAAGTACTGCGCTGTGATCTGGATGAACACGGTAAACAGTATGGAATTTTTTCGGGCTGATGCGCCTGGGAACGACAAAGAAACCTTGCTTCCGGAAATCTGTCACTAGTTCCTTAGAGCTTATTACAGTAATCACAATCTGGGCTCCTTGCTCCCTAAGTTGCTCAACGCAAGCTACAATGAGGGATTGTCTGGCCTCGCTGGTCTCACCGAGCAAATCAACTACGTAGCCAACGTCGATGCCACTCCGAGTTTCCGCGTTAGAAACCGCAAATCCGGTGAACCTTCCATCGTCAGACCGTACTTCAAAACGTTTGTAGAAATTCCAACGATTCGACTTATAGCGCCAATTCAACCATCCACGGCTCCGGTGCAAGATAAGTCCATTGTAATGAGCTGCAATGCTCCGTGATAATTCTTCGGCCGATGCGTCAAAGTTGTCTACAGCGCTTACATTGAGAGCGGTTCGTGAAAGGCGGGACGATATCAGCCGAAGAATCCACTGAGGGAGAACTGCTAGCATTAAACCCAGCCACGAGGGGCGCACTTTCCGCTTTGCAAGTGTCACTAGATCCACTGGCCTAACCAAAAGTGTCCGATCACCCGGGTCACACCAGCCCAGTTTCATAAAACCTGCATAAGAAAGGTCATTTGGCATAACGCTCACAAAGGCTGCCCCGCGGGACCATGCTTCTTCCAAGCATGCATTCACGAGGCGACTGAAGATCCCTTGCCGTCGATAGTCAGGATGGACCATGACGGCTGAGAATAATGCACCTCTTAATGCCCTGCCCTGCAGAAAATAATCAAAGAGCATCATGGGACGCACTCCCACGACTCTCTTTTCATGAGTGGCAAGGAATATGGTTGCATCTTTGGGGTCGTGCTCAAAATGCCGCCACCTCCACCATTCCGGCGGCTCTGCAGCACTGCCGTAACAGGTTCGAACTAATGCTACGACATCGTCTAAGTCTTGAGGGTGAAACTGACGAATTTCGATCTTCAACTGGGGAATTTTAACCTTGTCGGGCATTACTTACATTATTCCGTGGATCAACTACACTGGTTGATCTCGCCGGCAAATCGAGAAGCACTGTGGAAACCTTGCCATCTTCGTACCTTACATCCAAAGGAAGGTCCTCAAGATTGTTCACCCCCATATTTCGTACTTCAACGCGATCCGTCAAGCATTTGACTTCGACCTTGCGGGTCTTTGGGCTGAGAACCTCCTGCCAGTAAATGCCTACACCATAGACGGTGTTAACATGCAGGTCCCCATTAAACCGAGTCAGCACGTAGCGCATAATCGCTTCAGTGAATCGCGTACAAGCGTGTCCCTCGAAGAGTCGAAGGTGCTGGTGACACATGAAAATAACTGGGATACTACGGCGATGGGCACGATGAATCCAATAAAGCACCATCGCCATGTGGAAAAGATCCTGGGGGTCGCCGGGATAGCGTTTCGTTAATTCCACTGCGGCCGTTCCCTCGGGATGATGGGGTGGAGGTTGTACCAAAACATTTTGTACGTGCGATGAATTAGAATCACTTAAGACCTCACACCCAGCAGCCTCTACCGCAGCTGCAGTGAAGCGGTCGTTAATGCTATCAGGCATGGCCCAGCTTTTTGGGGTAAAACCGAATGTAACCTCCATCATTCGCCGCGCAGCTAAAGCATTGTCACGCTGTTCTGAAAAGGAGTCTTGGTCTCCAGACATCCAAGGATAAACTCCAGCCCCTATACCAGATAATAACCGCCAGCTGTTTTCTTGAGCAGCCGCAGCATCCGTACCGTAATGGTGGTGCATATGATTTCCAAGCTCCAATGCGTACGGTTTTTCTGACCTGAATGGATAACGGATCTCATGGCGAAACTCCACATGCGTTTTCATCCACCTTATGAACTTCGGAACATGGTCCTGCCCACGAGACACACCAAAATAACCATAATATTTACTACTTTCCTCGGCATCAAGGGATAACCGCGTGGAAAGGAAAAGAGTTTGTGGAAAACGATAGCGGGATGCAAGGTCGAGCGTCTTAGAAAGGCCATCGACTGATTGGAAAGTAGTGGTGTCGTACAGATCCATATCGCCTCGCCATGCGAAGGCTGCTTGTGAAGCAACCGGATAGCGCATAATGGAGGCCACAGCGAATTTGCAGCGAGCCGAGTCAAAAATGGAAGTATATTTAATACTCGTTATTTTTCTTTGGCTACCATGGGCTACAGCGACAGCAATCTCACCTCCCGCAGAAATTCTCCTTGCTACAAACCGCAATGTATCGCAGAAAAAGTCGCCAGATTCAAGCGGTGAGATTTTAATATGCGCTGGAGAATCTAATTGTAAATCCAACCCACTGTTTATCTCTACGAAAATTGGGACCTGGCACGGCATTAAGCTATGGTTAGCTATAATAATGCCAATTTCAAAAGTTCGTCCAAGGGGAAGATCTCCCAACTGATAATTCGGCATCCGTCTTACAAAGGGACCACTAAAATTGATAACCAGTTCAGGATGAACCGATGGACTCGGAATAGCACCGTAATGCATAGAATTCTTTTGGCTTCTAATACAATTATTTCGACGAAGGTCCTTAAAAGCGTATACTGTATTCAGGATTCGTCGTTCCGTTATCCGGGTCCAGAGTTCCAGTAGAATCAGCACTAAGGCAACAATGAACATATAAGGCCAAAACTTTACGTCGGCCAAACTCAAGCATCCTAGCCCTACAGCAAAAAGAATAATTTCAACTAATCCACGAGGGAGGTGTCCCCGCTTCATAAAAAAGTCACTCATGACATTAGAGTAATAAAAAATTGCACCGAAAGGCCCCGAAGCAAGCATTGTTAGTCTCGTTACAAAAGCAGGTAAAATAATCCCAAATCCTATAATAACCAACGTTAACTTCAAAAGATTGGCTCCCATGCAGTAATGGTTTTACTTTCCCTACCCCCAAGGATTTCGAGCACCTCCGTGTAGTGCTTCAGGATAGAAGGGAGGAGAAGGCTCCGATTGACTAACAATTGTCCATAATCCCCCATCTCTCGCCGAGCAGAAACATCTTGGCTAGCGTTTAAAACGATTTGTGAAAGACCCAAAGCATCGCCGGGGGATACTACTCTCCCAACACCATATTGCCTTATGATCTCCGCCTGTTCCCCATCCATTGCGGCGAAAATAGGTTTCCCAGCCCCCATATAATCCATGAATTTGTTCTCAAAATAGATATGAGCAAGAGGTGTGGAAAAAAGACTCATGAGGGCAGCATCGGCCGCTGCCAACAATCCTGGAATCTCTGTTTTGGGAACTGGATCATAAAATGAGATATTGTGTCCCCCAAGCTTCCGTGCAAGCTCTTCAACTCCTTTTCGAGTGGGACCGTTGCCAAACAGAGCAAACCTGATTCTACGATTCTCCTTAAGCCTGACTGCGGCGCGTACGATTACATCTATGGCTGTTACCTGGGTGAAGGAGCCTGTGTAAATAGCGACAAAATCATCGCCCCACCCATATCGTATGCGAACTTCACCCCGTTTCTTATCTGAGTTCTGGAATAACTCAGGATCAAATCCATTAGGGAAAACATCTATACGCGAACTAGAAATCCCTTTTTTAACAAGTTCTTTCTTAATTCCTGGTGTAATGCTCACAATCCTATCGGCTGCTCCATATAAGAAGTTGGCCATGGCAAAAAGTGGCTTTGCCTCCAGAACATTGATAGCTTTTTTGACCACGAGTGCATCTGGCCAAAGATCCCGAACTTCAAGGACAAAGGGGCTTCTCTTAACCCTCGCCACTGCCAAAGCCGCAAGTCCTGTGAAGGGTGGCTGAATACTTCCAATAATGACATTAGGCCGGGGAAGCAGAAGGCCGCGTATTTTTGCGATTGTCATGAAAGATAGATAGGCTTTGAGCCTATCAATATTGCTGCCACGGCCTCCAGACAAACAAGGTAGTCTCAGCACCCTTAACCTTCCATCTTTCGAAAAAGAAAGATTTACAGATTCCTCTCTAAGTCCCGTATCGATATTGGTATGCGACGAAATAACAGTCACCTCGTGACCTCGTTCTGCCAAAAATCGAGACAAGGTCACTGGCTGAATGGTCCCAGAAGCGTTAACGCCAGGGAAATACTGCATGTAATAGTGGATACGCATTAAATCCGAGTTACAAAGCGCTTGAAAGATCCAAAAAGCTTCGGCATTTTTTCCAACAACCAGCTGTTGTTGGGATACTCATAATGAGTCTTTACGGGGAGGGCCATAATCTCTTCAAATTGGGCTTCTGTAAGCCCCAGCTTTTTTATGGTAAAATCACGATCCTCATAATACAGCCCTGTACCGATATAGTCTTCCTTCTGGACTTCCGTTAACGCTTGCTCGCGAGTCAAATCACCAGATAGCACCAGATTGGAAAGGTGGGCTCGTTTTTTGTCAAAGTCAAACTTACGCTTCAAAATGTACCCCTGATAGAAGCGGGTATATACAGATTCATAGTGTTTGCCACCATAGGCTCGCCAGCCTAATTCTTCCTGGAGAACCTTCATGGCTTCAGATTTTTTATAGTCCACGTAATTAAGTATGGTAATCCAGCGGACACCTTTCACAAACACAGCATACAGATAGCTCGGTATCCCCATGGTAGGAAAAGACCGCAAAGGAACAGTCCCGAACCGCTTGTGGATTGCTTTGAGATGCCGCTGGTCCCGGGCATCATAAGCCCAAGCCACTGGCATAAAGGCTTCTGTGGCAACATTACCACCGTTAATGATACATTTTATCCCTTTCTCCATAGCGATTTTAAAGTTTAATGCCACAATAGCATGGTCTGTTGGGATCTCGGCATTGGGAACCGATGCTTTCAGAAAAGCCAATTGAATATCCCGGAATTCATCCCAGTCAATGACATATGTATAAAGATCCATATTCAACTTTTCGAGGGCTTTTTTAATATTATCCACTGCAAGTTCTGAATCCCACCCATTATCGAGATGAATGGCAAGTGTTCTTAACCCCAATTTTCCAAGAGTCAAAACTGCTGTGGTACTATCTGTGCCTCCACTCACCCCGATGAGGCAATCGTAAGGTTTTCCATTACCTGTTTTTTTTATCTTCTCGACGATTTGCGCTAACCGTTGCTGCCCCTCAGCCCCACGAAAAACCTCATCGGAAACGCGTTTATCATAGATTTTGCAATAACAGCAAACCCCATTCCCATCAAAACTGATATTTGGATCTGATGTATCCATGATACATCGGAGACACATCTGATAAGGCTTTTTAGTGATCAATTGAATATCCTTTCCAGTTCTTTATATTTTGGAAAACTAATAAGCACCGCCCTGTGCCTACCGTGAAAAACGAACATGCTGCCCGCCGCTGCCGCAGAGGCTCCACCTTCTTTAACAGCTTTGCCAATATCCTCTATAGAACTCGCTCCGCCACAAGCAATCACCGGAATCCTTATAGCCTCGGTTACCCTGCGGATCATATCGAGATCATAACCTTTCATCGTCCCATCACGGTCTATGGAGTTCAGCAAGATATCTCCTGCCCCTGCGTTCTCCATCTGTCTTGCGAATATGACAGGGTCGAGACCGATGTTCTTTCTTCCACCATAAATGTAGGTCTCGTTTTTCCCTTTTGGGCTCGACTTAACATCGATCGAAACGACTACGGTCTGGCTGCCGAAAGCCTCTGCCGCCCGAGTAATGAACTCAGGATTCTCCACAGCATAACTATTAATGGAAACTTTTTCCACTCCAAGCTTAAGAATCTTCTCTATGTGGTGCAAGTCTCGAATACCTCCTCCGTAAGTCAGTGGCATGAAACATTCGCTTGTAATCTCAGAGATAAGGTTATAATTTGGTTCCCGTTTTTCAATGGTCGCCGTTATGTCCAGCAAAACGAGTTCATCCACTTCCTTTTCATTAAAGATTTTAATGGCATTACGTGGGTCACCTACATAAGTGGGATCGTTGAATTTGATAGTCTTGACGAGACCTGTGCCCCGTAAAAGGAGGCATGGCATCACTCGAGGGAGAAGCATTTTACGTCATCTGTGTGAAATTCTTGAGGAGTTTAATTCCAAATTTATGGCTCTTTTCCGAGTGAAACTGGGTCCCCCAAATATTTCTATGCCGGATAGCCGCCGTAAAGTTAATTCCATAAAAGCACTCTGCAAGGATATCATCCTGATTGTTACATCTGACGTGATATGAATGGACGAAATAAAACCTTGGGGATGCTTCGAATCCTGTGAAAAGAGAATCTTCTCGTTTGATCGTTAGTTCATTCCAGCCCATGTGGGGAATTTTAAGACCATTGCTTTCTGATGAGAATTGGAACCGGATTGTTTCGGCATCTATCCAACCTAACCCTGGGAAGGATCCTTCTTCACTCATTTTTGTGAAAAGCTGGAGTCCGAGACAGATGCCAAGAATCGGAGTCTCTTGGCGGAGGACTTTTTCTCGAAGAACGTCTATCAGCCCACTTTTTGTAAGACACTTCATCCCGTTATCGAATGCTCCCACCCCAGGAAGAATCAATTTTTGGGCGGATACTAAAATTCGGGGATCAGAAGAAATCGTAGCCTCGGCTCCCACTTTTTTCAGCATATTCAGAACCGAACCAAGATTACCCATGCCATAATCAATAATAACAATCACTAACTCACCTCTATATCCATTTCTATTAAGTCATAAAATATTTGCCAAAATATCTCTATGGAGATGCAAACAGATTGGAATAAATTTTCAGGAGTTTTTCTTCCTCTATATGCCAACCATACTTATTCTTAGCTTTCAAAGCATTTCGTTTCTTCTCTTGGATTTCCTCACGCGAAAGTACATTAACAAGGTTCAACAAAACATCCTTTTTTACAGGAATAGCCCAACCCCACTGCCCTTCCTCAATAACCTTGGACATCTCAGGAAAATCGCTCACAATTGCTGGAATACCACTGAAGAGATACTCGAATAACTTATTAGGCAGGGAGTAATAGTAATTTAAGCAACTATTCTCTATTAAACTTATCCCAACATCTGCACTGCAAACGTATTCAATAACAATGGATGGGGACACAGCATCGTGGAAATGGACATTTGGGTATCTCTTTTCATAATCTTTTATTAATGGCTCAAGTCTACCCAATCCCATTAAAACGATGTGTTTTCTTCTATCTGCTTGCGCAAAACATTCCAGGATAAGCTCAATGCCCCTGCCTTTCTCAAGGATTCCTTGATATATGAACAAAAGATCATTATTCGCTATCCCTAAATGGTCCCGAAGGCCCCTCGACTGTGCTCTGTTGCCACTAGGATGATGTGGAACATTTTTAATGACATACACTTCCTCCAGCTTGTACCTATTCCTATACCAATCTTTAATCGAATCACTCACCACTACAGTTATATCGACATACGGCATGAGAAGACGTTCCAAAACCTTGTAGACTCTCTTTTGTATTCTCCTCATCTGAACTTCGGTTTCAAGTTCGTGAGTGTCATAAACCAGCTTACACTTTTTGAACATTTTAAAAAGTACCCCTAATGGAAGAACAATTAAGGAGTGTGCATTGAAAACCATGATATCCTCTTTTCGATAATTCAAAAATAGCTTTACTTCCCATTCAAAAAATTTTATCGCCTTCCAAAACAAACTTTCTGGTAACCACCGGGTTGCCAATGGTACCCTCCAAACTGTCCGATGATTATCAAGCTTTTCAATAAGTTGGAGGCCCGGTTTCCAAATTGCGCCAATGAATACCTTTTCGAATAAACGTCCTTTAACCAAGCTTTGAGTCTCTTTAAGCATTCGCGTCTCATGAGTGAAAAAAGACTGATAAGCGTGAAGATTTACCCCTTTCTTAACTGTCTCTAATTTCATTCTTTTAGAAAAGTAGAAATTTCTTCCTCATTCTGCGGTCTGCTTTTAGAGAATATCATCCCTTCATTCAACTAAAACTCTTTTTTCTGAGAAAATATTTCTGTAAACATGCATATTTCCGGTAGCATTTAATTGCGCAATAGCACCATTCAGATTCTGATGAAGGAACCAGTTATGGTGTATTTCTGCCCCTATCCTTGGTTTACCGTTTATAATAATCGCCTTCACATCGGTGGCGCGAAATGTATTGTGATGGATATTGATCCAGTCACCTGCAATATCGGCCCCATCTTGACGGTCCTTCCCACCGTGCATATCAAAGCTATAGCTATTAGCGTTTTCAAGTATCAAGTTAAACCTTGCCTCATAACTGGTACCAGGTCTGCCTGTCCCGGCTATTGCATGACGATTCCAATCAAATATATTAGCTTCGATCAACGCCTCAGATTCGTTCAGGCATATACCATAACCAAGTCCATATCGCTGGTTATGATGGATATAATTGTGATGGATATAAGCTTTGGCACCAGATCTTAATAATATTGCAGCGTGACTCCAACCCCATAGCTCACAATTATCAACCTCAAGTCCATTAGAATGAGTGGCAATTCCCGCAGAATTTGGCAAACTGTAATACTTACCTTGGTTCAAAAGGTCCTTCATTTGGTCTGTTCTTCGCTCGGGATCAGGACCACGCATACGTAATCCTGTTATTCTTACATCGTTTCCTTCAATGAAAATGAGGGGACTTGTGTCAATTCTATTACTAAATAACAATGCACCTTGTGAATCGCCCCTTCCTCTGTTACTTGAGATGGTTATCCCTTGAGGAATTTTTAAATTCCTTTCCTCTGATAAATCAATTAGTGTACTCCCCTCAATATAGATAGTCTCTCCTGGCTTTGCAACTTTTAATGCTTTGACTAAATCCTTTGAGTTGTATACTTTATATTTCCATGTATTCGCATATCTTTTATAGCCTTCTCCTCCTCCTAATGGGTCGTCAGTAGTATTAACTTCAGCGCCGAAAAATTCTTTTATTATACCACCACATGGCACTTCTTTTATTTCTTTCTTCAATTGATGACAAGATATCCCAATTATTAAAACCAAAAAAAATATTAAGAAATATATTAATACCTTACTGCGCATTTTTATCAACAGCATCGTCCTTGTGACCGGCGTTTTCCCAAAGCGGTAATTATGTATAATGGGGTATTCACTTGACTATGGGTTAAGATGACTTTAGTAGACACCAAAGTTAAGGTACAATACCAAAGACGGAGGTGTCAACATGGAAAGGATTCCAAGAGCGATCTACACGAAGGAG
>Ga0194112_10010914_pt1 | contig 11330 bp, 10 predicted proteins | sample TA2MahC400mmetaG_FD_146191 | JGI IMG/M metagenome (GOLD analysis project Ga0194112, IMG submission 146191) | Freshwater microbial communities from Lake Tanganyika, Tanzania - TA2015016 Mahale Deep Cast 400m | ecosystem: Environmental > Aquatic > Freshwater > Lake | place: Tanzania: Lake...
GGCGAGGGGAAGACAGAGAAGGAGGAGGTCGATATGAAACGCCGTTCCTTGATCCTGATCCTCTTCATCGTCCTGGGAGGTTCGCTGCCGATGGGCGTCGCCCGGGCCGCCTCGCATGAAAGCCCGCTCTTCCGGATTCCCTACGCGGCCTCTTTGGATCCGGGCCCGATCACCGGCCGCGTCTTTGTCGTCATCTCGAAGAACAATCTGCGGGAGCCCAGATTTCAGGCGGGGTCGTATGGAGGATCGGTTCCCTTTTTCGGACTCGACGTCGATCGAATGAAACCCGGGGAAGACGCGGTCATCGATGGATCGACGCTGGGATTTCCGCTGTCGAGTCTCAGCGATCTCCCGGCGGACGAATATTGCGTCCAAGCCGTGCTCAACGTTTACACCCAATTCCATCGCCAAGACGGCCACGTCATCTGGGCCCACATGGATCGTTGGGAGGGCCAGCGGTGGAATGCTTCGCCGGGAAACCTGGTCAGCGAGGTCCAGAAAGTCCGATTGGACCCCCGCGCCGGATTCGACGTCAAATTGATCCTGTCCCGGAAGCTTCCGGAAATTCAGGTCTCGCCGGATACGGAATGGGTCAAGCGGGTTAAAATCCAGAGCCAACTCCTCTCGGAATTCTGGGGACGGCCGATTGATGTCGGCGCAACGGTCCTTCTCCCGAAAGATTATGATCGAAGCCCGTCGTTGAAATATCTCGCGATTTACATCCAGGACCACTTCGGGCTCGGGGCGCCGTTCGGATTCTCGACCATGGAACCGGCCAAGCCGACCCCCGATCCGCAGGCCAGGGCCCGGCGGCCGCGGACCGCCCGCGAAACCGGCTACGAGTTTTTCCTGGCTTGGAACTCCGACGATTTCCCTCGAATGATCGCCGTGACCTTTCAACACCCGACGCCCTATTACGACGATTCGTATGCCGTCAACTCGGCGAATAACGGTCCCTATGGGGATGCGCTGCTCCGGGAGCTTATCCCTTATCTGGAAAAGACGTTCCGCATCCTGTCGGAGCCGTACGCCCGCGTCCTGACGGGCGGTTCCACGGGCGGGTGGGAAGCGTTGGCCCTGCAGGTTTTCCATCCGGCGTTCTTCAGCGGAGCCTGGATCTTCTACCCCGATCCCGTGGATTTTGGGCGTTATCAGTTGACGAACATTTACGAAGACGAGAATGCGTTCGAGGTCCCGAACGGGGAGTGGGCGGAAATGGTCCGGCCCCTCTCGCGGACGGCCGAGGGCCAGGTCACCCTGACGATGCGCGAGATGAGCCGGCTCGAAGCCGTCCTCGGGAGCCATGGGCGGTCGGGCCAGCAACTGGCGGCTTGGGAGGCCGCCTATGGTCCCGTCGGACCCGACGGCTACCCCAGGCCGCTCTGGGACGGTCTGACGGGGAAAATCGACAAAGACGTTGCCGCCTCCATGCGCGACAACGGCTACGACCTGCGCTTCAACCTGGAGAAGAACTGGTCCAGGATCGGCAAGGACCTTGTCGGCAAGATCCGGGTGTATGTCGGCGACATGGACAACTACTATCTGAACCTGGCCGTTTGCCTTCTCGAGGATTTTTTGAAGAATACGGTCGATCCGTCGGCGGAGGCCGTGTTCGAATATGAGCGACCGGCGAAGGGGCACGGCTGGCAGCCGATGACCAACTCCGATTTAGTCCGAGACATGGCCCGGCACATCGAGGCCACGGCCGTGAAACGATAGCGACGCCGTTCTGTCGAATGACGCTGATTTAGTTATCAGACCGCGGCCAGGCTCCTGACCGACCGGGGCGCCCAAGCGGCGCTCGTCTTCAACGTTTTCGGCTTTCTCTCCGGTCCTTCACATGAAGAAGAACCGATAAACCTAAGACCAACAGAAGGACCGAGACGGCAACGATATCGACGAGCTTCTGCTGGATATCGAGGCCCGTTATCGATTGAATCAGGAATTTTATGTAAGACTCGGGCATATCATAATGCCCTAATTTCATCCGCACTTGATAATGCCAATCCGTGAAGGGACAGTAGCCGAATCCGTGCCAGATTCCCAAAACAAACCAGGAAGAGGCGGTCAGAAGGAGGACGATCAGATGAATCCGTCTCGCTTTTTTCCATGTCCATCCGATGAGGATGAAGAGGATGAGCGTCGAATGAAAGATGAAGAAACCGATGTTTAAGGAGGCATACATTCGGCTATAGGAGAACCGCACATCGCGATGGAAGCTCATTCCATTATAGCCCAAGATTTTGGAGATTGTCTAGGCGATATCCGGGATGGGGCCGCTTGACGGCCCTTGCCAGCAAGGCCGGTCAAGTCGATTCGAATGGCTCCGGGAAGAAAGCGGAAAGAATTATCAATCTCCGGAGGGCGCGGTTGTTCGCCTTTTCCAGGCGACGACGAGGGAGACGAACCGGTCGTAACTCGCCAGCCCCTCCTTGACGCCCTGCGACTTCAGATATCGGTCATAGACAACTTGCGAGGCGGTCGACCCCCGGAGCGAGGATTCGAGGCCTGAGGGGAGGACGCCGTCATCGAGAGCGGCCGTCGTTGCCCCCGGGATCGAAGCCCTCACATCGACGAGAACCCTCATGGCCTCTTCGGCCTCGGCTTTGAGGACGGCGGGGTCGAGGGGCCGGACGTCGAGGTTCAGTTGTTTTTCGACTCCGCTCCGGTTGTGGTTGAAGCCCCAGAGCGCATAGAACCGGACGAATAGCCTGTTTCATCATCAACGACGAGCCGACGTTATGAGATCGGAGCCGTTTCGCCCGATTTAAGATCCGCCTAAAAGACGATGGACGGCGGCCAGCCTGTCCGGGATGGGCAAGCCCTGAGGGCAATGGGAAAGGCAGGTCCCGCAGGCCGCGCAGGCGTCCGCTCTTCGATAGAGGCCGCCGTAGAGGGCGCGCGCCTTTTCCCCGTCTCCGTCATCCAAGGCGTAGCGCTCGCAGCGCAGAATATCGGCGATCGGCACGCTCCGGGGGCAGTGGGGCTGGCAAGCCGTGCAGAGGCGACAGGCCGTCTCGTCGGCCCTGGCCGTCATCATCTCGATCGCCCGGGCGTCGGCCGCGGTCAAGCTTTTTCCGGCCCCGGAAAAGGTTTCGATGAATTCGTCGAGGTTGCGGACGCGGATGACGGCCGCGTCGAGCTCGGTGGCCGTCGTCAGCCAGCGGACCAGGGCGTTGTGCGGCGCCGTCCCAACCGGCAAGCCGGCCATGAAGGCCTTGTCCTGGCGCATCCGACCCAAACCCCGGGAGGTCTTCATGGCGACCGTTCCGAAGCCCTTTTTGCGGGCCAGACTCAGAAAACCGGCCGTCTCGGCGTCCTGGCCGTAGGAATACATGAACTGGGCGTGCTCGTAGAGCCCGTCCTCGACGACCGCGGCCAGGACCTCGGCCGCGCTTTCCCCGCCTTTGACCCTCCCGCTCCCGGCGTAGCCGTGCTGGGAGAGGCAGAGATGCCTGACCAGGCCTTCCTTTTTCAGCCTTTCGAAGGCCCGGACGAATCCCCGGTCGCTCTTGACCTCCCGGGCGTTGTGATATCCATAATGGAACTGCATGTCGTCGAAATATCCGAGGCCCGTCCGCTTGGCCATCTCCTTGACGAAGTCGACGTGGGCGTCCTCGTCGATCCGGCCCGTTTCGTGGTTTCCGCCGATCCTGTCGACCGTGACCTGGCAGAGGTGGGCCTCCCGGTTCTTGAGGATGAAGGCCGGGGCGCCGTCGCGGGCCCATTGGTTGGCCTTGTGCCAATAGTTGACGCCGCAGCGGGCGGCCGCCTCGGCCGGGGCCGAGGCCATGTCGCCGGACCCGACGAGGAGGCTGACCTCGCGCCGGCTGTAGCCGAGGGGCCGGCGAGGGAGGCGGCCGACCTTGGCCGCGGCCTCGTCGATCCTATCGGCCCGAGCCGGGAGGGGCTTGCCGAAGAGCCGTCCGGCCAGCCCGGCGGCGACGGCCGCGGTCGTCCGGCCGAGGAATTCCCGGCGCTTGAGCGAGCGATGGTCATTCATCGTTCACACCTCCGCCGATAGGTTAGCCGATGGTCGGGAGGGTGTCAACGCCCCCGCGGGCGCTTGGGAGCAAGGCCGGACGATTCCGGGCTCAGCTGTCCGCGACGACCTTGAAAACCGCGTCGTGGGGGTGGACCTTCTGGTCGACTTTCAGGGCCACGTCCTGGCCGGGGCGGGCTTCGGCGACGTTCTGGTGCTCGATCTGGAGGGAAGAGACCTCTTGGGTGAAATCGGTCGAGTGGCCGCGGAACCGGATCGTGTCGCCGACCTTGATCGTGTCCGTGAGATTCAAGACGGCGACGCCGATGCGGTCGAAATAATGGGTCACTTTGCCGATCGGGTTTTCGGCCATGGCTGCCTCCTTTACGTTCGAGATCGATGGCTTTGCCTGTAGTTTACTCCCTCTGACCCCGGCCTGCCAAGGGGCCGAGGCGAGTTGACAGACACGGGGCGGGTATGGAATATTCGAGGCCCCGAATATCGGTTTCCGGAGACGGCCAGTGGATATCGTCAAAACGCTCAGCCAGGAGTTGAAGCTCGAACCCGGCCGGGTCGAGCGGACGATCGCCCTTCTCGACGAGGGGGGGACGGTCCCGTTCATCGCCCGTTATCGAAAAGAGCGGACCGGCGGCCTCGACGAGGCCCAGATCCGCGAAATCGTCCGCCGCCGCCGCTATTGGGAAGAAATGGAGGAGAGGCGGCAGACCGTCCTGAAGTCGATTCGAGAGCAGGGCCGGCTCACCCCCGAGCTCGAAGCCGCGGTCAACGCCGCTTCGACCAAGACCGAACTCGAAGACCTCTACCTGCCGTTCAGGCCCAAGAAAGCGACCCGAGCCTCCAAGGCCTGGGATGCCGGACTCGAGCCGCTGGCCCGGTGGCTCGTCGACCTGGCCGACCCGGAGGCCGACCTCGAAGCCGAGGCGGCGAAATACCTCTCTCCGGAAAATGGCTACGAGACGGCCGACCAGGCCCTCCGCGGGGCGGCCGACATCCTGGCCGAGGAATGGGCCGAGAACGCCGAAGCCCGCCGGATCATCCGGGGCTTGGTCTTCCGGGAGGGCGTCCTCATCTCCGCCGTCCGGAAGGAATTCGAGGGCCGGAAGACGAAATTCGAGATGTACCACGACCACCGCGAGGTCATCGCCGAGCCGGCTTCCCACCGGCTCCTGGCGATGTTCCGCGGAGAGAGGGAAAAAGTTCTCGACCTCGAGCTCGAATATCCCCGGACGGCGGCCGTCCGGGAACTCGTCTTCCGCTTCGTCCGCCGCCCCAAGAGCGCTTCGGCCGGGCTCCTTCTCGAGACCGTCGTCGACGCCCTCGACCGGCTTCTCGCCCCGTCCGTCGAAACCGAGGTCCGGAACGAGCTCCGGGAGAAATCCGAGGCCGAGGCCATCCAGGTCTTTGGGGTCAACCTCCGGGACCTTCTCCTGGCCCCGCCGGCCGGCCGGAGGGCCGTCATGGGGATCGACCCGGGTTTTAGGACCGGCTGCAAGATCGCCGCCGTCGACGGGATCGGCAAATTCCTCGGGTACCGGACGATCTTTCCCAACGCTCCGAAAAACGACGTCGACGGGGCCAAGCAGACATTTCTCGAAATGCTCGTCCGGCACAAGGTCGAGCTCATCGCCGTCGGCAACGGCACGGCCAGCCGGGAAACCGAAGCCTTCGTCCGGGCCTCCCTGGAAGAGCTCCCGGCGGCCAGACGGCCCGTTGTCGTCATCGTCAGCGAGGCCGGGGCCAGCGTCTACAGCGCCTCGGACCTGGCCAAAAGGGAATTCCCCAAGCTCGACGTCACCGTCCGGGGGGCGGTCTCGATCGCCCGCCGGCTCCAGGACCCCCTCTCCGAACTCGTCAAGATCGAGCCGCGGTCGATCGGCGTCGGCCAGTACCAGCACGACGTCGACCAGGCCGCCATCAAGGCTTCCTTGGACGAAGTCGTCGAAAGCTCGGTCAACCTCGTCGGCGTCGACCTGAACCTCGCCTCGGAGGAGCTCCTCCGCTATGTCGCCGGTCTGAACAAGGGGACGGCCGCGGCCATCGTCGCTCACCGGAACGCCCGGGGCCCCTTCCGCTCGCGGGAGGGCCTCAAGGGCGTCAAGGGGGTGGGAGCCAAGACATTCGAGCAGGCGGCCGGGTTCCTCCGCATCCCGGGGGCCATGAACCCGCTCGACAACTCGGCCGTCCACCCCGAGCGCTACGGCCTCGTCGAGGCCATGGCCCAAGCTCTCGGCGTCCCCGTCCAAGGGCTCGTTGGCCGTCCCGACCTCGTCCGGTCGATCGAGCCCGAACGGTACGTTTCCGAGGAAGCCGGCTTGCCGACGGTCGAGGACATTCTCCGCGAACTCGAAAAGCCCGGCCGCGACCCCCGGGGCGAGTTCCGCTGCGCCGCTTTCGCCGAGAATGTCAGGACGATGGAGGACCTGAAGGAGGGGATGATTCTCGAGGGCGTCGTGACCAACGTGACGAAATTCGGGGCCTTCGTCGACCTCGGGATCCACCAGGACGGCCTCGTCCACATCTCCGAGATCGCCGGCCAGTTCGTCTCCGACCCGCGCCAGGCCGTCAAGGTCGGCCAGGTCGTCAGGGTCAGGGTCATCCGGGTCGATGTCGAGCTCAAGCGGATCGGGCTGTCGATGAAGAACCTCGGCCTCACTTGATGAGACGCTTCCTCATCCGGCCGACCCCGACGACGAAGGCCGTCAGGCCGAGGACGAGGCCGACGGCGATGTTGAAGAGGACTCTCCGGGGATAGACTCCCGAATAGACGGCCCGGGAGATGGCCACGGCGTGGGTCAAGGGCATGAACTGGGCCATGGTTTTCATCCAGCCGGGGAAGTTGTCGAGGGGGAAGAAGACGCCCGAAAAGAAGAGCATCGGGGTGATGACGAGCTCGGTGTAATAGTTGAAGAAGTCGAAGTTCGGGGCGAACGAGGTGACGATCATGGCCAGGGAGGCGAAGAGAATCCCGATGAAGGCCATGACGAAGACGAGGAGGACGAAACTCAGGACCGAGACGGGGAAGATCCCCATGGCCGCGGCCACGGCCATCATCAGTCCGCCGCTTATGAGGCCGCGAAAGGAGGCCCAGAGGATGTCTCCGGCGATCGCGTCCTCGGCCGAGACGGGGGTGGCGATGAGGGCGTCATAAAGTCGCTCGTGGATCATCTTGACGAACGTCCCGTAGAGGCACTCGAAGGTCGAGGTCATCATGACCGAGGTGATGAGGATGCCCGGGACGAGGAAGAAGAGGTACGAACGCCCGCCGAAATGCCCCATGTAGGCCCCCATCCCGATCCCGAAGGTGACAAGATAGAACAGGGGCTGGACGAGGCTGGCGATGAAGGTCGTGACGACGAAGCGTTTATAGGAGACGAGATTGCGGACGAAGACGTGGAGGAGGCGGTGGGAGAGGTTCATTCGATGAGGCTCCGTCCCGTCAGCTTCAGGAAGACGTCCTCGAGCGTGGCCGGCCGGTGGACGGTGTTCGGGAGGTCAAGCTCGACGATGCGCCGCCGGATGGCCGAACCGTCGCGGCAGTAGAAATAGAGGGTGTCCCCGACCCGCTCATGGCCGCAGGCCAGGGTGGAGAGCGCGGCGACCAGGGAGGCGTCCCGGTCCGGCGCGATCCGGATCTCGACGACTTCGCGCCCGATCTCGGCCTCGATGAGGCCGTTCGGCGCGCCCTCCTTGAGGATCTTCCCGCCGTACATGATGACCAGGCGGTCGCAGAGCTGCTGGGCCTCCTCCATGTACTGGGTCGTCAGAATGAGGGTCGTGCCCCGGGCCTTGAGCTGACGGAGGCGCTGCCAGATGAGGTGGCGGGCCTGGGGGTCGAGGCCGGTCGTCGGCTCGTCGGCGACGATGAACAGGGGCCGGTTGAGGAGGGCCCGGGCAACGAGCAGGCGCCGCTTCATCCCCGTCGACAGCTCGCCGATCTTGCTGTCCCGCTTGGCTTCGAGTTCGACGAACTTGAGGAGCTCGCCGATCCGGGATTTCGCCTCCCGGCGGGGGATGTCGAAGAAGCGGGCGAAGACGAGGAGATTCTCCCGGACGGTGAGGTCGATGTCGAGGGTGATCTCCTGGGGGATGACGCCGGTCAAGGCTTTGAGGGCCCGGTTCTTGATGTCGGCCCGCCGGCCGTTGACGATCAGGGTTCCGGAGGTCACGGGGGAGACGCCGTGGATCATCCGGACGGTCGTCGTCTTGCCGGCCCCGTTGGGGCCGAGGAAGCCGAAGCATTCGCCTTCCCGGATTTCGAAGGAAATCCCGTCGACGGCCGTGAAGTCCCCGTATTTTTTGGTCAGGCCTTCGGCCCGGATGATCGTTTTCATGGAAATCGAGACCGGCTATGATAGCAAAGAGGGCGAAGAAAGGATAGACTGGGTTCGTGGCGATCGCCCTTCCCGCCCTCCGCCTCGGATCGCTGGATCTCGATTTCCCGGTCGTCTTGGCCGCCCTGGCCGGATACAGCGACTTGCCCTACCGCCTCGTCTGCCGTTCCTGCGGAGCCCCGTTCGCCACGTCCGAGGTCATGCTCGACCGATTTCTTCTCTCGGAGGGGCGGAGGAGGCGCCGGCTCGGCCGCCTCGACCCGGCCGACCATCCCGTGGGCGGACAGATCATGGGCGACGACCCGGCCGTCATGGCCGAGGCGGCCGTCGTCCTCAAAGAGATGGGCTTCGACGCCGTCGACCTTAACTTCGCCTGCCCCGTCCGCAAGGTCCTCAGCCGGAGGCGGGGCGGATTCCTGATGTCCATGCCGGAGAGGGCGGTCGAAATCGTCAGGGCCGTCCGAAGAGCCGTTCCCGACAGGCCGCTGATGATCAAATTGCGCCGGTCATTCTCCGCCGGGGACTCCGGGAGGGAGGGGTTTTGGGCCATCGCCCGAGGCGCCTTCGAGGCCGGAGCGGACGCGATCTGCGTCCATGCCCGGAGCGTCGAACAGAAATATTCGGGGCCGGCCGACTGGACCTTCTTGGCCGAGGTCAAGCGGGCTTTCCCCGGCCGGACGGTCATCGGCTCGGGCGACGTCGTCGATGCCCCGGCCGCCCTGAGGATGATGGCCGAGACGGGGGTCGACGGCGCGGCCGCCGCCCGCGGAGCGGTCGGAAATCCCTGGATTTTCCGACAAGCCCGGGACCTCGCCGCCGGCCGGCCGCCTTTCCGCCCCTCCCTCGGCGACCAGCGGGAGCTTCTTTTCCGCCATTTCGAGATGGCCCGGGAGTTCTACGGACCTCGGCGGGCGGTCGGGGTCATGCGTCATTTCGGGATCGGATACGCCAAGCTCCATGCCCATCCCAAGCGGGTCCGGATGGCCTTCGTCGAGGTCAAGTCGGCCGAGGACTGGAGAGGGGTCCTCGACGCCCACTACATCACGTGAGCCCGCCGTCTCCTTTCATTCCCCTTGAAATCCGGAGCCTTTTTGAATATAATCGCCCTTTATTTCGGAGCCGGAAAAGAAAAGCGAGGTCCGGGTGAACGCGTTCGGCAGGATCGACAGCAAATATCGTTTCGTGATCGTGGCCTCGAAGAGGGCCAAACAGCTTCTTCGCGGGGCCAAACCGAAAGTCAAGGCCAAGACGAAAAATCCCATCCGTCTGGCCCAGCTCGAAGTCAGGGAGGGGGTCGTCGAATTCGACGTCCTCCACACCAAACTCGAGGACATCGCCGAAGCCGGAGAACAGGTTTTCATCGCCGGTGAAATCGAGGATCTGGACGACCACGGCGGGGGGGGCGGCGGGGGAGTCGAGACGGACGAGTCCGAGCCGGGCGAGATCGGCTTGGAGGGCGAAGGCGGCGAGTCCCCGTTCGACGAGGGTCTTCCCGAGGTCGACCTCCCCGACGACAAGGACGAGGGTTAGGTTCGAGATTCAGCCTTCGTGTCCGACTTCTTTCAGGAGTTGGATGTAGTCCCGGCGAATCCAGGCGGTCTGGGGAAATCCTAACGTCCGGGCCAAGCGGACGATTTTTTCCCGATCCCCTTCGATTTCGATGAAGCGGCCGGCCGCCGTCTCATCGAGACAAATCTTGAGCTTTCCCAGACTCAGCACGGTCCGGTGCTTGGTGTAGCGGAAGACGCGGACGAAGCCCAGCGCCTGGAGGATCTTGACGAACGCCTTGCCGTTGCTGATCTCGGTTTCGTGTTCGGTCCGGATTTTGAAACGGCGGGATTTCAGGGGAGCCCCCTTGAACGTCAGGAACGTTTTCCGGCCGATTTTTCGGACCCGAAGGGCCTCCCGGCGTCCGGTCAGGTGCCGGTCTCGTCCGTCGTAGAGCGTGTTCTCCTCGGCGTGCCGCTCCTTGAGGATTTTCGCCCCTAGGCCGAGGAGCCGGCGGCGGACAGGGTCCAGATCCTCGACCCGGACCTTGACTTCGATCTCGAGCATGTCAGGTCGCCCGGGCGAGGATGAAATCCCCGAGCCGGCGCATGGCTTCCGTCGCCGGCGATTCGGGGAAGCCGTCGAGGACCGAGCGGGCTTCGTCGGCGAAACGGGCCGCCCGTGCGGCCGCCTCCTGCAGTGCGCCGTTGGACGTCACAAGGGCCTGGATCCTCGGTATGGCCTCGGGTTCGGAGTCCCGCTCCAGGATCAGCCGTTTGAGCCCCTCGCGGGCGGCGGGATCGAGCCGGCCGAGGGTCAGGATGAGGGGAAGCGTAATCCGGCCTTCCCGGAGGTCGGAAAGGACGGGTTTGCCGAGGACGGAAGGCCGACCGGTGAAATCGAGGAGGTCGTCGATGACCTGGAAAGCCAGTCCGATCCGCGTCCCAAAAGCCCCGAGCCGGACGACGTCTTCACGGCCGGCCTCCCCGAGGATGCCCCCGATCCGGCAGGCCGCGGAAAAGAGGGAGGCCGTCTTCCTCTCGAGGATCTCGAAGTAGCGGGCCTCCCCGATCTCCGGGTCCCCCGCGAACGAACATTCGAGGAGCTCGCCCTCGATCATGTGCGCCGTCACCTCGGCCATGATGTCGATGATCGGCAGCCGGCGGGTCGCCAGGGCTTGCTTGATGGCCTGGATGTAGAGGAAGTCGCCGAGAAGGACGGTGATGTTCGAGCCCCAGCGGGTGTGGACCGTCTCCCGCCCCCTCCTCCGGTCGGCGTTGTCGATGATGTCGTCGTGGATGAGACTGGCCGTGTGGATGACCTCGACGAGGGCCGACCAGAAGATGTGCTCCTCCCCCCGGTAGCCATGGATCTTGGCCGAGAGGATAAGAAGGGCCGGCCGGATCCGCTTGCCTCCCGGTTGGAAAAGGTAGTCGTTGATTTCGGCTACGAGGGGGTTGGGGGACCGTCCGAGCTCCTGGAGCGACCGCTCGACGCGTTCAAGATCC
>Ga0194112_10010917_pt1 | contig 11329 bp, 12 predicted proteins | sample TA2MahC400mmetaG_FD_146191 | JGI IMG/M metagenome (GOLD analysis project Ga0194112, IMG submission 146191) | Freshwater microbial communities from Lake Tanganyika, Tanzania - TA2015016 Mahale Deep Cast 400m | ecosystem: Environmental > Aquatic > Freshwater > Lake | place: Tanzania: Lake...
TTCATCTCCTCCAGATAACCTTCTGAGAGTAACATTATATGTGTCATCTCCATTATCGACAACACCAACGTATTGAAGGTTAACTTGAAAACACTTTTGCCCAAATTCAACTTGTTCAGCACCACTCTGCACAACATTTCTTACAACTACCCAGATAATTCCTGCTGCTACAATTACCAGAAGGATAATTATCAAAGTAGCTACGATGTCTGACAAACCTCTTTTGTTTTTCATTGTCATCCTCATTTAATTTAATAATAATCTACATAATTATTCCGGCTTTAAAAATGTTTTGTTGTCGGGATTTTAATTTTTTCTTAATTTTTAAATTTCATTCACAACGAAAATCTTTGTTAAAAGAATCTAAAAGTTTGAAAAACTCTTCTTTATCAAAAACTTTATCTGCTTCAGAAAATCCAATTCTTTCTGCAAATTTCCAAAAAGCAGATGGTTTATATCCTCTTTTTTTCAAAGAAGCAATTGTAGGAAGTCTTTCATCATCCCATCCAGAGTATTTTTTTTCTTCTATCTCTTTTCTTATTTTGCTCGAGGACAATTCAAAGTCCTTAAAATGTATTCTTCCTAAAAATCCAACCCAAGGTGATTTTTTTCCGAGAGATTTGTGAATTCTTCTTTGGCGTTCTGCATTATCTCTGTGTTCTTTTGCTCTTATAACATGAGTCATTTTCATTTCAATATCATCAACAGCAACAGAAAAATTCATCAAAGGCCAAACCCTATACTTATTTTTTGTTCTTGGATGAGATGTCAAATTAATTCTTGCAAGAGGAAAATCTCTCATAGCTGGATTTTTATCTTTCATGTCTGATTTAAATCTCAAAACAGCCCCTCCTTCGGCATATCCTTTCTTATCCAACATTTTTTTCCATCTTTCTAAATTTTCCTTAGCACCCAATTTTCTACAGGGACAAGGAATTTTTCTCTCTACAAATTTCTTAAATTCTTCAGAAGGACAAGTGCAGACATAAGCTGCATTTTTCTTAATTAATTTTTTAGCATAAGAATAATATATTTCCATCCTATCTGATTGAATCAAGATTTCAGCGCTTTTGTTAAAGAGCCAATTCGACTCTTCTTTAATCATACGATAAGCTGGAAAATAAATATTCTCTGGATTTGTGTCTTCAATTCGAACATAAAATTTTCCTCCATATTTTTTAACAAACAAAAAAGAAAGACTTGATGTTAAAGCATGTCCGACATGATAGGGGCCAGAAGGTGAAGGAGCAAATCTCATTATGACTTTTCCTTTTTTAGCTCCAGGTAATTCTGGAAGTCCTTCTCGACACTCTCTAGTGCTTATTTTATTCTTTATTTTTTCAAATTCTTCTTTTTGAAGCTCACAGGGAAGGCAATTGATTTCAGCTACAATGTCACATATTTTTTTAGAGCATTTTTTAATATCTTCTCGTTTTAAGCATTCGTGAAGCAGTGAAGAGATTACAGAATCCACTCTCGCTTTTCCTCTGTATGCAATAGCATTCTTCAACGCATATGCTTTAATTTTTTCATCAAGATTTTTGTTTTCCATCTCAGCCCCCAAATTCAAATCTTAAAAGAAATAACTATTAATAAATCTTAATATTAATCAAGCCGGTTAACATTTGCTTTTTTTTCTAGAACTTCGATTCTTTGCTGTAGATGATAAATTGAATTCGACAATTCTTCTAGTTTTTCAGTCATATCCACGAGTCTTTTTGCAAATTTTTTCTTCTTTTCGTCAGTATTGTTAGTCAAATCAAGGACTTCTTCATTGTCTTGCTCTGATTTAGAATTAGAAGCAGAATCAAAAAACGAGAATATTCCTGAAGATGAAGTTTTTTCAACTGTTTTGGTTTTTTCCATTTCTTCTCTTTCTTTTTGTTTTCTATATCTTTCAGCAAGATCAACAATATCGCTTCCCTTTTTTCCAAAACCAAATAAACCCATAAAAAAATTAAGAACCCTCTATTTTTAAAGTTAGTTATATTTTGGCTTGTTTATGCTTTTTCTTTTCTTTACAAATAATTTAAAAATAGAAGTTTGTTTTTATTTGGGTATGGTAGCAACAATTCCTCATTTAATTGGAAAAATCAATCCAAAACTCTATGCAAAAAACGGAAAAAATCTATTAAAAGAATATGGCTCGATAGAGGCAATTCCTGCTGATAAAGTAGAGCCTCAAGCATTAGTTATAGGCAAAGATGGTTTTGGAGTGCAGCACAAATTGATTTATGATTCAAGCTCAGAAACCCTTGAACCTGTTTATTTCTTCATTATTGACTTAATGAATGATTTTGGACTTAAACTTGATAAATTAATTGACAATTTTACCTCTTCTCCTGGTTCAGGACATTTTGCAGAACTCGGACAAAGAGCAACAATAATGCAGCAGCAAGGAACAAAAATTCTCGGAGATATAAACACTGTTTTAAGAAGCGTTTTAAATATTATTTATGATTTAAAGGATTTTAGATTAAGACTTAGCCAGTATGATGAATTGAGAGCTTCAAAAAGCGAGGCAGCTATTCTTTCATTAAAACAAATATGGATGGATAAGGTTGATATTCAAAAAGGAAATTCAAGCATAAAAGCAATGGCATTGGGTCAGATGGGATTTCAGACACTTATTGATGCATTTCTTTTTGTAAAAAATGTCTCAGATGTTGATAAAATTGATTTGAATGACAGAGTTAAAAGAATACTAAGGGCAAGAATACTTGAATTTAATCACTGGTTAGAGCAATCTGAAAAAGAACTTAGAAAAAGATATGAAATTGAAAAAGCATATCTTCGAAGCCAGGTTAATTCATTAAAACTTTATGCAAGATGGGCAAAACCTTATCTTAAAATTGCAAGTGATCTTGAAATGACTGAAAGAGGAAGAGATCCTGCTTTAGTAAAAGCATTCAACACAATTGTTTTAGAACTTGTTTTAATTGGAAAAAGAGAAATCAATACTCGGGATGAGGCGCTTGCAGGAAATCTTCCCCGTGATTTTGAGAGATTAAAAACAAGAGCTTATTATGCATGCGTGTTAGTTGAGTTTCGTTTTAGAGGAATTCCTCAAAAAATAAGTCAGCAACCCCATTATACTTTTGGAGGAAGAGCAGAAATTTCATTCAAACCATATGCTCTTAGTGAAGATGAATTATATAAATTAACAGAGGAATTAGAGTCTTCTGATCTCGGAGATGTTCTTAGATTAATTCAAGGTGCAACAGATGATAGTTTAGAGCAAATTCAAGATGAAATTAATTTTTTCTTAGAGGAGGAAGAAATTCCAAGTGAGAAGAGCAAAAATTATGAGCAACTCAAAGACACCTCAAATCCTTTTTTAGCATTAATTGGAAAATATGATTCAAAACCAGCTGTTAAAGAAAAAAATACAAATAAGAAACAAAAAACAATTTTAAAACCAGAAACATATGCTGAAAAAGAATATGTGAGGCCTTTGGCAGCAGAGATGGCAAAAGATTTAGCATTCAAATTCTTTGATATCTACAAGAAAGCACATGGAATGCCAAGCTTTACATAATTTAAAATCCATTATCTATGACAAAAAAATTCTTGTCTGACGCTGAAAAAGAAAAAATTCTTAAAAAAATAGCTATCAAACTAAAATCTAATAAAAAGAAATCTGCAAAATTCAAAGAAAAAAAGAAAGACGAAGAAATTAAAAAATTTCCAGAAAAAGAAAATTTGGAAGAGGATTTCAATGAAAATTTTAATATTCCTGAATTTTCTTCTACTCGATTTAGTCCAGATATTGAAACAAAAGCACCTGCTCTTGAAAGAATAGCATTATCTGTACCAAAGCCAATATTTGTCGGAAAAATTCCTCAAACTTCTATTGGCTTGTCTGAAGAAAAGAAAGAAAAAGAGAATTCTGATTATGTAACTTCTAATCGTGCTGATTATTCTGAAAAAAATCGCGAACAAATCTATGAATTACCTTCTGAAAAAACAGATGCAAGAACTCCAGAAAGAATTGATATTTCAAGAATTGGAAGAGAATTACCAAAAGCAATTTCAGAAGAGCAGGAAAATATTCGCTTTCAGAATTTTGGTCCTAAAATAGAATCAAATGAAAGAGAAAAAGCCTGGACAGCAAAAAGAATAAATCCAGAGAAACTCGGAAGACAAAATCCTCTTGAATCTGAAGAAGAAAAATACAAAACCTACAAACCTAAAATTCCAAAAGGATATTAACTTCTATTTTTATTCCCAAAGACAAATTATTTAAACAAAATATCCTCTTATATATCATGCCAAAGAGCAATTATAAGATAGGTGATTATAAAATTTCAGATATTTATTCAGGAGGATATTCAAGTCTGGCTCCATCTCAAAATATCTATTCCACTTCAGGAAATCTCGGAATGACAACAGATCCCCGAACAGCAAATATTTTGCAGGATGTTTCAGCAAAACTTTCTACAGGAGCAAGACACATTGAGGTTGAAGGTGTTTCTCCAGAGATTTTTGATTCTATTCCAAGACAGCAACTTAAAGAAGTTCATCGATTATCAAAACTAACAGGAGTTGATATTTCTATGCATGCTCCTATTGTAGAGCCTTCTGGAATAACTCAGCAAGGTTATAGTGAATCTGAAAGAGAAGCAGCTGAAAGAAGAATTGTCGATTCTCTTCTAAGAGCAAAAGAACTAAATCCAGATGGGAATATACCTGTTAACTTTCATTCAGCTGCAGGAATTCCAAGCTCTCAATTCTTGCCTTATTCTAAAAGAAAAAAAGATGAAGAATATCAGAAACTTATTATTGTTAACAGAGAAACAGGAAGATTAGCACCTATAGAACCAAAAATTCAATATTCTTTGGCAAAAGGAAATCTCCAACCTGAAAAAATCACACCAGAGCAAGAACTTGAGATGATTAATCACTCAGAATGGCAGAATTCAGTTTCTCAACTTTTATTTCAAAAAGAAAGAGCAGATGAAATTTTAGAAAGACATAGACCCCATATCGAACATTTAATAGAAGATATTAATGCAGGGAAATTCAAAGAAGGAGCAATTCCAACACCAGAACAACAAGCAGCATGGAGGCATTTCAAAAATGCAGAAGCATATCTTCAGGATTTACATAAGCAAGCAAATACTTTATTTAGCAAAGCAACTGAATTTGCGAATGAGCATCAAAAAATGGAATTAAGAAGAATTTCAGAAAATTTCAAAGAAAAAATAGAAAAAAGCAAAGATCCTTTTACACATTCTCAAGCAATGAATGAAGTTATTCATGAATTGAAAGATAAAATAACGCCTGAAATGTATGTTCCGATTGAAAAATTTGCTGTTGAAAAAGCAAGCCAGACTTTTGGAAATGCAGCTTATAAAACATACAAAGAATTCAAAGGTAAAAATGTTCCTCTTTTGATTATTGAAAATCCACCTGCAGAAGTTGCATTAAGCACAGGCGAAGGAATAAGAGATGTTGTTAAAAAATCACGGGAAATTTTTATTGAGAATGCAAAAAAAGAAGGAATGTCTGAATCGCAGGCAAGGCATGAAGCTGAAAAATTAATTGGAGCAACATGGGATGTTGGACATATAAACATGCTTAGAAAATTTGGATATAGTGAAGAAGATATTGTCAAAGAAACAGAAAAAATAGCACCTTATCTTAAAGAAATTCATCTTTCAGATAATTTTGGATTTGAGCATACAGAACTTCCAATGGGAATGGGAAATGTTCCTCTTCAAAAAATGATGGAAAAATTAGGTGAAAAAGGATTTGAAGCAAAAAAAATAATTGAAGCATCAGCTTGGTGGCAGCATTTCAAATCACCACCTTTCCAGGAATCTCTTGAAGCACTTGGCTCTCCTGTCTATGGATTAAAAATGGCTCCTTACTGGTCTCAGTCAGCAGGGCTTTATCAAGGATATTTCTCTGGAATGGAAGGACCCTGGCTTCCGCAGATAAATTATGAAACAGTTGGAGCTGGTTTTGCAAGACTGCCTGTAGAATTAGGCGGCTCTTCACCTGGAGGACAAGGTGGCAGAATGAGCGGAAGAGCAATGGATTAAAATCAAAAAATAAACAAATTTAAAAACTATACTCAATAATATAGAATATAAAAGAGGTTAATTATGGCATCAAAAAAATCCAAAAAAAAGAAGCAAAAATCCAAAAAATTAAAAGCAATTGCTAAAGAAGTGCCTACACTTCAATTAAAAAAAGAATCTGAAATAGCATCTGATTTTGCAACAAAAGCTTACAAAAGATTTGACAGAATAATTAAATCAATAATTCTTTTTGGCTCAACTGTAAAGCAAAGCTCAGTAGCTGGTTCTGATATTGATATTGTGATTATAATAGATGATGTTACAATTAACTGGGACCAGGAGCTAACAGCATGGTATCGCCAGGAATTAGAAAAAATAATTAAAAACAGTCCTTATGCAGCAGATCTTCATATTAATACAATAAGATTAAGCACATGGTGGGAAGACTTGATGAGGGGTGATTCTGTTATTCTAAATATTTTAAGATATGGCGAGGCAATGATAGATTTTGCTGGATTTTTTAATCCTCTTAAAGCTCTGTTAATTAGAGGAAAAATAAAACCAACACCAGAAGCTATTTATGCATCTTTGCAGAGAGCTCCAGCACACATTGCAAGAAGCAAGGCTGCAGAAATCGGAGCAATTGATGGATTATTCTGGTCAATGGTTGATTCAGCACAAGCAGCTTTAATTGCTGCAAATGCTCCACCTGCTTCTCCAGAACATATTTCAGGAGATTTAAAAGAATATTTTGTTAATTCTGGAAAATTAAAAATGAAGTATGTCGTATGGTATAGAGATTTGTTAATGCTGCACAAAAAGATTTCTCACGGAGAAATAAAAGATTTGAAAGGTGTTGAAATAGATGCCTGGCAGGAAAGAGCTGAAGAATTTCTGCAAGTCATGGCAACAATAGTTAAGAATTTAGTTGGTGAAAAATAAAAAAGAAAAAATTAAACTTATTTAGCTTTATCCTCAGCAAGTATTTTCTCTAATCCGCCTCTTATCTGTTCTGATTTCTTGCTTAAAGATTTAGAAACACCCTGAGATGTTATATAATCCATATAACTCCCAGCTAAAGTCATTCCAATCTTTTTCTCATCTTCATTTGCAGAGTTAATCAGATCACCCAGATATTTTTCTTTATAGGCATCTTTTATCTTAGCTGTTGAACCAATAAGCTCCATTACATCTCCAGCTTTAATGTATGCAAGAGATTTTTGTATAATGTTTGCGCTTGTTTCAATTATTCCATATTCAGAAACTTGTCCTGAATATCTTTTTCCACCTTGTCTTGAACTCAGTAAACTGTTTCTAATCAAGTCAACTTCTTCACCTGTTTCAAAGTTGTAAACTTTTGCTCCTGAGTTTAGTGCAGGGAAATACAAAAACTCTTCAACAGCACTGTTATCGTTTTCACCATAACCGCTGTCTTTTTGGTCAGCTAAATAAGCAATAGCTAGATTTTGAAGATTTGAAGCTTTAAGATTTTTCAATGAAATCTGTCTGCTGTCTTCTCTAGCTTTTTCCTTCTCTTCTTTGCTTAACTCTTTTGCTTTTGTCATTTTGATTTGAATTTACTTCCTCTAAATTTACTATGTGCCATTGAAAGCAAATGATTATAAAATTTTACTCTATCAAGACTTTCGTCGATATTATAAGTTCTGTTAACAATGTCGCGGCATTCTTCAACTAAATGATCAGGCAATCTTTTTTCCAAGACCCTGATCGCTCTATTGTATCTTATTTCTTCCATATCTTTCTTAGAAATAGCAACTATTTAAATGTTTCTATCTGTTACCTTTAAGCAGAAGTAACAAATCTATAATTCTTTAGACTCTCCGATTTCTTTGCCTTGAATTCTATAACGTATTCGTGTTTTGCAGGGAAGTTTTGGTTTTATTTTCTTTAATATATTCCTTGCTGATTGTGCTGCTCTTTCATTAGCAACAGCAACGAAAAAAATTCTTCCGTCTTTCTTAACTATTGCTGCTTTTCCCATTGCTTTTCCAAAAGCAAGCTGCATTCCTGTTTGCATTCTGTCAGCTCCTGCTCCAACAAGCATTTTGTTTTCTCTTTGAATATGATGTGGAAAAGGAATAACTTTGAAAAGATATTGTCCTGCAAATTCCTTGTCAAATTTTTTGTTTAAATACTGTCGACAAGCTTCAAGAGCATTGTGTCTTATTTGAGCAGGTTCTTCTGCAACAAGAAGTAATTCATGGGGAAATTTTCCCTGATTGTAAAGAGCTTCAAAACCCATTGTGAATTTCACAATTTTTTGGGGAGGAACTGTTTTGATGTATGATTTTCCTTTTTTCTTGCTGATTCTAGTATAAGGAACAACTTTCTTTTTCGAATATGATGCTGCTTTTCTTAAGCCCATTTTATTTTGTATAATGGGCTTTTACAAAATCTTTGATTTTAGTTAGTCCCATTTTATTTTATCTCCACTTCTGTTGTTATTGCTTGTCCTGGAAGTCCTTTTTCAAAAATAGCTCTTACTATTCCTTTGCTTCCATGGCAAGCTGAAATTTTACCTTTGATTATTTTTCCAGCAGGGGATTTCCACTCAACTGTTTTTCCAATAAATTTCTCAGTTTCTTTTTTAGTGATTACACCTACATCTATCAAGAAATGCCTTTCATGCACTACATGCCTTCCACGCCGAAATTGAACAATTTTTCCTTTCATTTTATGTAAGTTATAATTTAATTAGAAAATCAGTTTTTAAAGTTTCCTCATAGAACAATTTCAAATTCTCCTAATTCTTTTTTAAGTAATTCAAAGATTTTTGAAGAAATTTCAAGCTCTTTTCTTGCTTTCTGCTGTTCAATTGCATTAGAAACTTCTTTCATATTAGAATTCTCCACTTTTTCTGTTATTTTTTTAATATTTCCATCAACAAACAAAAAACTTTCACCATTACAATGCAAAAGCTCTGCAAGAGCATCTTTTCCATTCTTTTTGTATCTTAATCTCATTCTTCCTTTTTCCAAAGCCACGAGATCGCATCTTTGAGAATAATCAAGTAATTCATTAATTAATATTGCTGCATTTTTTCTTATTTCATCAACTCTATGAATATTCATATTTGTTTTTTTGAATTCAGATTTTGCTTTAATTATGTCTTTTAGAATTTTAGAATGCTGCTGTGTGAATTTTCCTTTTTTTACAAGCTTATCAAATTCAGCAACACTTGCGACTTGAGATTTTTTACCTATAATTGCTCCAAGCAATTCAAAAATCTCTTGATAAATCTGTTCTATTATTTTTTCCTGGCTTCTTTTTTCAATATCTTTTCTTAATTCTTCAAGTCTTTTTATGTAGACATCTGAACTTTTTGTAAGGACATCTATTTCAGAGCCAGTAACTTTCATCTTAGGATTATGCTCGTACTGTCTAAACATTTCTACAAGTTTTTCAAGAACAGAAACTTCAGAAACTTTCAAAATTTTTTCCTTAGTTACAAAAATATCTTTCATTAATTTAGGTGTTTCTTTGTGAGTTGGAGGTGGAGAGCCATAAAGCATAATAAGTGCCTGTGATGGATTCAGAACCTTGTAATAAAGATCAATCATTGCATCTATCAAACGCCTTTCAACAAATTCTCCTGTTTTTTCAGCTGTTTTCATAAACATGTCAATTGCTTCTGGACTTGGTTTTAATCTTCCCATTTTCAAAAGAGCTTTCCAAGGAAGAAATGTTCCTTTATCATAAAGTGGAACACCATCTCGAATAAAAGTAAACATAACAGGATGAGCATCTTTTACACTTTCCCAAAAATCAGTTAGAAGATAAATTTGGACATTAAGTATGTCTTTTTTTACACCTGCAAGAGCTGTTGCTTCTGCAATGTATTGATAAATCATTCCTCTAAGTCTTTCTTTAAGTTCAAGTCTAGGCATTCTTTTTACATCTGTGTCATTAATAATCACAAAAGAATCAACGTCAGATGTTTTTGTAACATTTCCTCTAATCAAACTTCCGCCGACAACATAAGATACAACATACTTGTCAAATTTCTGAAGAACAAGTGATTTGTGAATTTCAGCAACTCTTAATGCAGAAAGAATTCCTTTGTCGTGAAGTGGAAAAGACATTCCAATTGCATTAACAAGTTCAAATTTACTGTCAAGGCAGGATTCCCAGACATCAACAGGTGTTTTTATATGAATCCAAACATTTTGCTTTGATTTTTCAATTTCAGAAACAATTTCTTTTTTTATTTTTGACATATCTTTGAATTTATCTTCTGGAATTATAATATAAAGATGAACTTTTTTCTGAATTTTTTCAGCTTCTTCTTTTGCAATATTCTCTTCTAATTCTTCTTCTAAAAATAAACTCACTGCTTGAGGCGGAAGAATGCCAATAGCTTCTGTAAAAGGATATTTTTTAACAATAAAGATTTTTAGTTTTTCAAGTTCTTTTTTTGTTTTTTCCAGGGCTTTCTGCATTTTTTCAGGACTTTCAGCTGTATTTTTCTTATTTTCAGAATATTTCTCTCCAAGATTCATTTCTGGAATACCTGCTGACTCATTATATTCATTGTTTTTGATTGTCTTAGCCATTACAAAAATAACTTCTAAAGACTTATAAAGGTTTTGAAGATTGAACTTATTTAGAAAGTTTTATAACTCAAAAATCCTAAAAATATTAGGGCCTCGTAGGCTAATGGTAGACCGGCACGTTTACACCGTGCACGCGGAGGTTCGATTCCTCCCGGGGCCATTTTTATTCTAAAAGACATAAATGCTTAAAAGTAAAAAAAGAGTAGAAAAATTATGGAAAGTCCTATAAGAGAAGATATTAAAGATTCTTGCTCACAAATTTTATATGAAGATGAAAGATATTTAATCGGAGTCGCATCTGCAGACGATTCACATGACCTTGTTGTTAACGATATTTATCTGTTTTTAAGTAGAGGAATACTCAATGAATTCGCAAGAAGCAACACAAGAAGACTTAAATCTGGTTTGGAATTAATTGGAGGGGAGCGAATATTAGAAGAGATGAAAGCAAAAAATATCCCTTTAGAAGAATTAGGCTGGGTGCTGGCAAAAGCTGCAATAAACGAAAGAGAAGATTATATTGATTATATTCTCAAATAAATCTTTCAGAGGCTGTCTTGTTCTAGATAATTTTAAATACTAAATTGCGATTGGATTGTAATCAAAGAGGTTATATTCATGAAAAAAATCCTAAATAAACTCAGATTATTGAGAACTCTTGGAATTTTAGAGTTTTTATTATTAATTCCTCTGCTCTTTGTTTTTCCTAGAGCATTTCTCAATTCATTA
>Ga0194112_10010922_pt1 | contig 11325 bp, 6 predicted proteins | sample TA2MahC400mmetaG_FD_146191 | JGI IMG/M metagenome (GOLD analysis project Ga0194112, IMG submission 146191) | Freshwater microbial communities from Lake Tanganyika, Tanzania - TA2015016 Mahale Deep Cast 400m | ecosystem: Environmental > Aquatic > Freshwater > Lake | place: Tanzania: Lake...
ACCGTGGACAGCATGATGTGCACGCCACGCCTACGCCGCAGCTCCCGCGCGAGGACCTCCGGGATGTTCGTCTTCGCCTGGACCCAGCTCCCCCACGGTCCCTCCTGGCCCCGCCAGCGCGCGATGTAGGTCGCGTAGCAGTACACGCAGGCATGTTGGCAGCCCACGTAGGGGTTCAGGCGATAGCTCCCACCCGAGCCCGTCAGCGCCGACTTGCACGTGACCTCCGTCACCTCAACCGCCATCGCTCGCTGCCTCAAGCCTCTAACCCGAAACTCGAAACCCGAGACCCCAAACTCGCTGTTCCTCTACACCCAGAACGAGTACGTGCTCCTCTGCAGCGCGATCCCCAGGATGCACCAGAGCGAACCGACGATGAACTCGCCGAGAATGAGGCCGAGGGCCAGGGGGATGATTCGGTGGAAGGTCTTCGGGCCGGCGTAGCGCATGACGAGGATCTTGATCAGCCAGGCGATCAGGATCGGCATCCACAGGCAGTTCATCGACCAGGAGCTGGAGATCGCGTAGCCGACCGGGTGGAAGGGCCACCAGACGAACCGCACGCGCAGGGCCATCAGGCCGAGCGTGAAGCACAGGCCCACGACGTAGGCGATGGCTTTCGAGAGGTTCGCCGGTTGCGGCGCGCTGATCCACGACTGCAAGCGGTTGTATGGCTCCACCCCGAAGTAGCGGCCCACGAAGCTCATCTTCGCCGACATCCCGTAGCTGTAGTAGCCGTGGATGTTCGCCCAGAACGCGCACAGGGTCCCGAAGATGCTCGCGCCGATCATCACGAACGTCAGCGGGCGGAAGGCCATGCCCGTCTGCTCGCCCAGCTTGAAGGCTTCCAGCTGGATGGGCATGGTGTGGGCGCGGTAGGCCCGGTTGAACCAGAAGTACTGCGTCATGGAGGTGAGGTTCTGCGGCCCGACGGGCGAGCCCATGCCGAAGATGTTCGTGATGACATAGTCCGGCCCGCCGCGGTGCAGGTCGTGAGCGGGCGGTCCCAGCTCCGCACGCACGCGCGTCACCGCCAGCGACACCATCCAGTAGCACGTGAAGAAGAGCACTGCAATCCACAGCGACATGCGGATGTAGTACGAGAAGATCAGCATGAACGCGAAGCCGGCGATCAGCCCCCACACCGCCCACCGATAGGGCAGCCCCTCCCGCCGGTCGTCCAGGTCGGTCGCTCCGCCGAAGGCGTGCAGCAAGACGCGCTTGAGGTGGTCCCGGCCCATCCACAGGGCGAACAGGCACAGCCCGAAGTACGCCGCCGTGGACTGCTCCTCGACATACGGGAAGGAGGGGATCTTGTTCAGCCCCAGCAGCGCGCTGCCCAGGTGTTGCAGTCGCCAGAAGAGGTAGAAGAACCAACTGGAGAAGGCCAGGTCGGTCGGCAGCAGCATCCCCATGCCGATCGCGAAGGGGTAGAACGACAGGCGCGTGCCGGCCAGCGCGCCCCACGGATAGCCCCTGAACAGGTCGCGCATGTACGCGTCGTACTGCACGACGCGCACCTTCACCTCGGGGATCACGGGGAAGAACCCGTGCAGCCCGTTCACCGAATCCACCAGCGCCGCCAGCCCGAAGCCGATCCACAGATACCGGTTGCGGAACAGATTCGTCCGCTCGCTGGTCATCTCCAGCGGCAGGTGGGTGATCGGGTAGGTGAGCTTCTCCCGGTCCATCCAGCGGCTGCGCAGGATGACGTTGAAGCAGAGCATCTGCAGCAGCAGCACCACGATGAACCCGGACCAGATCAGGACCGGTTTCCCCCAGCCGGCAATGCGATCCCACCGATACAGGCTGCTGCCGCCGGCGAAGGCGCCCTGGTAGACGTTCTCGTCCGTGAGGAACAGGAACCGCGGCAGGTACTGGTGGAACAGCTCGGCCCACTTGTTCTCCGGCGTCGCGCCCTCGAAGGGGCACACGATCTGTGGCGCGATGATCTGGATCGTGTCATGCCCCGCCAGCGACGACCCGATCACCACCATCACGTAGATGACGACCAGCTCGTTGCGGTGCAAGGCCCGTGCGGGGCTGAGGCGCTTGACCAGCAGATTGCCGAGGATGAGCAGTGTGAGGATGAAGACGCAGTTGTAGAACAGGGAGACGGTGGTTGGGTGCCCTTCATACCGGATCACTTCCATCTGCGTGACCCAGTACGCGTTGATGGGCAGCAGCGCGAAGCCGATCAGCGCCGCCCGCAGCGTCACGCCGCGGGCGCGCCGATCGTGGCTTGCGGCTTCGGCGGGTGTCCGGAGAGTCTCCTCGTCAAGCGCAGCCATCGCGTGCCAGAACAACGGGGCGGACGGCGCGTCCGCCCCATGGTGGATTCCTGGGTGCCTCCCCCCTGATCCTCCCGCCGAGTGTACGGTTCCTGCTTCCCTCCGTCAAGCTGTGCGGAAAATGGGACGGAGGCATTTATCCGTCTGTGCTCAGCCGTGAGCACAGACGGATAAATGCCTCCGTCCCATTTTCCGCAGCCCTACGCCTCGTCCGCCCCGTCGTCCTTCTGGCGCTTCAGCCAGTCGTCGATGACCGCGGACGGATCGATCCCTGCCTCGACAGGGGACAGTGAGGCCCGGACGGAGTGAACGTGCTTGCCGTCCTGCATCTCCGTCAGGTCGACGTCCTGGGGCGTCTCCAGCGGTTGCCCCGCCGCATTCGCCACGACCGTGACGAACGGCCGCTCCGGGTCGTCGGGGTTCGCGCCGCACACCACGGCGATCTCCCCGCTGTCCAGCACCACGCAAGTTGCCGGCGGGTAGACGCCCAGCATGCCGCGGAACCAGCCCAGGAGCTTCCGGTCCAGCTTCCCGCCGGCCATGCCCGCCATCAGGTCGAGCGCCTCCGTGGGCGACAGCGGCGGGCGATAGGGCCGGTGGGTGGTAAGCGCATCGTATACGTCAACCATGGTGACGATGAGGCTCACGAACGATAGGTCGCGCGACCGCCGCATCCGCGGGTACCCTTCGCGATCGCAGCCGATGTGGTGCTCCAGGGCCACGATGGGCGCTACCGCGGGCAGGCCGTCGTAGTCCAGCAGCATGGTCGCCCCCTCGGACGGGTGGCGCGCCATGTGTCCCCAATCCTGGTCGGAGAGCTTTCCGGGTTTGCGCAGCACATCGACCGGCACCACGGCCTTGCCCACGTCGTGCAGGACCGCCGCCACCCCGACCTGGCGCAGTTCGCTCTCCGTCAGCCCGATGTAGTCGCCGAAGGCCAGGGAGAGGAGCGCCGTATGCACGGAGTGAGCGAAGCTGTATTCGTCGTGCCCGCGCAAGGAGGCCAGCCCCAGCGCGGCCGAGGGATCCCGCGTGATCTCCCCCACCATGTGCTCCGTGACCGCCTGAACGCTCATCACGTCCAGGCGCCGACCCATGCGCGCCGACTCCAGTGCCTGCCGCGCCACATCGACCGCCGAGTTGTAGAGCTGCGACAGGGAGACGCCCCGGCGGCGTCCGCCCTCGCTATGTACGAGCGCCAGCCGGTCCACTCCGACATGCGTCACGCCCTGCTCCGTCAGGTGCCGGCGAACCGCAGCCTCGTCCGTCAGGCCGTCCGCCTCGCCGGCCAGTGCGGCGCACAACGCACCCAACTCGTGGGCCGTGACTCCGCGCTGGAAGGTGAAACAGCCGATCCCCAGGCGGTCCAGCGTGCCAATGAACCCGGCGGGCCGGGGCTGATTACGGAAGAGCCGGTGGGCGCCGTGGACCAGGTCTCCGTCCACCTGCTTGATGGTCAGCTCACGCCCCACGCCGAGCACACGGGATAGCTCCGCCTCGGCCTCGCGCAAGCGCCCCGCGATCACAGGATGGGTGGGCGGGTACAGGCGGATGTCGCTCCAGACGCGGGTCAGTCCGACGATGGCCTCCTCAATGGCCCGCATGGAGGACTCTTCGGAGCCCAGGGCAGTCCCATCGGTGGCAAGCTCAGGCGGCATCGGTCTCGGACCTCCCCTCGGATTGCGCTGCGCCGGTCCGCGCCGCACGGGCGGCCAGCTCCCGGATCCGGCCACACCGTTCGCGGTCGGCATGGAGAGCCAGGTGCCCCAGAGCGGCAGGAGTGCCGAACCGCATGAGCCCCTCGGCGGCGGCGGTTCTCAGCGCGTCATTGTTGCGGCGATCGAAGAACGTGCGGGTGTGCAGCGCTTCGGCCAGAGCCTCCGTCGCTTCGGCGCAGGGCAGTTCGCCCAGAGCCTGTACCAGAGTCAGCCGCAGCGGGAAGCGATCTTCCGTGTCCTGTGCAGTGCGCAGACGACGGATCAGACTCGCGGCGGCCCGCGGATCACCTGACAACCCCAGGTGGGTGGCCGCCGCACAAGCGATGTAGTCATCCGGGTCCTCAAGCGCGATCTCAAGCGCCTGGAGGCTCCTCCCGGGAGTCTGTCCCAGCAGGCGGACCGTGTCCCACCGCATGCGTTGGTCGGCGTCCCTGACGATGCGTCGAATCACGCCCTCGGACGCCTCGGTGCCCCGCTCCCCGACGAGCCGCAGGCCCTGCGCCCTCGCCCAGCAGTCGGGGTTCATCAGCGCGAGCGACAACTCCGACCCGCCGCCGTGTCCTCCCTCTTCGGACTCCAGCAGCACGTCGGTGATCCGCGCCACATCCTCCTCCACCAGAGCCGCGTCCCGCTCAACCAGCAGACCTGCAAGGACCGCGCGCCCCACGTCGCCGCTCGCCGCCAGGGCGCGGAACAGCGGGGGGTGCTCGTCAACGCCGGCGACCGGCAGGAAGTCCAGCAGGGCCGTGATGAGGTCCACGTCCGCCGTCTCGGAGATGACCGTCCTGGCGGCCCCCTGTTGGGCTTCGCTCGCGCACTCGTCGGGCTGCATCAGTCGGCCCAGCTCCAGCGCCGCGTGGATCCACACGTCCGGCTTGAGCTCCTGCGGGGTCCGACGGAGCGCCAGCCTGGTGTCGGCCGCGGCCGCGGCCTGCAGGTGGGGCGAGTCCGCCAGCGTGAGCAGTTCCAGGGACACTACCGCTCGGTCCGCCCATACGGCCTCGCCGAAGGCCCGCTCCAGTTCCGGCTCGATCTCCGCCCTCCGCGCTGCCCGCTCCTCCTCGCTTGCCCGGCGAACGGCAACCGGCAGGACGTTGGGCATCCCCTCGTCTGACTCCTCACTTGCCGGAGCCTCCGCCTCTGCCGCCAACGCCATCCCTACCGTGCTCGCGAAGACATCCTCGGACATCCCGTCTTCCAGGAGCGCCTCCTTCAGCGCCGCTGTCAGTTCCGCCGCCCGCTCCCCTCCCCCGGACAGCCGGCGCAGGAGCCGGCGATAGACGACCGAGGCCTCACCCGCGATCGCACCCGGCTGGGCTCGGACGACCTCCACGAGTTCGTCAACCGTCAGGTAGCGAGCGATCTCGGTCAGGACGTCGACGCCCCCGTCCCGCGTCTCCAGCCCGGCTCGGAACGCCAGGGCCACCACTGCAGGGTCCAGGTGCCGAAAGGCGTCCGCCAACTTCGCGCAGACCTCCTGCAATCGCTGCGGATCGGCGCCACAGCCGATCTCCGCCAGGCGCCCCACCGCCACGGCCAGTCTCACGCCCTCTGCGCCGCGCGATGAAGCAGCCTCATCGCGGTCCGCCACAACGACGAGGTCTGCCGGTTCGTCGGACCTGACGGCCTCGCCGCTCAGGCTCATGCCCAGAACCCCTAGCTCCACCGCACTGGCCAAAGCCTGAGGATGATCCAGCAGGACGCAGAGAGCCTCCCGGCTCTCGGCGTCTACCTCCCCCCCTGGCCCAAGGGTACCGGCTATGAGGTCCCGCAGCACGCTCCCCATGTCGCTCGCCGACAACTCGCCCCCAAGTTCCTCAGGAACGCGGGACTCCGGCACGAAGCGCTCGTAGTCGGTCTGCGTCGGGAGCAGATGGGAACCCCCGATCGCCTGCAGCCGGTCCTGGATCCCCTTGATGTCCAGGTCCTGGGCGCCGGCGGCGCTCATCTCCAACAAGATGTCAAGCTCACCGTCCGTGAGGCCTCGCTGCAGGGTGAGCCCGCAGATCCCCTGGCTCCACCAGCGATCCGCCAGATCACAGGTCACGTCGTCCTCGCCCTCGACCGGCTCCCCCTCGCAGCTCACCGCCCCGCCGACGAACGCCAGACTTACCTGGTCCTGGTCGCCAAGCAGCATCGCGACCGCCTCACGGGCCTTCTCCGCCGAGGAGGCGTAGATCGGGTGCCCCTCAGGATACAAGGCTCGCATGGAGGACGCGCGGCGCAACTGCCGGATGGCGTCGGCAACGTGCTCAGACATTACCGACCATTTACCACGTTGGGAGCGGCAAGTACCGCAGGAATCTCGTCACGGGGGACAGCAGCCGCCAAGTGACGGCCTAAGGGGTGATGAGCAGGACCTCCGCGGGCCTCAGGCGCAGGTCTAGCGCGCCGTTGCGGGCCTCCAGCCTGGCCGGCCCCGCCTCTCCCGCCTGGGCGGTTGCGGCAGCGCTCGGCCAATCGAGGCGGAGCGTCTGCGGCCGGTCCGAGGGATTGAACGCCACCGCGAACCGTCGCCCGCCCAGTTCGACCGTGAAGCCCCACAGCCCGGGCGCGTCGAGGCGGTGGAAGTCCGTCGCCGCTGCGGCCGACGTTGGGGCGACGACCGCCGCGTAGCGAACCGGTTCGCCCGGCCGAGCGGTGAAGCTCTCGCCGGCCGTGCGCAGGACGACCGCCGAGTGCCGCGTGGAGGACTGCGCGTAGCCGGGACGCGCGGGCTGGACGGTCACCGTCGAGAAGTCGCTCTCCAGCAGCCTCACCCCCAGGTCGCCGCAGACGAAGGCCCGTGGATCGTCCGTCGCCTTGGCCCTCTGCTCGGGGCCCAGCCGGATCTCCCCGCCCAGGTAAGGCACGGTCTGCTCCTCCGTCGCCTCCAACTCCACCAGCCCAACCAACCCCTCCCGGCTCAGCAGCCACACCTGCGTGGCCTGCCAGGGCGTGCGCGGCACGTCCGGGTTCGGCACGCTGTTGATGTACGGCTTGCGCGGCGAATAGCGCGCGCCGAGGGCCGCCATGTCCTTCCCGATGGCCACCGAGGTGACGTCATCCGGGCCCGAGATGTACAGGTGGGTCCGGTCACGTGCGCCCCCGCCGCCCAGGCCCACCTCGATGTTCGCCGCGAGCAGCGCCGAGTCCAGCGGCTCCGGCCGATCCGGCCGGCAGATCATCGCTCCCACGAACGTATCCCGCGCCCCGCCGCCGACTGTGCCCGCGAAGTACCAGTTCCCGTACCTCCCGCGCGGCCCGCCGATGTTGCGGTCGAGGCGCACGTAGTTGTCCGCGAGCGGCTCCGGCTTCACGTCCGCGCGGTAGAACATGCCCGCATAGATGGCCTTGTAGTCCGCGCCCGGCCCCAGCCGCTCCAGCAGCCGGTCGGCCAGCCATTTGTTGCGCCCGTCGCCCGTGAGGCCCGCCACGATCTCCGGCCCGCACGCCGCGCCGTCCGCCCAATAGTGCTTCCACCAACAGTCCGTGTAGTACTCGGGCCGGCCCTCGTTCGAGCAGGCCGACGGGTAGTACGGCGCCGTGCGCTCCAGCAGGCTCTTCGCGCGCGCGTCCTGCGTCAGTTCGTAGTACCGCGCGATCCACAGCACGTTCAGGTCGTGGTAGCAGGGGATCTCCGTCTCCGGCCCGATGTAGTTCAGCCCGCCCTCCGGCAGCAGGTGCGCCTCGAGCCCCGCAAGCGTCTCACCAACGCTCCCCTGGTACTTCGCGTCATGCCACCACCGGTAGGCCAGGGCCATCTCGTACAGGTGAAACACGTCCTGGTTCGGGTAGCGCGTCGCGCTCTGACCCCACGCCTGGTTCGCGCGCTTCCCCCAGTTCTCGTACTGGAAGTCCACCAGCTCTCGCAGCGGCGCCTCCCATTCTGCCCATTTTACCCATTCTGCCCACTTCGCCTCACCCTCGGGCAGCTTCCGCAGCCACCAGATCGCATCCATCAGCGGGCCGAGCGCAAACCGGTCGCTGTTCGGATCGCCCGACTCCCACTTCTGCGAGTAGAACCAGCTTCCGTCCACCTGTTTGCTCAGGCAGAAGTCGATCAGGGCCGAGGCGTGCGCGATGAGCGTCGCATCGCCCCTGCGCGGAGACTCGTCCCACCCCGCCGCCCACGCCGCGCTGAGCGCCTGGCAGGCGAGCCCGCTGAACTGCCAGGAGGACGTGATCTCCTGCGGGAGGCCCGGCTCCGCCTTCACGTTCTTGAGGCTCTCCAGCACGCTGAGGTAGTACGGATTGCCCTGTGCCTTCAGCTTGGCCACCCTCTCTCGGCGCTCTCGGGCCAGCCACGCCTCCAGGCTGGTCTCCGGCAGCTCGCCCGGCGCATGGAGCGCGAAGTCGTCGAACACGATCGTCAGCCCCTCCGGCACCGGCCCCTGCCCATACCCCTGCGCGCGGAAGCCGAGGCTCGTGATCCGGTCCCAGCCCGTCGGCTCGTAGGCCTTGCGGCAGTCCGCCAGCTTGATCCGCTGCTCCTTCCAGCCGCTCCAATCCAGCTTCCAGTCGATGATGTAGTACCCGCCCTCGGCCGGGAACACGAGGGGGATGTTGTAGTCGCAGGCCTTGTCGAGATACGCCCAGAACCGCAGCTCGTCGAACGCCGTCCAATCGCCCAGGAACCTCGGCGAGTCGAGCGTCGGTTGCTTCGCCACCTCCCACTTCAGCGCCCCCTCGCCGCCATGCACCGGCCCGCTCACGATCTCCGTCCCTCGCCACGGCCCGACCTTCCCCTCCGCATCATCGAGGACGAGAAGCCCTTCCGCCCACGCCAACCCAAGGGCCTGGGCGCAGATCACGATCACCGCTAGCCGCCGCATGTTGGGCCTCCGCTACGTGCGGTAGTCCGGGATGTCCACCCGCTCCCCGCCCCTCGCCGCCGAGAGGTGCGCGCAGATTCCCGGCAGCGTGTAGTCCATCGACTCGTAGACGTCGATCGGCGGCTGGCCGTTCTCGCGGATGCTCTGCACGAAGGCTTCGAGCAGCACGCTCAGCCAGTGGCGGCCGTCCGGGCGCTCGAACCATACGCCCGTCAGCTCCTGCCAGCCGCCGCCGTCGCGGTCCAGGTACATCCTCGTCTGCGCGTCGCCGAAGTTGAAGCTCACGCAGCGTAGGCTGCCCTTTGTGCCGATCAGGCCGATGAAGAAGATGAACGGGTGCGCGACGCCAAAGCCGTTCGTGAGGGTGATGACGCGCCCGCCCTCGGTCTTCAGCACCGCGCTCGCGTAGTCGATGGTGCCCGCCTCGGGGTAGGTCCGCGAACCCGAGTCGAACGCGGTGACCGTGGTGCAGCGGTCCTGCATCAGGTACAGCAGCGGGCCCAGCGTGTGCGAGCAGTAGCTCAGTGGCGGGAGGTGCGAGGCCCGCCAGGAGGGTCGCACACCCTCGCGCCCGCGCTCCGACCAGGGGAGGTAGTTGCCCTCCGGCCCGACGACGAACATCCCCCGGCAGTCATGGGTATACTCCCCCTGCCCTGCGACGATCTCCCCGAGCTCGCCCGCCTCCACCAGGGCCTTCCAGTGCTGCACCCAACCCATGAAGATGTAGTCCTCGGAGAGCATGTACTTGCAGCCCGTCGCGCGGACCGCCTCCACGATCGCCTGCGCCTCCTCCAGCGAGTACACGCATGGCGTCTCGCTGATGACGTGCACTCCGTTCTTGAGCGCGACCAGCGCCTGCGGCGCATGGGTCGGCCCGGGCCCGATGACGGCGACGAGGTCCAGCGACGCCTCGCCGATCATCGCCTCGAAGTCCGTGTAGCCCGCGAGGTCGCCGAACTCCGCCACCTTCCGCGCATCCGGATCGCACACCGCCACCACTTCGCACCCCTCGGTTCCGTTCAGCCGCTCCACAAACGTGCGTCCTCTTCCCAGCCCCGACACTCCGCAACGCAGCGTCTTCATCCTGTCCCTCCGTTCCGTTGCCGTCGCCTGCTACTTCCGCAACGTCACTTGCCCGAACCGCGCGCGGTCCTTCTCGCCGGCGATTCCTGCGTGCCAGCCGTAGTAGCCCCGGTTCGCCGTGTCCTGCTCGTTGACGCACAGGCCGAAGCCGAAGGTGGTCCCGTTCTCCGGCCGGATGGGTGCCAGCATCTGCCAGGGAACCGCCGCCTCGTAGACCGTCTCACCCGCCCCGCGCTCGATGCGGAAGGGGAAGGTGATCGCGCCCGTTGGGCCGGGCGGCACGGCGCGCCACGACCACGCCTGCAGTCCCTGCTCGGTCAGGGCGATGCCCCACTCGTAGTAGGCGCTCGACGCGACGTAGGGCTCGGGCGCGAAGCCAAGCTGCAGGCCATCGCCGTCCCAGAGCGCCCCATCGTGCTGCGTGTTGCGATGGGTGTCATCGCGCACCCGCACCGCAAGATACAGGTTGCTCGCATCCCACTGCAATGAGGCCTTGGCCGAGAGGTCGTCAGGGTTCGTCGGCGGCCCATCCTGCGGGTCGCCGCGCTCGCCCGTGTCGGTGCCGACCACAATCGGGAGGGCCCCCGGCCAATCATCGAGCCGCCCGTCGATGGTCGGCGGGGTCGCCGCATGCGTTGCGGGCGTGAAGACGAGCTTGCGCGTCAGTTCCTCCCGCACGCCGTTGCTCGTCTCTGCCGCCACGCGGAACTCGTAGCGGCCCAGCGGGTCGGTCGCGCCTTGCAGGTCGATGGTCGCTTCGCCCGTCTCACCGGGCCCGAGGCCAACGAAGTCTGCGGTGATGTCATCTACGCGCGGGCCCTCGCTGACGGGCGACACCAGCGTGAGCCTCCCGCCGATCGCCTCCGCCGACAGGTTCGTCAACCTCGCCATAACCGCCGCGCTCCCGTCCGCTCCCGGCAGAGACGTCAGGTCCAAGGCCAGGGGCGCGGTCACCGTCGCCTTCAGCCGCAGGAACGCGCGGTCCGCGCCCGCAACGCGCTCCCGCAGCACTAGCCAGTGGCACCCCAGAGCCGCCTGCGGGTCCGCGGTCACGGTCGCCGCCTTCACCGCCAACCCCGCCGGCGCATCCACCTCCAGCGCGCCCTCCGCTTTCGGTAGCGCAACGGTGCTCCCTCGCGCCAGTGTGATCTCCGGCGGCGCGAAGTCCAGGCCCCGCGCCTGCGCCTCGCCATCGCGCGCCGGCAACTCAATCAGCAGCGGCTCATCGCGCAGGCTTACTTCGAGGGAGTCGCGCACGTTGACGGGCCACTGATGCCCCGCAACATCGGTCACCGTGCCCGCCCCTTCCCCGCACGGCAGCGCCGCCGAGCCCGTAGCGCCCTCGCCCTCGGTCCACGCGACGAAGACCGACCGGTCGCCCCGGCGCCACTGGTACACGTAGCTCATCTCACCGCAGTC
>Ga0194112_10010923_pt1 | contig 11325 bp, 6 predicted proteins | sample TA2MahC400mmetaG_FD_146191 | JGI IMG/M metagenome (GOLD analysis project Ga0194112, IMG submission 146191) | Freshwater microbial communities from Lake Tanganyika, Tanzania - TA2015016 Mahale Deep Cast 400m | ecosystem: Environmental > Aquatic > Freshwater > Lake | place: Tanzania: Lake...
TGCTGTGTGCCAGGTGAGTCCGGAGACCCTTGCGTTCGGGACGTCAGCGCCTGGTGACACGTTGTCGCGGACGTTCACGATCACGAACACTGGTTGGGGGACGCTGACCGGGACGGCGAGCGCGACGTGTCCTGGGTACACGATCCTCGGGAGCGGTGTCGGGTCCTACTCGCTTGGGCACAATGAGAGCAGGGAGATACGCGTGCGGTTCACGGCGCCAGGGACGGCTGGCCCGTACCCGTGCACGGTGGAGACGGGGAGCACGCTGTGCTCAGACGTGAGTTGCACGGCGACGGTAGTTGAGTCTCCACAGCCGGTGTTCGTCGGGGCCTTCACCTATCCCGGCACCGCCCAGGTGGACCAGTGGACGGGGCAGTACGACATCAGGTGCACCGTCACGAACGCCGGCGCGCTGGCCGACACGGGTCGGATCGTGTTCTCGTTCCCGGGCCTGACGGCGCCGGGGGACGCGGCGCGTGTGCGGTACAGCTGGGCGACGGGCGACAGCGCTGGCTACGCCGAGCACGCGCCGGGATCAAACTGGCACAACGCTGCATGCGGCACGACCACGCTTGGTCACGTGTTCCTGGAGCTTCGCCGGCTCAACTGGGAGCCTGGGAACTCGGTCCAGCTCTACATCCAGGTGCGGCCGAAGGAGGTCGGTTCGTTCCCGATCCGGGTCCGTTCGACGATGCATGTTCCTGGAGGTGACTGCGCTCTGAACGTGAATGGGGTGCCTGACGGCGGCACGGCAGAGACGGACGCGCTGGGGTTCCCAGTGAAGCGGTACAGCATGAACGTGCAGCCCGCTTCCCGACCTTGAGGGGATGGACTTCTACTACGCCGCGGCGTGGCGACGCCCCTAGAACGCCGTTGCTCCACGCGGATCCGGTAGCCAACCTGCCCTGGAACGCGGGCTGGGATGGGCAGTGCGAGCATTGCGGCCGGGTCTTCGGGTTCTCCCACAGGTGCGAGTACAGCTCCGGTTGTCCGCCGGTCGGCCGTAGCGTGCGCGCTGAGCCAGTGAACACCGGCTATCGCATCTTCCTGGACGGCGGCATAGCAGTCGCCGCGATTCGCATCGCGGTGACACACGGCTCCTCGGACGTGGGGGCACGGCATGAGTCTGCTGTTCTGACCTTGGATGAACTGCGTGCCATGGTTGCCGCCTTCGAGGGCCAGTCAGCAGTCCTTGACGCGCGGTGGGACTGGGAGGAGGACTGGACGTGAGGGGAGGGCACTCCCAAGGCAGCAAGGCGGGCAGGCGCACTTCGTCCAGGAGCGGGGGAGACATGCGCAGCTTCCCGCTCGCGATCTACGGTCGGCTGGGGCGGCAGCCAGGGAACATCTGCTTCTCCCCTCATAGCATCCGCAGCGTTCTCGCCATGGCTGCGATGGGTGCGCATGGCGATACCGCCACGCAGATGCGGAAGGTGCTGCACCTGCCGTGTTGCGGCGAGGCCGTGACCGGCCCCGAATCTCCCCCTCGTGAGACCGAACTCGGACCAGGCCAGTGCGAGCTCGTCTCGGGGGACTCGCTCTGGGTTCAGGAGGGCTTGTCGCTCCTGCCTCAGTTCCTCAAGGCGGTTCGCTCCCGCCCGGGCGCAGCCGCGAACTCCCTTGACTTCCGCCGCGACAGCGAGAGTGCACGGAGGACGATCAACCAGTGGGTTGAGGGCAGAACGCACAACAGGATCCAGGATCTCATCCCGGAGGGAAGGCTGACTACCCTGGACCGCCTGGTTCTCGTGAACGCGCTCTACTTCAGGGGCGCTTGGGCGCTGCCGTTCCGAAAGGCCGCCACGCACGCCGCGCCCTTCCATCTGCCTGGCGGAGAGACCGTGCAGGTGCGGATGATGCTCCGCCAGTTCGAGCAGCTCAGGTATGCGCAGTGCGGGGGACTGCAGGGCGTGGAGCTGGACTACAGCGGTTGCGACCTGTCGATGCTCCTGCTGCTTCCGGATCAACGCGACGGGCTTGGCGACCTGGAGGCCGCGCTGTCGACGCAGCTGATAGACGATCTCATGACCCGGATGGTGCCCCGCGAGGTAAGGGTCCTTCTGCCTCGGTTCAGGATCACCTGGGGGTCTGTCGACATATCTCGACAGCTGGCCGACATCGGCATGCCTCTCCCGTTCGTAATGGAAGCAGCCGACTTCTCGGGGATCAACGGCCACAGGCCTCCCAGCAGGGACGCCCTCCATGTCTCTGCAGTCTGGCACAAGGCCTTCCTCGAGGTGGACGAGCAGGGCACGGAGGCCGCAGCCGCGACGGCGGCCACGATGGGAACGACTGCCATGCCGACCATGGCGCAGGTCCCGGTCTTCAGAGCGGACCATCCGTTCATCTTTGCAGTGCGAGAGCGCCGGAGCGGCACGCTGCTGTTCCTTGGACGACTCGCTGACCCGTCGGCGGCCGGTGGCGGGTCGGGCCCTATCGGCGACATGGCTGCATGAGCTGTTGGGCATGTCCGCAGAGAGCGTTGTGTGAACGGATCCGGGCCTGCTGCGAGGTCCGGGTCAGCCGGGGGCATAGACGCCTGCATGTGCTGCCGCGCCGCTGGCGCAGCCCGGTCAACGCCACGCGGGTCTTCCGCTTGTGTGTGAGCAAGGACTGGAGTGAGCGCAGACGGTGGCATGTACGTCGCGGGCTTCCAACGGGCCATGTCCCGACGGTGCCTACGAACCAGCAGTGGAGGAGGTCCCCAATGATGCGCCCGCTCGCAGTCCGTGTCCTGCTTCTTAGCTCGCTCGTGCTCCCGCCGGCCGTGTGTCACGGAGCGACGCTCGCGGAAGCCCACGCGGCCTTCGTTGCAGCCAGGATCCAGGAATCCAGGGTCCTCTTCGAGCAGGTCGCGGGCGACGCGAGCGCGCCCGCCAGCATCAGGGCTGAGGCGTATCGCGGACTCGCAGCCGCGTCATCTGCCAGTTCCGATGGCGTCGCGTGCATCGCGGCCTATCAGAGCGCCATTGCCATGGATCCCGCATACGTCGGCAATCCCGGGCTTGCGGCGGCGATCGCGACGAGGGCATCGCTCTTCGGCGCGCAGGCGGACTGGGTCACCTCGCTTCAGTCCCTTCTCGAGACGACCGCGCCGCACCCGCGGACGGCGGTCGAGGTGCTCGACCTGCTCGTGCTCGCGCACCGGATGCGGGGCGAGTACTCGCAGGCGGATTCGATCTCCGGTGAGCTACGGAGAGTGAACGACTTCATGGTGGCCGGGCCTTTCCCGAACGTGGGGGGGTCCGGCATGGACGAGCGCTACCCTCCTGAGGATGGATTGGACCTCGACGCTACCTACAGGGACCTCTACGGTCGGCCCGTGCGGTGGCAGCGTGTGAACTGCACACCCACAGGCCATCTCGATCTCGACATGGTGATGGACGACACGAGAGATGCAGTTGTGTACTCCGTCACCCATGTTGAGGCGGACGCGCCGAGGGCTGTCGAGCTTGGCCTCGACGGGACCGGCGCTTTCAGGATCTGGGTCAACAACGACGTCGTCCTCTCTGAGGACGACGTGCCCCCTGCCACCGGTGTCGTTCGCCGTGACGTCCGGGCGCAGCTGAGAGAGGGGTGGAACAGGATCGTCGTGAAGGCGGGAGCGGAGACCGAAGCGCTCGGGTTCTCGCTTGCGGTCCTGGACACCATGGGGGCGCCAATCCCTCTGCGCTGGGACGCGATGCCGTCTGGGGCCGATGCCACGTTCCGCCTCGACGAACCCGAATCGACTGTCTCGGCTCACGAGCCGGCCATCGCCCCCTGGCTGCAGCAGTGGTCGGCCAGCGCGGACGGCTCTCCGCTGGCGGATCGCATTCCCTGCATCAACTTCCTCTCGACTCTGGGATTCGAGAAGCACGCTGAGCGAATGGCCGAGCGCGCGCGCCAGGAGTTCCCGAACTCCGCTGTCGCGGCGTGGGTCTTTCAGGAGCTGCTGACGGCGCTGGGCCGCGAGGGAGAGGCAGCAGCGCTGGCCCGGCAGGCGGCGGAGATGGTTCCGGAACTGCTTCAGACGCGGATCGCTGCCATGGCAGAGCAGATGCAGCAGGGGGAGACGGACGAGGTATGGGACGCACTCGAGGAGATGCGCCGGCTCTACCCAGATCAGTTGTACGTGAAGTCGCTGCACGGGATGTTGCGGATGACGCGAGGCGACACACAGGGGGGACTGGCCGAACTCGAGGAGAGCTTCGAGGCGCGTCCGCAGGATACGGTGAGCGCGGCCATGTACCTTCTGTGTCTCAGGGAGGTCGGGCCCGAGGCCGAGTACAGGCGCCGCGCCGAGGCTGTCGCGGAGGTTCGTCCCGACGACTGCGGACTACTGCGGCTCGCGGCTGCCGCCGCGTTCCAGGCGAAGGACTACGACTGCGCCATCCGCTACCTCGAGCAGGCAGTTCGCACGCATGAGCGCCCGGACAACGTCTACGAGGAGATGTCCGTTGTGTGCCAGGAGGCCGAGCGGAGCGATGACGCGGTCCATGCTCTGAGGTCAGCCATCCGCCTGTCGCCGTCAGGTCTAACCAAGCTCAATGCACTCGGCCGTCTGCTGCTCAAGGAGGGGAAGAGGGATGAGGGGGTTTCCTGCCTGCGTCGGTACCTCGAACTGGCGCCGTGGGACTTCTCGGTTCGGGAACTTCTCGCCACCCTGGAGGGCGAGGAGCCAGCGTTGAGGTCGCTCTTTCCCCCCAACGATCTCGCCGAGATCATGAAGGCGGACCTCTCTTGGGTGGCTGCCGACGCTCACGCCGTGCACCTGCTGGACGCCGTGGATCTGATCGTACACCCCGATGGTGCCACGGAAGCCCGCCATCACGTCGTCACGAAGGTACTGACCCAGGCAGGTGTGGACATCTTCAGCAAGACCGATGTGCCTGTGTCCTGGGGCGGCGGGGAGTTGGAGATCGCGCGAACCGTGAAGGCAGATGGGAGGGAGCTGGACGCGGAGGAGGGGCTGGGTGAGATCGTCTTCCCGGACCTGTCGCCAGGCGACGTTGTGGAGTACCGCTATGTGGTCAAGTACGGCCCGAAGGCCGGGCTGTACGAGCACTTCTGGCAGAGTCACCGCTTCGAGTACACGAGCCCCTGCGTTACCAGCCGGCTCTCGATCCTGCTGCCGAAGGACAGGACTTACGACTCCGTGCCCCACAACCTGGACATCAAGCCCCGCACGGAGCGGCACGGGCCCTGGCGGCTGGATGTGTGGGAAGTGAGGAACAGACAGGGCGTCGCCCAGGAGTCCGATGGTCCGCCGTTTCGTGAGTACGCCGCGTGGCTCGACGTGTCCACGGTGCCGTCCTGGGATGTCATCGCTCGCTGGTATGATGGCGTGTCGCGGGGGCGCGTGCGCCCGACGGATGAAGTCCGGGCCCTGGCCTCGCGGCTGGCCGAGGGCGCTCCCGACGACAGCACCCGGATCAGGACGGCTGCCCACTTCGTGATCGAGAACGTGCGCAGTGAAGGAGGGTGGTTCGTCGAGAGCGGTCACATCCCGCGCAAGGCCGGGGACGTACTCCGCACGCGGTTCGGCGACTGCAAGGACCAGTCGGGGCTTCTGATCTCGCTTCTACGGGAGATGGGCATCCAGGCGCAGTACGTGCTCGTCAACGACCGCGACGAGACGACTCTGCGCTACCTGCCGTCCACGAGATTCACCCACGCGATCGTCCGGGCCACGACCGGCGACGGCACGGTGTTCTGGATCGACCCCACGGAGAAGGGGATGGCCTTCCCGAACCTGCCCGTGATGCTCGAGGGGGCGGAAGCGCTGGTCATCTCTCCAGAGAGAGCGAGCTTCGTGACAACTCCCGTCGAGCCCGCATCCACGAACGGAACCGAGTCCTTGGTGGAGGCCACGGTCGATTCGCTGGGTGACCTGAGCTTGCACGGGACGTGTATCTTCGTTGGAGAGGACGCATCCTCGCTCCGTGGCTCGGCCAGGGACAATCCGGCACAGCAGAAGCAGCTCGTTGAACAGATGATCGCGGCGAGACACCCGGGCGCCGTCGTGACCGAGTCGGTCATCAGCGCATGGGATCAGCTTGATCAGGATGTGACTCTGGAGTTCGCCTGCGAGCGGGCGGGCGCCGCATCGACGGCGGGCGATCTCCTGATCGTGCCGCTTCCGTGGACGATGGGATGTGCGCCGCAGAGGATGACCGCCACGGAGACACGTGGGCATTGCTTGGTGCTGGACAGCTGGAAGGGCTCGTACCGGGAGCGCGTGATCCTGGAGGTGCCCGATGGGTATGTCCCCATGGTCGACCCCACGCCGGTTGACCTTGCGTGTGCGGACGGGCGAATGTCCGTTCACGCGGAGAAGCTGGACGACGGTCGCCTCGCGTTCACGAGGGAGTTCGTACTGGACCCCGTGCGTGTCGAGCCCGGCAGGTACCCCGAGTTCCGGTCCTTCCTCGAGCGCGTCAGGCGGGCGGAACAGGAGCCGATGGTATTCAGGAAGCAGTAGGCTGGAGTTCCTCCTGTGCACTGCGCGCAGCCTGAGGCCAGCTGAGGGACCGGGAGCTCAGACTCAGCTGACACGTGAGCAGGTGCCCCATGCGCGTCATGCTCACGACTCTCGCGTGTGTGCTCTGTGCGGCCTCGTTCGCCACGGTGGACACCGCGCGGCGGCTCACCAGCCATCCGAGCGCCGACCTCCTTCCGCGGTGGTCGCCAGGCGGGGGTCTGATCGCGTTCACTTCTGAGCGCTCCGGCAACCGCGGCATCTGTGTTGTTCCGACGTCGGGGGGAGGAGCGACGCAGCTCAAGGTCCATCTCGCCCGCGACTAGCTGGCTGGCTGGTTTCCCGGTGGCGGCTCGTTTGTCTTCGTTTCGGAGCGGTCCGGCGCAGGTTCCGGCCTGTGGACGATGTCCGAGTCCGGGGGGGCGCTGCTCCAGGTCACGGCGGGTGACCGGGTCGATGCCCTCTCATTCTGCTCCCCTCCGGGAGACAAGATCGCATTCACCGCAATGGCCGGCGTCCATCTCCAGATCTGTACGACCCCGCCGGCAGGTGGGACAGCGGCCCTGAGTTCACGGCTGGCGCAGCGCGGAAGTGGCCGGAGCGGGTCGGGGTACCGACGCCGTACACCGAGCCCGGCAGGCCGTGGGAGAACCGGTACAACGAGGTGCGGCCTCACAGCGCTCTGGGGTGTCGGCCGCCGGCCCCGGAGGCGGTGATGCCGGCGTCAGCAGTTCCGGCATCCTACCTCCAGAAGTGGTACAACTGCAGGGGGCAGGTCATCGACAGGGGTGAGTGGAGGCCGGGGCGGCCTCGGTAGCGAGGCCGCGGAGGCAGGGTCCCGAGTCGAGTACAGGAGGGGAGTCCTGAATGGCAGGGGCATCCGGAGGAGTTGCGGAGCCCATCCGTGACGTGGACCAGCAGCCTGCAGCGTCATGTCGGTTGTCCACGACCGCGATCATCCCGCTCCTTGTGCTCATTGCCTCCTTGCTTGGAGTCGCGCTTCCGGCGCACGCAGGCGATCAGCAACAGCCGACCCTGCCCGGCCGCGACGCTGAGCGTGAGCACATCATCCTCGAACGTCTTGAGGCAGTGAACCCAGCCGCTGTTCCTGTGTTCGTGCAGGCTACGAGCGCTCTGGATGCAGACAACTTGCCTGCCGCGAAACGCGGCTTCGAGGAGGTGCTGCGACTAGCCCCGGGGTTTGCAGATGCCCAGCGGCGACTCAGCAGCGTGGAGCTGCGTCTGGGCAACGAGGCTGTCGCACTGGACCTCGCGCGGAGTGCTCGGGCAACCGATCCGTCTCCTGAGAACGCGGGGACGCTTGCGCTTGCGCTGTTGTTCAAGACCGACGTGACAGAGGCTGAGAAGCAGCGTGCGTTGGATCTGGCACACACTGCCGCCGATGCCCTGCCGGATGACGCATGGGCGCAGACCGTACTGCTGCATGCCGCTCTCTGCAACTGGAACGACACCATCGTCCGTCGTGCGAGCGCTGATGTGGTCCGGCTCGATCCGGATCATCCCCTGGGTCACTTCGCCGCCGGGCTGGTGGCAGCACAGGACGGGCGATGGGAGTTGGCCGAGTCGGAGCTGCGCTTGGCTGAGCGGCTGGGCTACGAGCCCGCGCGTGTTCGTGAGGTTCTCGACATGGGCGTTGCCAGGCACGCGATGACGGCGCGCCTGAGGCGGCGCGTCCTGGCTGGCGTCCTGTGGTGGGCACTGGGTGGCTCGGTGCTGTTCGGTCTCGGCGTCGTGCTCAGCCGGATCACGATGGCGGCAGTGAGGCGCTATGAGGCAACGGCCGAGACGACGACCAGCCGCGCCGAGACGATCGTCCGCAGCGTCTACCGCGTCGTGATTGCCCTTGCTTCAGCGTACTTCTACGTGTCAATTCCAGTGCTGGTGTTGATCGTCGCAGCACTGGTGTTCGGTGTCATCTGGCTGTCTCTCTCCGCGGGACGGGTTCCGATCCGGTTCACCCTCATGGTCGTCGTCGGTGGAGGCTACACGCTGTTTGCCGTCATCCGCAGCGCCTTCGTGCGGTTCCGGGACGTCGATCCAGGGCGCCCGGTGACGCGGGAGGAAGCCTCGGGGCTCTGGTCGCTCTCCGACAGCCTTGCGGCATCCCTCGGCACGCGCCCCGTGGACTCAGTCTACGTGACGCCTGGGACTGCGATCGGGGTGATGGAGCGCGGCGGCACCCTCACGAGACTGCGCGGGCTCGGGCGCAGGTGCCTCATCGTGGGGCTGGGTGCACTCCCCGGGATGACCCAGGGGCAGTTCAGGGCGATCCTCGCGCACGAGTACGGGCACTTCGTGAGCCGAGACACGGCGGGCGGGGATCTGGCGCGCCGGGTTCATGTCTCAGTCATGAGAATGGCGCAGGGTCTTGCCGCGGCCGGTCAGGCGAACTGGTACAATCCGGGCTGGCTGTTCGTGAACGCGTTCCATCGTGTGTTCCTGAGAGTGACGCATGGGGCCTCGCGATTGCAGGAGATCGTCGCCGATCGCCTGGCGGTGGCCACGTGTGGCGCGCAGGACTTCATCACCGGACTGCTCCACATCGTTCGCAGGGATGCCGAGTTCGACTGGCAGGTGAACGGGGAAGTGCAGGACGCTGTTGCCGTGCAGCGCAAGCTCAGTAACCTATACGCTCTCCCCCCGCCCGGACCTGACAAGGGAGAGGCTGAGGTCGGGCGGAGGGTGGAGGAAGCCATCAACGCGCCCGTCTCACCCTACAGCACGCATCCGGGCGTCGCGCAGCGCATCGAGCTCGCGAGGAAGATGAGTCCTGGCAGCGGGGGCAAGGTGGCGCCATCGACGGGCACTGCGTGGGAGCTGTTCGCCGCCGCCCCGTCCCTGCAGGAGGAGATGACTGCGGTGGTGCAGGCCAACGTGGACAGGTATTCGGCCGGTGGGGGTGCGGAGGTCGGCGGATGACTCCTCTTGACCGCTTCCGAGGCTGCCTCCTCGGCCTCGCCGTGGGTGACGCCGTCGGCACCGCGGTGGAGCTCATGCCGCGGGGGAGCTTCCCGCCTGTGGTGGACATGGTCGGCGGCGGACCCTTCAACCTGAAGCCGGGGGAGTGGACGGACGACACCAGCATGGCGCTCTGCCTTGCGGCAAGTCTCGCCGAGTGCGGACGGTTCGATCCGTCGGATCAGATGGGCCGCTACGCGCGGTGGCTCGAGACTGGCTACATGAGCAGCAACGGCCGGGTCTTTGACTGCGGTCTGACCACGGCCCGCGCGATTCAGGGCTTCCGCGAGACAGGCAGTCCCTTCAGTGGCCCCACATCCCCGGGATCGGCCGGGAACGGGTGCATCATGCGTCTGGCGCCGGTTCCGATGTTCTGTCACCCCGACAGAGACCGAACGATCGAGCTCTGCGCCGAGAGTGCGAGGACCACGCACGGTGCGGAGGAGTGTCTGGATGCGTGTCGGCTTCTGGGGGACATCCTGTTCGGGGCGCTCTCCGGGTGGTCGAAGGAGGAAGTGCTTGGTGCCACTTTCCCTCCTGATCTTCGGAGTCCGCGCGTGCGTGAGATCGCTGAGCGTCGGTATCAGGGGAAGCCGTGGGACGGTGTTCGCGGCAGCGGGTACGTGGTGGAGTCCTTGGAGGCCGCGCTGTGGTGCTTCTGGAGGACGGACTCGTATCGGAGCGCGATTCTCACCGCGGCGAGCTTGGGAGATGATGCTGATACGACGGCGGCCGTGTGCGGTCAGGTCGCCGGTGCGTTCTATGGAGAGAGCGGCATTCCAGCTCAGTGGCTGGACAGACTCGCGCGTCGGGGCGAGATCGGAGCGCTTGCCGAGGCTCTCATGAGGGCTGGGTGAGGAGGGGGGCGGCAAGGGCCTGCGTGGGTGGATGCCGGATTGGCTGAGTCACCCGAGATACGGCCGCCGCTCTGGATGGGCGCTCCCTGTTCGGGTTCAGCGAGTACGCGCCGGCCGATGCCGAGCACATGGCCGGCCGATGACAGTGCGGGTCAGCCTCCCAGTACGGTTCACTCTGAGGGGTTGAGCACATCCCTTGATGGTGGTCGGCCCCGATGTGGCGAGATTCGGGAGCGTCGGGTGCTTCTTCGACTGACTGCGCTCGCGTGGCTTGCACTCCAGTCAGTGGCGGTCGCGGCGCCAGGTGGCGTCAGCATCCCCGAGTTCCTCCGTGACCTCTGCTCGGAGTATGAAGGCGTGTACATGGAGCGCCACTCCGCAGAGTACGCTGCGCTCTGCGAGGAGTGCGGGCTCGCATCGTCCAGCGAGGCCAACCGGCGTGCCTTCAGCGAGGTCGGCCTTCTGCACGACATGCTGATGGGGGACGGCGCCGCCAACTGCGTGCGCGGGGGCGCGCTGGGGATTCCGTACTTCTGGCACTGGGTGGAGCCCAACCCCCGGCACTCGATCGTCCTCCTGCCCGACTCCATTCCGCTGCCGAAGGTGCCGCCACCGGCCGGATACGCGAAGTACGCGAGCCTTGCGGACGTGGACCGGACGCCTGCGCTCTTCCTGTCGGACCTGGTGTCGGCGTCGCCGCAGTACTGGCACAGGGGCTGTGGTTCGTTCTTCACGTTCGGCTGGTGCAGCGAGCGCGAGATGGCGTTTCTGGCGCTCATGACTAGTCTCGGCTACAGCGGCAGGATCCGTCAGGAGGGGATTCACAGCTGGACCGAGCTCCGATGTTCGATGGCTGGCAGGCAGGGAGGCGACATGACGCTCGTCGCGGTCGTGGACAACACGTTCGGGTCGCTCGAGTGGATGCCCGCCCCGGCCGGAGTGTCCAGCGAGGCCTGGCTGGGCGACGTCGGTGACTCGCACGAAGCGCGCTGGTACAACACGCAAGCACGGTCGGAGGTGCACCCCAAA
>Ga0194112_10010924_pt1 | contig 11324 bp, 9 predicted proteins | sample TA2MahC400mmetaG_FD_146191 | JGI IMG/M metagenome (GOLD analysis project Ga0194112, IMG submission 146191) | Freshwater microbial communities from Lake Tanganyika, Tanzania - TA2015016 Mahale Deep Cast 400m | ecosystem: Environmental > Aquatic > Freshwater > Lake | place: Tanzania: Lake...
ACGGCACGCGAACAGTTGCAGGGCAAAGAAACGCCATTCCTGCCAGGGGAGTTCCTTCAGCGCGGAGAAATCGTACAAGCCGGCGTTGTAGAGGGTGAAGGGTTTGGCGTCCAACTTGGGCCCCTTGTTTCCGATCTCTCGACGAAGGTTCAACATCCGCTTCTGTATCGTGTAGATTGCCAGTTTCCCGCAATCCAGGCCGATCCAGCGGCGGCCGAGTTTCTCGGCAACGGCCAGAGTCGTCCCTGAGCCGGCAAAAGCGTCGAGGACGATGTCGCCTTCGCGCGATGAAGACCGGATGATGCGAGCAATCAAGCCTTCGGGTTTCTGCGTGGGATAGTCCGTTGCTTCTGCGTCGCCAACGGCCCATGTTACGTCTTCGTCAATGGCTTCCTTCCTCCCCGCGTAGGCCCCTTGCGTGTAGGGCTGGTAACACCAAAGGTCCTGAACTGGATTCCCTTCTCCCACAGTCTCTGGCCTGATGATCTGCGGTTGGCCGCCTGGTTTCTTCGGGAGTTGAATGAAACCGCGCTTGTGCAGGTAGTCCAGTTTCTCAAGAACACCAAGCCCGGATATGTCGTCATCCACCAGGTCGTATATGAATCCGGGGATTGCCCAATGTCGGTTGGCTTTGGTGGGGTTGTACCCTTGCCATTCAGCCCCGGATTCGCCGGCCCGTATGCCGTCTCCTGTTGGATCGGAGTAGCGGAACTTCTCGCCGTTCTCCGCCGTGTGGCGGTAGTGGGCCTCAACGTACTTTCGGAAACGAGGCCGGAATGTCTTCTTGAAGAAGAATGGCGACATGCGGGTGTAGAGGAAGACGGACTGATGGATTTGCCCAAAAGTCTCGGCCTTGTTGTGTGTGTTCGTATTGCGCCAGATGATCTCGTTTCGGAAGTTGTGTTCGCCGAAGACCTCATCCAGGATAACCTTTGCATAGTGGGCCTTCTTCTGGTCCAGGTGCAGGTAGAGGCTTCCATCGTCAGCTAGAATCTCACGGATGAACAAGAAGCGGCGGCGAAGGAACTCCACGAACTGCGCGCCCGCCACTTTGTCTTGATAGGCTTTCTGGTCCTGAGTTCCCCGGAACTCCTGCTTCGTGGAGAAGGGCGGGTCCACGTAAACGAGCCGTACGCCTTCCGTTCCGTCGGCATTTGTGAGGCGTCCGGCCCGCTTCATTTCCAGGAGTGTCTTCATTCCTTGGATGTTGTCGCCGAAGATCAGCATATTCTGCCAATCCGTCCCGTTGCGGCCGAACGTACGAACTGGCTGAAGGGGCACGGCGAGTGTATCTGCAATGATGTCCGCCTCGCGGTCCTTGCCGTGGTAAACAAGTTCGTACTCCCGCTTCTCAGGCGGGAAAAGGATGCGCGCCCACTCCGGCGAGAGTTCCTCGCCCTTTTCGAGGAGCCGCAGCAACTCCTGTCTCTGTTCCGGTGTCAGACTCATCGCTTCTTCCCTTTGCGCGGCCTGGCGCGGTATGCGACACGCGATTCCTTGACCGCGCCCTTCCCTTCCGGGCCGGTTTCGCCCGCCTGGATATACTGGAACCCGATGGCGGGCGGCCGCTCGGACGTCAGTTGGGTGATGGCCTCAAACAGCACACCGATGCTCTTGTGGTGCGCGGCCACCTGCTGTTCCAATTCCCGCAGTTTCTTGCCGAGCTTCGCTTGCGATGCGAGAAACTCGCGCAGCCGGATGAAGGCGCGCATGATGGCGATATTGACCGCGACCGCCCGCTCGCTGCGCAACACGCTCGACAGCATGGCCACCCCCTGCGCGGTGAAGGCCATCGGGGCGTACTGTATCCCGCCGCGCGGGTCGGTTTTTGAGGTGCCAAATTGGCGCCTCAAAGTTGCAAACTCTTCCCCTTCAAGAACAAACATGAAATCGTCCGGGAAGCGGTTGCGGTTGCGACGGACGGCCCGCTTCAAAGCCTTGGTCTCCACCCCATACAGAGCCGCCAGATCGAAATCCAACATGACCTTCTGGCCTCGAATCAGGTAGATCGCCGACGCAATGCGCTCGAACGGGACCAATGATCTTCCTTCCGTCATGCTTGCCATCCTCTCCGTTCACATTCCATTCAGCAAGGCAATCTCATCCAGCAAGCCGCTATCGGCGAAACTGAAAACTGCATCGGCCCCGACGATAACATGCTCCAGGACCTTCACGCCGATTGGCTTCAATGCCTTCAAAGCGTCCTCCGTGAAAAGCCTGTCCGACTCGCTGGCCTCCGCCGCGCCGGATGGGTGGTTGTGGCCCAGGATCACGGCGCTTGCGTTCGCCTGCAACGCGCGGGCTACAATCAACCGGATCGGCGGCCGGGCCTGGTCCACCGCGCCGACAGCGAGCAAAGCGTCTTCGAGCAAGAAACCCCGGCGATTCAGGAAAAGGACGCGAAAATGCTCCTCTGCCAGCCCGTGAAGTTCGGACTGCAAACGGGTCGCAGCTTCCTTCGTGCTCGCGACGCGCACCTTCTCGCGGGAGTCGGGCACGGAAATACGGCGGGCGATTTCCAGAGCCGCCGCCAACTGCGCGGCCTTGGCCCCGTCTTTGCCTTGGAGTCCCTTGAAACCGCGCAGCGCGATCAAAGGCGCTTCCGTCACCGCCCGCAACGAGCCGAATTCCTTGACCAGTTGCCGGCCCAGTTCGACCGCGCTCGTGCCCTTGAACCCGATGCGCAAGAGAATCGCCAGCAACTCAGCGTCCGTCAGCGCCTGCGCTCCCAGCCGGAGCAACCGCTCGCGCGGGCGTTCGCCTTCCGGCCAAGCGACAATGCCTTTCGACTTCGTTCGGACACAGGATTCCACGCTGCTTCCTTCCCCAAACCGCCGCGTTCGCAAGAACGCGACCAGCCGCCGCCAGGGTTATGGCTTGGCAAGCAGTCGGAAGCATCTTGTATCACGTAGCCTTCGCGGTGTCACGCCCGCAGAGGCGGACGTCATGTGCGCGGACGGGAGCGGAGCCGGTGCTGGCCCGGAACTGCCGTAGCGGCGAGCGTGGGGACGTACCGCCCCACGCTCGCCCAACGCCGGATGAAGATCGAGGAAGACCGCAGAGCATCGGCAACCACGGCGGCGATGGGATCACCCTACCGCACGACGCCGCGCCTCGTCGCGGCGTCGTTGGGGCTACGCAACGCCCGATTGACCGAGTGCCGGTCAATCGGGTATCAGTAAGGCTCGAACTTGGTCAAAGACGGACCACCAGCTTCGCCCGCCCCGCCCCTTCTACCCCAGCGCAACGTCCAGGGTCATCATCACGGCAAAGCCCGCCATCGCTCCGGTTGTCGCCAGGTCGGTGTTCCCCTCGTGCTGCGACTCAGGCACCAGCTCCTCGATGACCACGAAGATCATCGCCCCGGCCGCGAATGCCAGCGCGTAGGGCAGCAACGGCTTGACGGCCAGCACCGCCAGCGCGCCGAGCACGCCCGCCACCGGCTCGACCGCGCCGGACAACTGGCCGTACCAGAAGCTTTTCCGCCGCGACATGCCCTCCCGCCGCAGCGGGAGCGACACGGCGGCCCCCTCGGGAAAGTTCTGGATCCCTATTCCCAGCGCCAGCGCCGCCGCGCCGCCGAAACTTGCCGCGGGCAGGCCGTGCGCCAGCGCGCCGAACGCCACGCCGACCGCCAGTCCCTCGGGGATGTTGTGCAGCGTAATCGCCAGCACCAGCAGAACGCTGCGCTGCCACGACGTGTGGATGCCCTCCGCCTCCGACGTCGGAAGGCCCGGATGCAGATGCGGCAGTACCTTGTCCACCGCCCACAGGAACGCCCCGCCCAGCAGGAACCCGCTCGTCGCCGGAAACCACCTTCCGTCCGCCATCTCGATCGCCGGGGCCAGCAGCGACCAGTAGCTGGCCGCGATCATTACGCCCGCGGCGAAACCCAGCGCGGCATCCAGCAGCCGCCGGCTCATCGTTCGCGTGAAGAACACCAGCCCCGCCCCGAGCGCCGTAACGCCCCACGTGAAACAGGTGGCCAACAGCGCCTGCAGCACCGGATCAAGCGACCTGAACCATTGCATGCCGAGCCTCCCCGCCTACACGGACTTGGGGATATGCAGAGCGTTGTTCTTCATCGGCTCCTCACCGCGCAAGTATCGCCCGGCAACCGGACTATGTCAACGGAGCTGCTGCGCGCATTCAGGGGAAGCAGCGAGCGCTGAAGGGGCCGGATCGTCGCGCCTTCGACACGGTAATTGACGCGGCGCCAACACCTTGCGCAACATTCCGGCTCATTCGGCTGGTTTGGCGCTCAAAATCTGGCAGGCCATGGCCTGCGCGTGGTGAGTCAACCGCCCCAAAAAAGAATCTGCTTCCGGGGCCGGATGAGCGTACAATGTCCGGTCTATGCAATCGCCGACCCCAGCCGACGTGTCATCCGGCGCCGCGCCGCCCGCGCCGTTTCACCGCGCGCGCTACGATCTGACCGGCATAGTCCAGGGCGTCGGATTCCGCCCCGCGCTCTACCGTCTCGCGCGCCGCGCCGGGCTGGGCGGGTGCGTCCGGAACAGGTCCGGCTCCGTGCGCCTGGAGCTCGAAGGGCCCCCCGAGACTATCCGCGCCTTCGTCCGGTCGCTGCCCGGCGCCCTGCCGCCCAACGCCCGCCTGGACGGCTGCGCGCTCCTCGATGACCGCCCCCTGGCGGACGGCGCCGAAATGCGCCCCTTCAGCATCGAGGACAGCGCCGCGGAGGGATCCGTCGAAGTACTCATTCCGGCCGACCTCGCCGCGTGCCCCGCGTGCCTGCGCGAGGTCTTCGATCCTCTGAACCGCCGCCACGGCTACGCCTTCACGACCTGCACACGGTGCGGACCGCGTTATACCGTGCTCAACGGCATGCCCTACGACCGCGCGCGCACCACCATGTCGGCCTTCCCGCCGTGCCCCGCCTGCCGCCGCGAATACGACGATCCCGCCGACCGCCGCTTCCACGCCGAATCCATCGCCTGCCCGCAATGCGGGCCGCGCCTGACCATCGAGGACGCCGCGGGGCGCGCGCCCGAAGGCGACCCCCTGCGGCTGGCCAGGGCCGCGCTGGCGGAAGGCGCCGTGCTCGCCGTGCGCGGCATGGGAGGCTTCCTGCTCGCGGCCGACGCCCGCAATCCCGCCACGCTGCGCCGGTTGCGCGACCGCAAGAACCGCCCCCACAAGCCGTTTGCCGTCATGGCGCGCAATCCCGACGTGGCGCGCGCCGCCGGCCTGGACGTCCCCGCCGCGGCCGACGCGCTGCTGCGCTCCGCCGAGGCGCCGATCGTCATCCTCGATGCCGCGCGCGCCGACCTGCCCGTCGATCTCATTGCGCCCGACACGCGCACGCTCGGCGTGATGCTGCCGACCACGCCGCTGCACGCCCTGCTGGCCGCGCCCCTGCGCGGCGATCCCGTTCCGCCGTTCGACTGGCTCATCATGACCAGCGGCAACCGCGGCGGCGAACCGATCTGCATTTCCAACGCCGAGGCGCGCGAGCGCCTGCGCGGCATGGCGGATTACCTGCTCCTGCACGACCGCGAGATCAACCTGCGCTGCGACGATTCGCTGTGCGCCATGCAGGGCGGACGGCCGCGGGTCTGGCGCCGGGCGCGCGGCTTTGCGCCCAACCCCGTGCGAACGGCGCATCCCCTCAAATGCTGCGTCCTGGCCATGGGCGCGGAACTCAAGAACGCGATCGCCGTCGCCCACGGCGACCGGGTCGTGCTGTCGCCGCACGTCGGCGACCTGGAAACGCCCGAGGCCGTTGACGGACTGCGTCAGGCGGCCGAGGCCCTGCCGCGCTTCATCAACCGGACGCCCGAGGTCGTCGCCGTCGACCTGCACCCGGACATGCATTGCACGCGCATCGGCCGGGAAATCGCCGGCCGCCTGGGCGCGCGCGTCGCGGCCGTCCAGCATCACCACGCCCACGCGGCGGCCGCGCTCGCGGAGCACGGCCGTCGCACCGGACTGGCGCTGGTCTTTGACGGCGCCGGGCTGGGAACCGACGGACACATCTGGGGCGCCGAACTGCTGCACATTGCGCCGGACGGCTTTCGCCGCCTGGCTTCCTTCGAAGGCGCGCCTCTGCCCGGCGGCGACGCGGCGGTGCGCCGGCCCGCGCGCCAGCTTGCCGGCCGCGCCTTCGCCGCGGGCATCGAGCTGCCGCCGGGCCTGCGCGCGCGCGCCGGCATCGGCGCGGATGAAGCGCGCGCCTGGGCCCGCCAGTGCGCCACGGGCCTCAACGCGCCCGTCACCCATGCCGCCGGGCGGCTGTTCGACTCATTCTGCGCCGCGCTGGGCCTCGCCGCGCCCGTTGCCACCTACGAAGGCCAGACCGCCATCCGGCTCGAGGCCGCCGCCCGCCGCCATCGCGAAGGCGCGCGGGCCCCCGCCCTGCCCTGGCGCGCCGAAGAGCGCGAGGGGACGTTGTGGATTGACTGGCGCGAAACCTTTGCCATGCTGTTCGACCGCGCCGCACGGATCGCGGACGAGGCGGAGGCCTGGGCGTGGGCGGCGCACGCGGCCATCGCGGATGCGGCGGCCGGCATGGCGGCGTACGGCGTGGAGCGGACCGGGCTGAAGGAGGTCGCGCTCAGCGGCGGCGTCTTCATGAACCGCATTCTCACGGATCTGCTGTCCGCGCGGCTTGAGAAGACAGGCCTGACGGCCCTGCTTCACCGCGATGTTCCGCCCAACGACGGCGGCATCGCGCTGGGGCAGGCGGTGGTGGCGGGAAGCTGAGATGGTTCCCGGTTTGCGGTCCTCGGTGATCGGACTGCCACTCCCCGGCATCGAAAACCGAGAACCGAAGGCCGTAAACCGGGCTTGGAGAACGCGGCATGTGCCTGGCAATACCGATGCGAATCGATGAGATCCGCGCCGACGGAACGGGCGTGGCGGACCTGGACGGCGTGGCGCGCGAAGTGGCCCTCTCGCTCATCGCCGACCCGCGCGTGGGCGACTACGTGATCGTGCACGCGGGATACGCGATCGAAAAACTCGACCGGCAGGAGGCCGACGAGCGGCTGGCCCTTTTCAGGGAGATCGCCGCGGCGTGGGAGGCGCGGCCGCATGAAGTACGTTGATGAATTCCGCGCCTCGCCCGCGGCCGCCCCGCTTCGCGCGCGGCTGGGCCGCCTCGGCGAAGCGCTCTCCGCCCGTCCCGGGACGGTGAACATCATGGAGATCTGCGGCAGCCACACCATGGCCGCGGCGCGCTACGGCTTGCGCGACCTGCTCCCGCCGCGCGTCCGGCTCATCAGCGGGCCCGGCTGCCCGGTGTGCGTCACGCCGCCGGGCTACGTGGACGCGGCCATCGAGCTGGCCGGGCGCGGCGTGACAATCGCGACCTTCGGCGACATGCTGCAGGTTCCCGGGTCGTCGTCCTCGCTCGCGCAGGCCCGGGCCGCGGGCGCCCGGATCGAGGTCTGCTACTCCCCGCGCCGGGCGCTGGAGCTGGCCGCGGCCGAGCCGGCGCGCGAGGTCGTGTTTCTGGCCATCGGTTTCGAAACCACCATCGCGCCCGTGGCGAGCCTCGTGGACCTGGCCGCGCGCGAGCGCGTTGCCAACCTCTCGCTGCTGGTTTCTTTCAAGCTGGTTCCGCCGGCGCTGCGCGCGGTGCTCGCCGATCCGGATCTGAGCATCGACGCCTTTCTGTGCCCCGGCCACGTGAGCGCGATCACGGGCACGGCCGTGTACGAGCCCTTCGCGCGCGACCGCGGCAAGCCCTGCGTCATCGCGGGCTTTGAGCCCCTCGACATCCTATTCGGGCTGTGCGGCATACTCGCGCAGCTCGCCGAGGGCCGCGCCGCGGTCGAGAATCTCTACCGGCGCGCGGCGCGCGACGCCGGCAATCCCATCGCGCGGGCCGTGATGGAGCGCTTTCTGCGGCCCGCGGCGGCATACTGGCGCGGCATCGGCGTGCTGCCCGAAAGCGGGCTCGTCCTGCGGGACGAATTCGCCGCTTACGACGCGGAGAAACGGTTCGGGCTGAAGGTCGGCGCCGGCAGGGAGTATCCCGGCTGCATGTGCGGCGACGTCATCAAGGGCAAGCGCCTTCCCGCGCAGTGCCCCCTCTTCGCCAAGCGCTGCACCCCCGCGGACCCGGTCGGCCCCTGCATGGTGAGCGCGGAGGGGTCCTGCGCGGCTTCTTACAAGTACGAGAGGAAAGGCGGCCGGTGAGCGGCGGCCAAGCATGAAACGGGCGCATGACACAATCCAGCTCGCGCACGGCGGCGGCGGCCTGCTGTCGCGCAACCTGATCCGCGACGAAATCGTGCCCCGTTTCGGCGGCGGACCGCTCGAAGGTCTGCCCGACGCGGCGCGCGTGCCCATGGAAGCGGGCGATCTGGTCTTCACCACCGACAGCTACGTGGTAAGCCCGATCGAGTTTCCCGGCGGCAATATCGGCCACCTCGCGGTGCACGGCACGGTCAACGACCTGGCCGTCTGCGGCGCGCGTCCGCGCTGGATCTCGCTGGGCCTGATCCTGGAGGAAGGGCTTTCGCTGGACCTGCTCGGACGCGTGCTCGACGCCGCGCGCGACGCGTCCGCCGGATGCGGCGTGCGCGTGGTCACCGGCGATACGAAGGTCGTCGCCCGCGGCCAGTGCGACGGCGTCTTCATCAACACTTCGGGCGTCGGCGATCCCATGCCGGGATTCCGCCTCGATCCCGCTTCAATCCGCGCGGGCGACTGCATCCTGGCCTCGGGCACGCTGGGCGACCACGGCATGGCCGTGCTCTCCGCGCGGCACGGCATAGACATCCGGCCCGGCCCGACGAGCGATACGGCGCCCGTGCACCGGCTCGTGGAGGCGGCCGCGCCTTTTGCCCCGCACGTGCGGTTCATGCGCGACCCCACCCGCGGCGGGGCGGCGGCGGTGCTCAACGAAATCGTGGACGGGCGCGCCTTCGGCGCCTTGTTGCGCGAGGCGGATCTGCCGTTCGCCGCGCAAAGCCAGGCCGCGGCCGAGCTCCTGGGCCTGGACCTGCTTGGCGTGGCCTGCGAGGGGCGGCTTCTGCTGGTGTGCGACGACGCGGCGCGGGAAGGCATCCTGGCCGCGTGGCGCGCCCGGCCCGAAGGCCGCCGCGCCCGCTGTATCGGCCGCGTGGACGACCGCGCCGGCACGGTGCGCCTGGAAACGGTCATGGGCGGGCGAAGGCTGGTCGACGTTCCGCAGGGCGAAGTCCTGCCGAGGATCTGCTGACATGCACGAGCTGTCCCTTGCCCGGGCGCTGGTCGAACAGGTCGAGACGATAGTACGGCGCGAAGGCGCGGACGCCGCACTGGCGGTGACCGTCAGCGTCGGCGCGCTGTCGGGCGTGGACCGCGAGGCGCTGGAGTTCGCTTTCCCGCTGGCCTCGGAGGGCACGTCTCTGGCAGGATGCAGGCTGCGCGTCGAGGAAACGCCCGTCGAATTGTCCTGCGACGACTGCGGGCAAACGACCCGGCCGGAACGGATGGACATGGTCTGCGCCCGGTGCGGCTCGCGCGGAATCCGCCTCACGGGAGGCATGGACTTCCTGCTGCGGTCCGTGGAACTGGGCATGCGCGAAGAAGGGGCCGCCGCGGGCGGCCCGGGAAGGTCCGATCATGTGTGAAGAATGCGGATGCCACACGCCCGCCGGGGGCGCCCCTTCCCGCCCGCACACGCATCCCCACGCGCGGGGCGAAGCGCACGACCACCCCCACGCGCACGCGCACGGCGCGGGACACGCGCATACCCATGATCCCGCGACGCGCACGATCACGCTGCAGCAGCGCGTCCTGGAACGGAACGACCGCGCCGCCGCCGCGAACCGCGCCTGGCTTGCCGAGCGCGGCGTCGTCGCCTTGAACCTGATCTCATCCCCCGGCGCGGGCAAAACCCTGCTGCTGGAGCGCACGATCGAGCGCATCCGCGGACGCACGGCCTGCGCGGTGATCGCGGGAGATCAGTTCACGGACAACGACAAGCGGCGGCTGGACAGGACCGGCGCGCCGGTTGTGCAGATCGAAACGCACGGCGCCTGTCATCTTGACGCCGAGCGCGTGGCGCGGGTCCTGCCCGAAGTCGTGCGCGACGGCACGCGGCTGCTGTTCATCGAAAACGTCGGCAACCTCGTCTGCCCGGCCGCCTTCGACCTGGGTGAGACGTTCAAAGTGGGCTTGCTGTCCACGGCCGAAGGCGAAGACAAGCCGCTGAAATACCCCGCCCTCTTCGTCAACTGCCGCGTGGCGGTTGTCACCAAGACCGATCTGATCCCGCACCTGGACTGGGACCTCGCGAAATGCCGCCGCTTTCTCCAGCAGGTCAATCCCGGGATCTACGCGTTCGAGCTCAGCGCGCGGACCGGGGAAGGTCTCGACGCCTGGTGCGCCTACCTGGAACGGCTCGTGGCGTAGGGCGGCCTGACCCAGGGCCAGACGGCGACAACGCTGTTCAGCGAGCCGCAAGAGGCGTTGCGGTCCGCCGTAGTGGGTCAGTTACTGCGTGAGGGGATCACTTCGGTTGACGTGTAGGCAGGCATGCCTGACGCATGCGAATTGCGCGATCCGGCAGTCTCAAGGCCCGATTGGAAATCCGATGCCCGGCGCCCCGCTCAGCAGGACGGCTCTCGTTCTCTTCGTTGTGTGCGGCATGCATGCGGCCCGCACTTCGCCGGCGCAGGCGATCCGTCCCGCCCCCCGCCGCGGGTACGACGCGATCGCCGACAAACAGGCGGGGCGGCCCGGCGCCCGGAGGGCCGGCGCGCTTCCATCCGAAGCCGGGCGCCTCGGCCGCGCGGCGGAGATAGTCGGGACAAACGAGATCAGCCGGTCCCGCTGCGGTTCCATACCCGATCTGCTCGAGGAGGCGACGTCGGTCCAGGTCAGCGAACGCGTCGCGGGCAGTGTGCGGGCGGACGTGTCGATCCGCGGCTCCACCTTCGAGCAGGTGCTGCTGACGCTCGACGGCGTGCCCCTCGCGGATCCCCGCGCGGCGCGCCACAACACCGATTTCCCCTTCCCGCCGGGCGCGCTGGGCCGGATCGCGGTCATTCCCGGACCGGGCTCCGCCGTCTTCGGTCCCGGGGCCTTCGCCGGCGTGATCGATCTGGCGCCGCGGCGGCCCGCCTCCTCCGGAATCGCGCTCGAAACGGCCTGCGGCTCCTTCGGCACGCTGCGGGGGCAAATCGCGGCCGATCTGGCCCGCCCGAACGTCGCCGTCACCGCCGACGCCGCCGGCGAACGGTCGGACGGGTTCCGGCCGGGCGCCGACTACCGGACATGGTCGGCCTGGGGATCCCTGTTCGCCCGCACCGAAGGCGGCGGCCTGCGCGTCTCGGCGGGCCACGGCGAGAAGGATTCCGGCGCGCGCG
>Ga0194112_10010926_pt1 | contig 11321 bp, 9 predicted proteins | sample TA2MahC400mmetaG_FD_146191 | JGI IMG/M metagenome (GOLD analysis project Ga0194112, IMG submission 146191) | Freshwater microbial communities from Lake Tanganyika, Tanzania - TA2015016 Mahale Deep Cast 400m | ecosystem: Environmental > Aquatic > Freshwater > Lake | place: Tanzania: Lake...
GAACTGGACGGAATACCCCGCCGCAGGCAGGGTCCCCGCGTTCTTGACGTTGGCTCTTATGGTCACGGGCTGGGTGGTTGGGGCCGCGCCTTCATCCGATGGGATAATAACCATCAGGTGTGTCAATTCCAGATCCCACGACGATGCTGCCATTATTGTGATATCGTCAAGCCGAAATGTTCCCGTAGCACCCCCCGCCGGGTTGCCGATCAACCGCCAGCGAATCCGCACCGCGGGCTGATTCGCAAGCGATGAAGGAAGTACGACCGACGTGAGCACATAGCCCGTCGTGCCCGGATGACGGATGGTGTCGCTCAGGGTGACCGTGAAGGACGTTCCATCGTCAAGTGAGGCCTCTACGAGGAGAGGTGCCGTATGGGTGTTCGATCGAGCGGTGTAGAAGTCAAGTTTCGTGGGAGCGCGGTTTGAGAAATCGAATGAGGGAGAGGTCAGCGATTGCGAGATCGTGGCGTTGGTTGAGAGCACGGTGTGCGGGGCAGACCGGGCCGAAGAGGTCGTCGTGACGAAATCACCGGCAGTTGAGCGATTGGCTGTGGTAATCCACCCGGCGGGGAGCGCGGGCACCAGGACGGAATCGAACCGCTCAGAATACGGAAAGGTTGAGATCTGTGCAGCCGATGTCGATCCCAACAGGAAGAGAAAAGCGAGTGTCCATTTCATATCGCAAGTCCTCAGGATCCCCTTCGCCAAAAATTACGCTCCCCCGTCGTACAGACTAGTCTTACTGCAGCAAAAGTGTGCGTGGTAACTTCAGACCGAAAGCCGAAATGCAGCTGGCGTGTGGTACCTTTGGCAGAGAGGACCCACCATCCATCTGCCACAAGGCGAGCAACGAAGACCGGTTATCGTGTCTATCGGAAGAAGACCCCCGAAATCTCCGCGGTTCCGGGAGTTTCCAGATGCATCGTGCTGCTAATCATGCGGCGTGGCAATGCTTGTACTTCTTGCCGCTGCCGCAAGGGCATGGATCGTTCCGGCCAGGCTTCGGAATACGCTTCTTGAATGAGTCTGGATTCCTGACGAAGTCGATGTCATGCGTAGAGGGCATTTGGAAACTTAGCTTTGTCACACCGTTGTGATTGGTGATGGCAAAATCGCCTCTCACAATGATGTCCATGCCTATCAGAGCATCCATACCTTGAATTGGGAGACATGCCGCTGGGACTCCGACAACTTCGACCCGGTTAGGCAGAATAAGGTTTATGAGGTAGACATCAGCATTTACTACACCACCACCCGTATGTGATTCCCTCTTCGATATGGGCGCCAGCCCAAGCTTTTTGACAACGTTTTCGGTAATAACGGAATGTGTTGCACCTGTGTCCCAGATGGCTTTAAAAGGAAAAGCCGGAGGGTGAGTTCCTCCGGCCCTGGGATCGAAAACCTCGCTGATTTGTACGTCGGTTATCGGCGAAAGGGTAATCCCGCTGTACGTCGTAGTGAAGCTCTGCGCCATCGAGAACTACACTCTCGCCACATATACGCGGGAATGAAATGTCTGAGTATAGGCCGCTTTGCCGGGAATGCAATGCTGGATCAAGAAGGTGCCCAGTTTGTGTTTCTTTCGAGTCTCAGTGTACGCCTCTAATTCGGACTCGTAACTCCCTATGACCTTTTGATCCTTGATCACGATGTAACGGCCTTCATACTTAGTGAGCAACTCGTCTTGATGATCGAGGAAGTATTTGAACTCTTTGTCTAGCATCTTGGTGCCCTCCCTCCTCCAGGATACCACAGGTGCATTGTGAGGAGAGTTTCTGCGATCAGTGGCGCCAATTGTTGTCTGCGTGAAATGAGTTGTTCGACCTTCTTCACCACTATACCAAACCGTTCTCAGAATATCAAGCACCCCAAAGCCATAAGACTTTCCTCGGTGCCTCTTTAGAGGTCTGGAGGTGCAGCAGGACCCCCTGCAACAGGCAAACGGCAATTCCGTTTAACTCAAATCAACGCAATTCCAGCCAAAAGGTTCGAAGAGTGCCTCTCAATATTGCAGAACTGAGCTATTTTGGTTGATTTCTGGCACCTGGCTACTATTTAAAAGGCATTCGTCCCTTGAGATCTCTCAAGTCTTTGACTGAAAGCCTCCCTAACGCGGATGACAACTCCTCTATTCCCAACTCATGAAATCCCAAACACTACTACATGCACTGGTGTGGAGGGTGACGGCTTACTCCGGCTTTGCGCGCATGCTATCCCAGATCATATAGACAAGGAGGAGTAGAAACACCACATAGCCGAGGAACTGCGCGGACAGGGTCTCCTGCCATTCCGCAGCAAGCCAATCGAGGCCGCCGAATCGTAGCAGCGCGCCCAGCACACCGAACAGCGATCCTCCTGCTAGAAATCCGGACGCAATGAGCGTTCCCCGATGGAGGCGCGCGCTGTTGACCTTCTCATCCGTACTCCGGTGCGAGACCCACCACGCGATCAGGCCACCTACCAGCAGCGGCGTGTTCAGTTCCTGTGGAATGTACATCCCGAGCGCAAAGGGAAGTGGCGGGACCTTGAGCGCAACGCAGAGCAACGCAATCACGGCGCCGACAAGATACAGCACCCATGGTACCTGTGCCTTTGACATCAGTGGCTGGATGACGGCCGCCATGGCGTTTGCCTGCGGTGCAACAAGTGCCCCCGGACCTTTGAATCCATACGTTTCATTCAGAACCATAATTACAACGCCGACCGTGGCCGCGGAGACCAGCGCTCCTGTGAACTTCCAGCTCTCCTGCTTCTTCGGCGTTGACCCGAGCCAGTAACCGATCTTGAGGTCGGTGATGAAGGATCCGGCCACCGATAACGCCGTGCAGACAACCCCGCCGATGATCAACGCGCTGACCATACCTTCGGTTCCGGATAAGCCGACCTGTGTCAGGACAAGGGACGCAAGGATCAGCGTCATCAGCGTCATGCCCGAAACCGGGTTCGTGCCGACGATGGCAATAGCATTCGCCGCGACGGTTGTGAACAGGAAGGCAATGATGATAGCGACGAGAAGTGCAACGATCGATTGTGTCAATGTTGGAACAACCCCGAGGTAAAAGAAGACAAACGTCGCCAGCGCAGTCAGGAGAATGAACAGTACGACGAACATCATCCTGATGTCTGTTTGCCATCGCACATCTGTTGCGGCTTCCGTCTTCCTGGTGTGGGCGATCTCGCGGTAGGCGAGCGAGAATGCGCCGCCGATGATCTTCGACGAGCGGATAATGCCGATGATCCCACCCATCGCGATCCCGCCGATGCCGATAAGCCGGACATATGACCGGAAAATCTCTTCAGCGCTCATATCAGCGATGAGCTTGGTCGCCGTGGGACCGAGCGGGACACTCAATTGTTGCCCAATCTCATACAGAAGCGGCACGAACACGAACCAGGAAAGGAAGGAGCCGGCGCAGATGATGAGAGCGTACTTGAGGCCAATGATGTATCCAAGGCCAACTACGATCGACAGGATGTTGAGCCGGAACTCTACCTTCAGCTTGTCAGCGATCCCTGCCCCGAAATCAATCACCTTTGACGTCACGACCTCGGACCACCATCCGAGACTGGTGACCATGAAGTCGTAGATGCCACCGATAAGTCCGCTGACGGCGAGGACGAGCGCCTGTCTGCCGCCGCGTTCACCGGCCATCAGAATCTCGGTGGTTGCCGTTGCTTCCGGGAAAGGAAATTTCCCGTGCATATCCTTGACGAAGTACTTCCGAAACGGTATGAGAAAGAGAACACCCAGGAATGCTCCAAACGTTGCAGCCAGGAACATCCGGAAGAAATTGGTGGGCAGATCAAGAATGTAGAGCGCAGGGATGGTGAAGATCGCGCCGGCAACGACGGCACCGGATGTCGATCCGATCGATTGAATGATGACGTTCTGGCCAAGAGCATCCTTTCGTCTGATCAATGCAGAGATGCCGACCGCGAGGATAGCAATGGGAATAGCCGCTTCCATCACCTGGCCAATTTTCAGCCCGGAGTATGCCGCTGCTGCGGAGAACAACACGGCCATCACCAGGCCCCAGATGACAGAATACGGCCGCACCTCGGGAACCGGGGCAATCGGATCCATCACAGGTCGATAGATCTCGCCTTCTTTCAATTCCTTGTATGCGTTCTCGGGGAGTCGTCTCGTTTCCGGTTGCTGTTCCATAGATTCGATCCTTTTGTGGTGACGTGCGAAGTGGTGTGAGACGTCAGCTTCGTCCTTTTCAGTATGACCGGACAGGAATGTCTGACAGCAAATATCGGTGGGACAAGCATTCCTGCTTGTCCTTATGGTTAAGCAAAATGTTTGACCTGCCGGGGATGCAAATGCCGTCCTGCGATGCCACTGTACAATCTCTACCTGCTCTTCTCCACCCAGACCTGGGCAAGGTTCACGATCGTCTCGATCGATTTCTCCATCCCCCAGAGAGAAAGCCATTCGGTCTTGCCGTGGAAGTTCTGACCGCCGGTGAAAATGTTAGGTGTTGGCAAACCCATGGCTGTCAGCTTCGAGCCGTCGGTGCCGCCGCGGATAGGAACCCACTTCGGCTCGAATCCCGCGCGCCTCGTTCCTTCCCACAAGCATTCAAGGACACGCGGATCTTTCTCCAGGCCCTCGCGCATATTGCGGTACGATTCGATGATCTGCAGCTCGATCTTTGCCTTCGGATGGAGCGGCTGAACCACGGCGATGATCTTCTCGAGTGTCTTCTTCAGTTCATCAAGCCCCTCCGTTCGGAAGTCACGCAACAGGATCTTCAGCGTGCTCTTTGCTTCTTCACCCTGCAGCACGTGGGGGTGGATATACGGTTGATATCCGTCGGTCGTCTCCGGCGCTACATCCTTCGGCATGCGGGCGATGATGTCGGCCATGGCACGGATCGAATTGACCATGATACCCTTTGCCATACCGGGATGGATGTTGCGACCGTGCACGGTAATGACCGCCGAATTGGCGCTGAAGGTCTCTTTGTTCAGCTCTCCGGGCGCATCCCCGTCGACAGTGTAGGCAAACCGGGCGCCGAATTTCTTGGTATCGAAGTACTTCGTGCCGTTCCCCACTTCCTCATCCGGCGTGAAAGCGACGCGCAAGTCGCCATGGAGAAGCTTCGGATTCTCGAGCAACCTCTGTAGTGCAGTAAGAATAATGGCGATCCCGGCTTTGTCATCGGCGCCGAGCAGCGTTGTTCCATCGCTGGTGATGATGGTCTTGCCGATGTTCTTCTTCAGCTCGGGATTCTCCGCATCGCGGATCACAACGGAAGAATCACCTGGGAGCGCGATGTCGCCACCCTGATAGTCCTTGATCACCTGTGGTTTGACGTTGGCGCCGGATGTCGAGGGTGAAGTGTCAACGTGGGCAATGAAGCCGATCGTCGGGACCTTACCGCTGGCCGGGTCGCTCGCCGGAATGTTGCCCGGCAGAGTTGCCATCACGTAGCCGTACTCGTCAATGGACACGTCCTTCAGCCCAAGCTCCTGAAGCTCCTTCACGAGAAGGTTCAGCAGGTCGAACTGCTTGGCTGTGCTCGGATATGTCTCGACGTTATCTTGCGACTGCGTATCGATCTTCACGTACCGCAGGAATCGGTCGAGAACGGTCTCTTTCATTGGTCTGTCCTCTTGTTAGATAGTGGATAGTTCACTCCGCGTCCACACGCTGGCACGGGTGAGGGGTGCTCATGGCTGAACGCGGAACGCATAGTTACTTCATGATCAAGGCGTTTGCCTTCACAGCTGCGTCGAGGACGGTAGACACATCCTCCAGCGTAACCGTACCGTAGTACCACGAACCGGCGGCGGCCGCTTCGGCAAAAACCGCTTTGTAGATATCGTAGTAGCTGCGCGTACCGTCGACAAAGTTGAACACCTCGCTTCGCATCAGGTAGTGCAGGTTAGCCGGGGATGCTCCTCTCATGCGATTCTGGAAATACGTCATGAGCGAAGGCACGTTTGCCGGAACCTTCTTGGTCGCTGCAACCTCTTCAGGTGAGAGCTTCACAGATTTCGGCTTGTTGCCGTGGAGCCGCCTGTAGTACGCCTGCAGATCGGCGGTGAGCTCTTCCTGTTTCCGCTTCATCCTTTGAACGAGATCATCAATGGTTTGCGCCGCGACTTTGTCGGTTCGCACGAAGGCCCGTGACGAGTTCAACGCACGCACTTCGCGCTGCACACCCTGCTCGATGATGATAGAAGCATCTTTCCACTTGTCGTCAGGCTCGGTCGCAGACATCTGAAGCATCTCCATGGCCACGCGGAGGTCGTTTGCGAGCCGTCGCATCCCCTGAGCGAACGTCTCTCCTGCAATGGTCGGTATGTCTTTCTCCTCTGCGAAGGCAAGGACGTAGGCCGTCGACCCGATGATGAAGTTGTTCCTGCGGAGCTGGGTTTGATCAATCTTGTCGAGATCGTCGTCGGTCGAGTGGATGAAGTCATCGTCCCAGTTGATCATTGCGACAGCAGGTATGCCGATGGCTCCCTCGAGAAACACGATGTGGTCGGATGAACCGAACCATGGGACGAAACGTGCGTTGTACCCCTGATGTGTCCCCCGGGTTGAAAAGAGAGGCCGGGTGAAGGTGCGCGGGGATGAACTACCTCTGCTCGCTGCGAGGTAAGCGGTGTTCGTCTGGATGACGAAGGTCCCGATGCTCTCAAAGATTGCATCCAGGAAGGAGGTGCGCGAGTGGGGAGCGAGAATCAGGTGTTGGACGCGGTCTCCGATGGCGAGGTTTGCACCGGTCATGTCCTGATTCAGGCTCGCAAGCATGTTCTTGCTCTCTTCCGGGTGGTCGCTGAAGTACCGGTACTCCGAATAGATTTCATCGGTCCACCAGAATCGAAGATCTCGGAGGGGTCTTTGCATCTTTCCCTCTCGAATGAGCTTTGTGAAGGCGCGAGCGAGCTCCAGGAGGTTTCCGCACCCGCTGCCGTCATCATTTGCGGAGCCCTGTTCTTCCTGAATATGGGCAGTGAGAACTACCTGTTGATCGTGATACTTGCTGCCCCGAATCCATCCCTCGACGAACCCCGTGCGCCCGGGATTTTCTCCGAACTCCGTCGCGACGTTAGCTTTCAGGACAACACGTCCACCTTTGGTTCTCTTGCCAGTCCCGAAATAGTCCTGCATCTGGTCCGTTTCCAGGATCCTGCGGAGCGTCTCCCCCTTCCGCGGCGGTAAGATGAATGCGAAGGTACCTTGTTTCCCTTCTGGTGGCGTGCTGGGTACGCTCTTCCAGCCGATCTGGTCCGGATAGTCCCACGGGTCCTTCCCCCCGGCAGTCTCATAAGACACGACTCCGACGGCCCCCTTTTCCCACACAGCATTTCGCACCGCACTGTAGGGCGACGCATTCGTTAGTACGATCTTTCCCTTGACATCCAGGTCTTTAAGACCGGCCGGTGAGGCGTCGCGGATCCATACAAGCTCGGCGGTCACATCTGCACTGTGGCTGCCATCGGCGAGGTACACGGCATGCTCACCGATGTCGGCAAGCTTCAACTCAACCGGTTCAACCATCCAGAGTTCAGCAGATCGTGCGTTGTAGGTCCGGCGCATCAATGGCTGCTCGATGAACCTCACATCCTCCAGGCCTGCCTCCTTTGCTGCCTGGACGATGTAGTCCGCTGCCTTGAAGTATCCATCTGAGCCGGAGTTGCGGTGCCAGTGTGTGAGCCATCGAATATGCTCAAAGGCCCTGTCGCCGGAAATCTCGTTCGAGATCATCCGGATTTCGTCGTCCGTGAGAAACGGCGTGGATTGCGCGAGAGCTTGTTGTGTCAGCACCGCTGCACCAGGACCTAACAGCAGCAGAGCGACAGCGATCAAATGTCTTCTCATCGGATTCTCCTCAAAGAGAAATGAAAGAATGGTCCTTCAACACATCTACCTCCAGCGGGCAGTCCGCCAGTGTTGGGGGTCGAAGAGTTGCGGATCGAGCCGGACTCCGGCTTCAATCTCGGTGTACTCTTCAGTCATAACAACTTTGCCGTTGAGCTTGACAATCACCTCGGGGGAAACCCATCCGCCCGCGAGCCGTTCATACCTGTTGAATTGAATCTCCTGTGTCTGGGAGCTGTCCTGCCCGGCTGGCCGCAGAAGGCGCACGAAGTATAGGCGCTCTTTGTCGATCCAGAACTGGGGCGAGTGGAGGTCATCTCTTTTTGCGCCAACGACGTACGCAGGTCGGCCTTGCCAGGTATCCTCCCGAAGAATTGTAAGATCGAAATTCAGTTCTTTGAGCCTCGCGAGCGTCTCTTGAACCGGCAGGAAGTACACATCAAATCCGAGCAGAAGGAGAGGGTGAGTATACCGGCGGGCTTGCACGAGGTTTCCCTCTCGGAAGACGTACTGTGTGTCGCGGGCAAAAATGATCCCATTGATCCCCATGGAGTCAATGTCGATCCGGAGCGCGCCAGGAAGGCTCATGGCTTCATACCACGTGCTGACCCGGCTCGTACCATCCTGCTGGAGCTGGGTCGTCCGCTGCACGAAAGTCAGTGTCGAATACCAGCCGGAGGCATAGCGATCTCGCACGGCGTGTATCAATTCGTCGGATGTCTTGATTTCGGCCGGTGGGTTGAGAAGAAGAACGAGTGCAGCAGGAAGAGTTCTGATCATGGGATTGATCGGCCGACGAAGCTAAGGAGGTGCAACACGACAGTGGCGATAATTAAATGGAAAATGAAGAAATTTCAAAGAGGAAAATGACGTGCGTGCCTATGGTGAGGACCGGGCCTGAGCCAGGAAACTCATAACGACGCGAGAAAGCTCAGCCGGCGCATCAGCATGAATCCAGTGTCCCGCATCGATTTCAGAGATCTCTGCAAGTGGGAACAGACGGGTGATGTCTGCAATATCAGAATCACGGACGTGGCCCAAACGAGTGCTTCGGACGAAGAGGGCAGGTTTCGGAAAAGGTCGGCTTGATTCAATCGCCGCAGAGATTTCGCCGTTGTGTGTCTGAATCGTCTTCAGATTGATCTTCCACTCAAGAGTGCCGGTGGGATTCCGCCTCAGATTCTTGAGGAGAAGCTGTCGGACGGCGTAGTCGGGAATATCCGGAGCCAGTGCGGCGTTAACTTCCCGTCGAGAATCATACAAGGACAGCTTGAGGGAGAGAAGTGCACCGAGGATCTCATCGTGGAGTGCCGGATACGCACGCGGAGCGATATCAATGACGATCAACTTGTCAACTCGATCCGGATGCAGGAGGGCAAACAGCATCGCTGTCTTGCCGCCCATGGAATGTCCGAGGATGTGTGTAGAAGAGAGTCGATGCCGGTCAAGGAACTCCCTGAGGTCTTCAGCCATCGCTTCGTAATTGAAGACGTCGGAATGCGGAGAGCGTCCGTGGTTCCGCAGGTCAACGGCGAAGACTCTGTACCGTGCCCCAAACAACTTGCTCTGTGCGTGCCAGTTGTCCAGGGATCCGAGGAGGCCATGGAGGATGATCAAAGGATAGCCGGAGCCGTATTCGAGGAAGTGAAGGGTCATTTTTTTCGGTGTGTGGCGGTAGGGAGTGCTGGCTGTCGCCCAGGGGGAAAATTGGCGGGATTCCAACGATGCTGCTTCTACCCCGACGCGGTCTCTTTCGGGCGCTCAGTTCGCCATCGCGCGGAGGGTGAACTTCGGGATCGTAACACGGAAGAGGCCGCCGTTTTGCCGCTGCATCAGGTACGTGCCCTCCATGCTGCCTTCGAGTGTTTCAAGAATACAGTAGCTGTTGTATTCGAACGACTTCCCGGGAGGAATGATCGGCTGCTTTCCGACGACCCCCTCCCCCTCAACCTCCTCAACACGCCCGCTCGAATGGCGAATGAACCAGTGTCGGCGCAGGAGCTGCACCCTCTCATGGCTGTGGTTCTCGACACGGATGAAATAGGCAAAGACGAACTTCCGGTGAAGCACCTCGGACTGGCCGTCGAGGTAAACCGGCTGGACGACGATGCGAATTCCTTCTGTTGTGGCGGCGTACGCGAGCATAGGCAACCAATGCAGTTAGAACAAAGGTACTTCCAAAGAACTACAACTACAAGCTCCGTTAGAACACAAACTGCTCACCGTTCCTCAAGATGTGGACCTGATCCTGAACACTGCGCCGCTCAGCCTCGTGCCGGAGGAGAACCGGCGGCTCATCCATCGGTTCATCGCTGATCCAGAATGTTCCCCAGTGAATGGGCACGAGATGCTTCGCCCGAAGGTCCAGGAACGCCTGGGTAGCAGCGGTGGGGTGGAGGTGGAGGTCTTTGAACCAGCTATATGGTTTGTACGCCCCGATCGGCAGCAGCGCCACATCGATGGAAAAGCGATCTCCGAGCTCCTGAAAGAAATCTCCGTAGCCGGTGTCGCCGGCGAAGTAAACGCAGCGGGAGTCTGTCTGGAGGACATAGCCGCAGCATGCAGATCGGTTGTCGTCGAGGGCCTTTCTCTTGCTCACGTGTTTTGCCGGGACGCTGACGATGCGGAGGCCGGCGCTCTTGAATTCTTGCCACACGTTGAGCTCGACGATCCGGTCAAACCCCGCTTTCCGCGCGTAGGGCGCCAGCCCTTTCGGCAGAATGATACTGGCGGAGCCTCGCTGGCAAAGACGACGAAGAGTTTTGAGATTCAGATGATCATAGTCATGGTGTGAGATAAGAATGTAATCCACCGCGGGCAGGTCGCTGAACGGAATTCCTGCTTTCTGAACGCGCGGAAAGACGTACGAGATCGTTCGTGAGTAAATTGGATCGGTCAGGACTACGATGTCGCCCAACCGGATCAAGACCGTGGCGTGATTGACTAGTGTAATGGAGTTGGGCATGGGAACGCCGGAATGTTAGGGATTACTTGAATACCGCGCAACTGTGGCGATCACACAGGGCGAACGATTCGCGAGTCCGACTCGAGATTCCGAATAGAAGCATTTCGGAATGACAGTGTGACATATCTGCGTCTGAGCCAGAAGTCCCCCACCTGTCGTCCCGACACGCTTTAGGTCGGGACCTCATTGGTCAGGAGTGGCGCGTCCAGATCTTGCCCGACAACAGCCCGGGATGACCAAGTGGGCGGGACTCGAGAGGAGGGGGAGCATTACACCTTGATCAAGAGAGACGCGAGGCCCGCCTTCCGACCAACAATGGAATGGGACGAGCCGGGGTTTCATATCGTTTCCCCTGCCTCACGTGCTCGTTCCCACGGTCTCCGTGGGAACGCAATCGTCCGGCGCTACGCGCAGCAGTGGTGCGCACGCATCGGAGGCTCAAAGCCGATGTATCAATATTCCAGAAAGGAGATCGAACTGGTTGCCCATCAGCTCCAGAACTGGCCGATCACG
>Ga0194112_10010928_pt1 | contig 11320 bp, 10 predicted proteins | sample TA2MahC400mmetaG_FD_146191 | JGI IMG/M metagenome (GOLD analysis project Ga0194112, IMG submission 146191) | Freshwater microbial communities from Lake Tanganyika, Tanzania - TA2015016 Mahale Deep Cast 400m | ecosystem: Environmental > Aquatic > Freshwater > Lake | place: Tanzania: Lake...
TATTCAATACCAAAGCAGCTTCTGTAAGTAGGTTAGTTTAAACAGCTATTGGAAGATGGGAATGCGAATTTGCTTGTTGGGTGACATATCTGGTAATCTTGATGAGGGAATGAAAAATACAACTTACTATCTCTTTCGTGAGCTATCCAAGCGCAACGAAGTAATAGTTATCAATCCCAGAAAGGCCATTTTGCCTTCAGGGATTGCCAAACTTAAGAAATTTAAGCCGGATATATTGCATTATATTCACGGCTCATCTATCAGGAGTTTTCTGGTTACTAAGTATCTGGCGTCTATTTTACCAAAAGCCAGGTCTATTGTTATGATTACTCATCCTGAATTTACAGGGTTAGGAAAAGCGGCAATTGGTTTTTTCAGATCAGATATGGTCATTGTTCAGTCTCATGCTGTGAATAGTCTTTTTTCAGAAAAAGGTTTTAAGACAGCATGGCTATCCAGCGGAGTAGATACAGAAAAATTCTCGCCAGTTCCAAACGAAAAACGTCTGGAGTTGCGAAAAAAATATGGTTTAGGCCCTGATGACTTTGTTGTGCTTCACGTGGGGCATATCAAAGCTAACCGAAGCCTTGAGATTCTCATTAATATTCAACAAAAAGGAAATTTTCAGATTCTTATAGCTGGAAGCTCAGCATTTCAGGCGGAAGAAAAATTGTTAGAAGCATTAAAAAATTCAGGATGTATAATCTGGAATAGCTACTTTCCTAATGTGGAGGAGGTATATCAGCTTTCGGATTGCTATATCTTTCCTGTTATGACAGATGATGGGGCAATACAGATACCCCTCACGATTTTGGAAGCGGCCTCGTGCAATCTACCAGTGATTACCACTTCCTTTGGTGGGCTGAATGATATGGTTGGAGAAAAAGAGGGACTTTTCTATGCCCAAACTTCAGAGGAAATGCTAAAAATGATTACTGTATGTAAAGATTTCAATGCCAAACCGCGCAATTGGGCAATGGATTATTCATGGGAAAAGATAACAAGGAAATTACAGAATTTATACGAGGAATTGATTGAAGAAAGCTAATCTCAGACGAAAGATGAATCAAAAGCTACTTATATGTATAGTTGGTATTGACGGGTCTGGTAAGACCACCCAGGCTCGAAAATTATTGGACCATTATAAAGCTATGGGTGTTAAAGCAGCCTATGCTCATTGCTATCATCGCCCAATTCTACTAAAGCCTTTTAAGATGCTTGCGAAAGCTACTGTAATGCGAAATACAAACGAATTTTCAGAATATAAAAACTATCGAGTGAAGAAAACATCGGTAAGCAGACGCTATCATCTCTTAGCTGGAATATATACATTTATCTGGTTTCTGGATTATTGGATACAGACATTTATCCAGATTAAGTTTAAAGGGGCAACATCCTCTGTGATTATTATTGATCGCTATATCTATGATACAGCCTTAAATATATCTTTGTCATTAAATAAGCCAGTGGATCATGCATTCAGATTGATTGACTTTTTCCTCAGATTCAATAAAAAGCCAGATCATCTTTTTGTAATAGACTTACCAGAAGAGACTGCTTTCAATCGAAAAAATGATATACAGTCAGTTGCTTATCTTAAGGAACGTCGAGAACACTATCTATGCATTGCAAAAAGGTATGGAGCACATATACTAAATGGCGAGATGAACCCTGAATCTTTAGAAAATCAGATATTTGGCTCATTGAAAATTGAAAGAACAGCAGAAGCAGGTGCAAGGTGAAAGATATAAAGAGCAACTCCATAAAAAATATTCTCTATTTACATGCCAATAATACTGATATTGGAGGAGCTGACTTTTGTCTTTTCAAGCTTGCCAGCAGTTTGGATAGAAGCAAATTCAGGCCGTTTGTGGCTCTTAGTTTGCCTACTTCTATCATTAAACTTTACGAAAGGGCAGGGATTCCGACAAAAATTATCAAAATGAAAAGGCTCAAGAGAACCGAGAATCCATTTTATATAATCTCATATTTTGCAGTTTTTTTTCTCACTGTTTTTCGCATATACAAATTCATTAAAAAAGAGAATATAGAGCTTGTACATTCTAACGACTTTCAGGATATATACGGTGCTTTAGCATCTCGTTTGGCCGGTGCTTTATCTATTCAGCATATTCGATTAATAATGGTTTCTCCTAAATTACTTAGGATTATGCTAACTATGTTCATAGGCATAATGAATAACAGAATAATAACTGTATCAGATGGAGTTGCTCGCAGTATGTTCAGCCGCAACGGCAAATTCCATAAGAAAGTAGTAACCTGCTATGATTGGCTTGATATGGATGCTGTTGAGCACGCCAGGGTAGGAAAAGATATAAGGCGTGAATTCAATATTCCCGAAAATGCCCCTTTGATCGGGGTAGTGGGGCGTCTAGAACATTGGAAAGGACAACATGTTATCATTAAAGCTTCTCCTTTGGTAGTTGAGCAATTTCCAGAAGCAAGATTTATGATAATCGGAGGAATTGTTGAGGGCCGCAACCGAGAACGTTATTCTGAAGAGCTTAAAAAGTTGGCTAGCGAAATGGGAACTCTAGATAGAATAATTTTTACAGGACATAGAAACGATATCGCGAATGTCATGTCTTCCCTTGATATTTTTGTCCATACATCGGTTTTACCTGACCCTTTACCCGGCGTTGTTATGGAAGCTATGCTATGCGCGCGACCTGTTATTGGTTCAAATGCCGGTGGAGTTCCGGAGGAGATAGAGAATGGAGCTACAGGATTGCTCTATGCCCCGGGGGATCATGTAGAAATGGCTGAAGCTATATTATATTTACTGAAAAATCCAGCGATTGCTAGGGAAATGGGACAAGCTGGCAAAATGCGAGCGATTGCAGTTTTTAGTAAAGAAACATTGATGAAAAAAATGGAAGAAATATATTACAGTTTATTGGCAGAATATGATAGATAAATATCAATAGATTCAATCTTAGTATACATTTTTTATTGTATAGGAAATTATATTATTCAGCACCAAATAAAACAAGCAGAGATGCTGAATGGCACTGACTTAAGGATTAATGTCTGGAAACAATGGACTATGTTGCCTTTGAATAATGAAGATTCATAAATTATTTCGGTAATAGAAAAGTATATTAAAAGCAACTGCTTAAATTTTCCTGGCCCCGTAGGCATAAACCTAAGAAAGAGAATCAGGAAACTGTGTTCTGAACTCCGTAGGAGTGATCTGTTTATAGCTGTAGCAATCACCAAATCCCAAAGCTCCGTAGGAGCGATCCGTGTTCCATGTTTGTAGTCGCACCATAAAACTGTCATCTATATATCCATATACACGGGTCGCTCCTACGGAGCTTGGTTTAAAGTAAATGGCTATATACTATAAACAGGTCACTCCTACGGAGTTTAGAATTATATCTTATCTTATACCTGTTTTAGCTTGAAATGATACTTATTCTTTGTCATTCTGAACGTAGTGAAGAATCTCTCTTATTGCGTAGCGTCTGAGATTCTTCAGTCGCTTCGCTCCTTCAGAATGACATTTATGAGTCTCATTTCGAACTGAAAGAGGTATTAGCTTTAATCTTATGCCACTAGCCCAAAGGATTTCAAAGTCTATTCCTTAAGTCAGTGCCATTCAGCAGAGATGCTTGTTCTACCGGTCGCGGAGCTTTTTTATGGAAAATTATGAGATCATAGAAATAATAGGAAGCCCATTTGAAAAGAGCAAATTCGCTAATCCTGATTTTGAAAAGCTTGTGGATATATATGATAGTGCTTTTGAAGATAGAGTGGCTCTTCTTTATCTAAGTCTATATCGAAAACCCAGTTGGAATTCTTTACTTGAGGATATGTATCAAAAGTTGGAGAACAGGCGCTTGGAGACTTTATCTGTTATCTCGGAAATCTGTGGGAAATTAAACGCCTATTGCCCCAATGATTACGTAGTTTTCAAGTCTTTAAAACCTTATCCTGCTACGCCGAATGATACTGATATTCTTTTTCTAAACAATAAAGAAGATTTTCTGAAAACTATTGAGTATTTGTATAGTTTCGATTATCAATTCCACGAAAAAGCACCCTTGCAAACCACGCTCTATGACCCCAGGGGAAAGGGAAAAATCGGGCCTGGCAAGTTAGGTGGTACTTATTATATAGATTGCTATCGGGAAATAAGTACCGATTTCTATGTTTATATCAATAAGGCTAAACTTAAACCGTTTATAATAGAAGTAGATTTAATGGGCAATAGAGTTCGATGCCTGAAACCTGAACCTGAATTGGCTATTATTCTCTTTCACAACATTTTTCCTGAAAAGACTTTTCAATTGGAACACTTTTATCTGCCTCTATACTATTTACGCGATGAGAATTTTGATGTGGAATTTTTTATTGATTTTGCTGAAAAGCATAGGCTTGTTTATCCTGTAGTAACAAACCTGTCCCTGGTTGAATATTTACACAGAAGTGTTTTTAATAGCATACCTGATGTAATAGCGGAATTAATTAATAAATGGGGCAGAAATGATTTTGAAGTTGAAAGATTTACTAACAAGGGTTCAAAAACTCCATATCTTTTTTCAGGCAGGACCTTTTGGAAAACCTTCGCGCTGAAAAGTATAGAATTACATACCTTAAAGAGCCTTGCAGTGCAAGGGATTCACATGCTTAATCCAGTTTTTTTGCTTGGTGTTATAAAAACGTTGAGAAAGCGCTTTAGCAAAAGAGGCGTTTATCATTTAGAGTAAGTTATTTATGAAAGAAAGCAAGAGATATTCAGTTGAATTCTTTAAATGTACCAGTTTCAAGGATATACAATCGGCGGCTAATAATATTTTCGATGGTATCAAGAATAGATTACCGTCTGATGTCTCAGCTCGAATATTAATAAAGCCCAATCTGAACAGTAATTTTAATGCCCTTACAGGGAACACCACGGATTTGAGACTTATCGCAGCGACTATCCAATCGTTAAAATCTCTTGGCTATTCTAATATAGCTGTTGGAGATGGTACCAATAGCGGTTTTTACCGAGAGGGTATCAGCGTAATCGGAAGGCTTGGAGTTGATCGTCTTGCAAAATATTATAACGTCCAGGTCATTGACTTAAATCATGATGATATAGTTGAGATAGATTTTGAGGACGGTGTAAAAGCGGGAGTGGCAAAATCTGTGATAGAGTCAGATTTCCTAATAAATATGCCTAAGCTGAAGATGCATTATGAAGCTGATATGTCTGTCTGCCTTAAGAATCTTATAGGATGCTGCGTTGGAAGAGATAATAAGAAAAAAGTACATTATAAACTCATTCACAATATCTTAAACTTGAATCGGCAAATAAAACCACACCTCCATATAGTGGATGGCATTATTGCTATGGAAGGAACCGGCCCTAGTCGTGGTACACCAGTTAATCTTGGTTTGGTTCTTGCAGGGGATGATCCATATTTTTTGGATATGGTCTGCGCTGAAATTGTTGGATTGGGCTATCAAGGGGTGAGAACCCTGAGATTAGCAGAGGAATCGGGTCATATCACTAAAGAGTATGTAGAAGCATTACATGGTCTTGATATATCATCTTATCATAAAAAATTTAAGTTACCAGATATAAGCCTTATTACTTCACTGGCGATCAATCCGAGAATTCAACCTTATCTTCTAAAAATACGATATGCGCCAGTTATAAGGCAAATTTGCTCTACGAAGATGATAAGAAAGTTCATTTATTTCACTGGTTTGGGTCATGAATATATAAACAAAGATGAAGGCCTTAACACTTATGTGCAAGTTGACCATGAAAAATGTCATAATGGAAAAAATTGTATAGAAGAAAAAAAATGTCTCGCTTATTGTCCCATCGGTTTAGATACTGTTGAGTTTATTGGCGGTAGCGAATGTATACAATGCATGTATTGCTATAGTGTTTGTCCACAAAGAGCCATAGAGATTCAGGGAGAATTAGGTTACTTTGCAGACCAGATTAAAAGATATGATAACCTTATACGCAGCATTATCCGCTGACAGGATCAAATTGATATCATGAGAATTTTGCTCTTGAACCCACCTTTTTTGGGAGAATATGGTAGGTTTTCCCGTGAACAACGAAGTCCTGCCATTACCAAAGGTGGAACATTTTATTATCCGTTCTGGCTATGTTATGCGGCCGGAGTATTGGAAAAGGATGGTTTTGATATCCAGATTATAGATGCTCCGGCTTCGAGAATGGGATCTGAAGATTTACGGGCAAAAGTTAGGGATTTTCAACCACAAATGATCGTTGTAAATACGTCTACGCCAAGCATCATTAATGATGTAAGTATCGCAAGCGACCTTAAAGAAATGACAGGTGCTTTTACTGTTCTTGTAGGCACACATCCAAGTGCTTTACCATCCGAAACACTAAGATTAAACTCTGGAATAGATGCAATAGCACGTAAAGAATACGAATATACGCTTCAAGAATTAGCTCGAAAGCTTCGCGATTCTGATGGTCTACTGGATTATTTCGACCTTGAATCTATTGATGGTTTATCTTTTCATATAGGTGATGAAATTATCCATAATCCTGATAGATCGCTTATTGAAAACCTTGATGAAATACCTTTTGTCTCCAAAGTATATAAAAAGCATCTCGATATCCGTGACTATTTCTATACTATAGCTCAGTATCCGCAAGTTGCAATTTTCTCAGGTCGCGGGTGCCCGCATGGCTGTGTTTACTGCGTATATCCCCAAGTTATGCATGGACGGAAGTATCGTAAACGAACAATACCAAATTTAATAGAGGAATTTAAGTATATCGAGAATGAGCTTCCTGAAGTGCGCGAGGTTTTTATCGAGGATGATACTTTCACGGTTGATCAGAATCGGGTATTTGCTTTTAGCCATGCGTATCAAGATGCCGGATTAAAGATATCTTGGATTGCAAATAGTCGGGCAGATATAGACATAGAGACCCTTAAGGCTTTAAAGGCTTGTAATTGCCGACTACTATGCGTTGGTTTTGAAAGTGGAGATCAGAATGTTCTTGACGCAATGAATAAGCACTTAAAGGTTGAAAAAGCAAAGCAATTTGTTGAGGATGCTAAGAAAGCTGGCATCCTCATTCATGGGTGTTTCATGGTAGGGAACCCAGGGGAAACTAAAGAGACTTTAGAGACAACACTTAGATATGCAAAGTCATTAAAACTGGATACCGCTCAGTTTTTCCCTATTATGGTTTACCCCGGAACAAAGGCATATAGCTGGGCAAAGGAAAATGGATATCTTTTGACTGAGGATTTCAGTAAATGGAATACTGAAACAGGATTACATAATTGTGTGGTAAGCCGTCCTGATCTAAGTAATGATGAATTGGTGGAGTTCTGTGATCGTGCGCGGCGTGAATTTTACTTGCGACCAAGTTATATACTATATCGTATTGAGCGTTTTATCAGGTATCCCGGTGAAGATGGACTAAGGATGCTCAAATCTATAAACACCTTTTGGAAGTTTCTTTTCCATGGAACCAAATAAAACGTTGGAAATGAATATGTACTTTCATAAGGATTTTCTATGAATGCTTCTGTAATTGTGCCAGCCTACAATGCGGAAAAAGTAATCAAACGTTGTTTAGATGCTTTGTTGAATCAGACTACTTCCAAAAATGATTATGAGGTCATAGTAGTGGACGATGGTTCAAGAGATAAAACAGCGCAAATTATAAGGTCTTATTCGAATGTCAGATTAATTCAACAGCCTAATCGAGGGCCGGCTTATGCCAGAAATGAAGGGGCAAGACAGGCATTGGGTCGAATTATTGTCTTTGTGGATTCGGATTGTGAGCCCGAGCCAAATTGGTTATATGAAATGTTAAAACCATTCAACCAAGATGATATAGTTGCTGTTAAAGGAGCATATAAAACAAAGCAAAAGTCTTTAATAGCTAGATTCAATCAGTTTGAATTTGAGTATAAATATGTTAAGCTTGCTAGAAACAAGTATATAGATTTTGTAGATTCATATTCTGCTGCCTTTTTGAAGCCAGTATTCGATGAGCTTAAGGGCTTTGATACACGTTTCCCTACCGCAAGCTCTGAAGATGCTGATCTGTCGTTTAGATTAGCTAAAAAAGGCTCTAAAATGGTCTTTAATCCTGATGCTATTGTATATCATATACATCCATCAAATTTGCATAATTATCTGAAAAGAAAATATAAGTATAGCTATTGGCGGGCCCTTGTCACAAAGAGATATCCAAGGTTGTCCTTCAATGATTCTTATACTCCCTCAAGTTTCAAAATACAGCTTTTATTAATACCTTTAATTCTATGTTCCATTTTGTATTTTCCTTTTGGCGGACCTGCCAATTTATTCATTTTATTATTGAGTTTTGTTAGTTTTTTTGTAGTGACATTGCCTTTCCTAATAGGAGTTATTAATAGGGATTGGCGGATTGCTATTGTTACACCATTTATATTATTTCTTAGGGCTTTTACACAACTCTTTGGTTTGACTATCGGGATGATGAAACACTTGCTGGGCCGAGATGAAAACTAATAAAGTTGGGGATGGAGGATCAAAATATGATAAAGAAATAGTTGTGAAAACTACAACATAATAGTTCTTTTGATTATCCAAAAGAATTTATTGAAACTGGGGGGATGATATGTTAAAGGCAATAGGGGAACTTAAACTTACAAATCTAGGGAAAAATGCAAATAAATCTTTGGTGAGTAAGGGGGAATTATCAAGAAAATGTAGTAATGCTATTTATAGAATGCGCGATCTAGTTATGAGCATAATTGCGCTGATATTATTAAGCCCTGTTATACTGGTTGTTTCTCTGGCAATATATATTACATCTGGTAGACCAATATTATTTTGTCAGAAGCGTCCAGGCAAAGACGGCAGATTATTTTTTGTGTATAAATTCAGGACTATGTGCAATGGTGCTGAAAATATTCTTAAAAAAGACCGGGAGCTATATCGAAAATACTTAGAGAATAATTGCAAGCTCAAGCCGGAAGATGACCCTAGAATCGGCAAATTAGGGCTTTTCTTGCGAAAATCAAGTATGGATGAGCTTCCTCAGCTATTGAATGTTATAAAAGGCGATATGAGCATTGTAGGTCCACGTCCTGTTCTTCCTGAGCAAGTTGAGCAGTATGGTGAAGATGTTAATGAATTTCTCTCAGTCAGGCCTGGCATAACAGGCCTCTGGCAAGTAATGGGACGCAGTGAAATCCCATATCCAGAAAGAAAATACATCGATCTCGCATATATCAGAAATCGGACACTTCTTTTAGATTTCAAAATTATTTTGAAGACTTTTAAGGCCGTTTTTGCTATGAAGGGCGCATACTAATTGAATATAACTTTTTAACGTAGCTTTATTGGAGAATGAAATGAGTATTTTAGTCACTGGCGGAGCTGGATATATTGGAAGTATAGTCGTAGAGCAACTGCTGGAACAAGATTATGAAGTAGTAGTGATTGATAATTTGCAAGAAGGTAATCGTGAAGCTGTATTACCAAAAGCAAAATTCTATGAAGGTGACTTTGGGGATAAAGATATATTAGACGGGGTTTTCCGTAAATCCAGCATAGATGCTGTATCGCACTTCGCTGCTGAGACTACTGTTGAGTTCTCTATGACCGATCCGGGGAAGTATTTTGCAAACAATGTGGCCAAAGGAATCAACTTGCTAGATGTGATGCGCTACCATAATTGTGATAGGTTCATCTTTTCCTCTACTGCGGCGACATTTGGCGAACCGGAGTATACCCCTATAGATGAAAAACATCCTCAGAAGCCAATCAATGCCTATGGTGAATCGAAGCTGATGTTTGAGAAAATACTGGATTGGTATCATCGAGCTTATGGGTTGAAGTTCAACGCCTTTCGATATTTTAACGCAGCAGGTGCTTCACGGAAACTTGGTGAAGAACATAGGCCCGAGACACGCATCATACCGTTGGTAATTCAAGTGGCTTTAGGTAAACGGGAACGAATAAGTATTTTTGGCACAGACTATCCAACAAAAGACGGGACTTGCATCCGTGATTATGTCCATGTCATTGATTTAGCTGAAGCCCATATCTTAGCATTGAAGAACCTAGAAAGACATCCTAACGGTAAGTATAATCTTGGGAACGGCGCGGGCTTCTCGGTTCTTGAAGTGATAGAGATGGTATCGAAAGTTTCAGGACGTGAAATTCCAAAAGTCGAAGCTCCACGGCGTAAGGGCGATCCGGCTGTTATAATAGCCTCTTCTGAACTCGCGAAGCAGGAATTGGGATGGAAGCCAAGGTATAGCTCTTTAGAAGAAATTGTCAAGTCAGCATGGGAATGGCATAGAAAGCACCCAAATGGATATAGAACTCGCTAAATATAGAATTTAAAGCCTTGGTCCGATTCGTATTATTTTCAGGACGAGAATATTAGAATAATTTTGCCGTAAACTTATCATTGACCTCATATTATGGACAATCTATCAGTAATAGAGAATAATATCCAGACACTTTCAGAAACGAATAAGGTTGTTGTTATAGGCATCGCAGGCGGTTCATGCTCTGGTAAAAATTATATCTCTAATATTCTGGCAAAAACTTTTAATGGGAAAATATTATCTATTGATGATTACTACCGTGGAATCGAATATGTGAAGGATGAAAACTTCGATTCGCCGGATGCCCTTGAGCTTGGCCTGCTTAAAGAACATATCATACAGCTCAGGAAAGGCCAGGATATAGAAAAACCGGTTTACGACTTTAAGTTACAAGCCAGAGGTGGCTATGAGGTATTTAAACCTGCGGATATAATGATAGTCGAGGGCCTTTTTGCATTGTATGATATGCTGTATGAGGTGATTGATTTAAGGATATTTGTAGAGGCAGATACAAAAACGCGCCTTGATAGACGGCTGGATAGGGATGTCAGGGAACGCGGTCGTACTATAGAAAGCGTGATTAAACAGTTTGAAGAGACTGTAGAGCCTATGCATAAAAAATACGTTGAACCTTGTAAGGAAAAGGCAGACTATATTATCATAAACAATTCTGCGATATGAGGTTTCTACCTATGAGTAAAATAACTGTTACTAATAAATTACGAGCATTTCAAATTCATATTCTAGTGAAGGTTTCCCTGTTTATCTTCCTTTGTATATTAAGCTATAATGGTCTGGTATACGCTGATTCCTTAATAAATGTCTCTGTAGATGACGGGATATATAAATTCAGTGATGATATATATGATCTCATAGCCCGATTTTCAACTAAAGGATATATAATATCACTTCCAATGAATATCTATCCCTATTCTCAGGGCGATATATCAAAGCTTCTTAATGAT
>Ga0194112_10010930_pt1 | contig 11319 bp, 6 predicted proteins | sample TA2MahC400mmetaG_FD_146191 | JGI IMG/M metagenome (GOLD analysis project Ga0194112, IMG submission 146191) | Freshwater microbial communities from Lake Tanganyika, Tanzania - TA2015016 Mahale Deep Cast 400m | ecosystem: Environmental > Aquatic > Freshwater > Lake | place: Tanzania: Lake...
TCAGCACCCGCCGGTCATCAGCGCGCGGCTTGCGTTCGCAGGCTCACCTCCTGGGAAAGAACGGCTGGAGCCGCGCCACCCGGGCGGCGGTCAGCCAGAAAAGGTTGCTCATCCTCATGTCTCCTTGCGGAGCCTGAACAATGCTGAAACTGGAAGATCAATGGGTCCTGATCCTGACCCTTATGATGACTTCCCCCTTTATTCTTCGCCCTTGTACTTGCCGGTTACGTGTCACTTTCCGCGTGGTCTGATCATACTGGCGCTTTTTGAAGAGGTCCGGCCTTTGCCTTCGGTGGTCCTCAAGCGCGTTGATCGGCGCCTGTTCCTTGAGCGCCGACCGGGTATGCTGACTGTTGTAAAGCCGGACATGGCAAAGGATTGTGCCGAACCGGGCACAGGATCGATCCTGCCAGAAAGAGCGCCTTCCGACGAAGATCGATGTGATCATCTAGGATGGGGCAGTTATGCCCTGGTGGCAGCATGGTTCAGCGCCCGCTTTCAAAGCCTCAGGGCACGGACAAGGATGGGTTACGCAGGAAGCTCCTGCCTCCTTGGCGGTAGCGTCCTCCCGGAGACAAGACGCTACGCTGACTTGCATCGCCGCGTCTATTTCCCGGCATTCTGATATCTAACTAGAGCTATCCTTGTCAGCTGCAATCAGACAAGCTTGCACATGCAGACCGGGGAGGCACTGAGGAGCGAAACTGTGGATCAGTCGTAACCTGTCATTTCAAGATATCCGACACCCTCATGGCTGCCTGTCACGGTGACGGGGCCTTCCCAATACGGGACCGAGGTGTCCATCCAGGCATCGGGGTTCAGGGCAGTCACCGTCACCTCCAGATCCTGCACAGGCAAGCTGACCTGCCATGTCGTCGGCACCTGCCGTCCGGCAACGTCGTGCCAATCCAGAGGCGCAGCGGCAAAGGCTCCGTCAGCGAGGGCGGTGACCTCTCCGGCGGCCGTGATCCAGCTGGCAGAGGTGTAGTCCGTGCTGCCGCGCAGAACAAAGCCCATCAGCTTGTCGCCGCTGTCGAAGGACAGCGAGAACCAGTCCCAGCCCTGCTGATCCTCGGCCAGCGGCTGCGAAGACCATTCTCGGTCCAGCCAGGCGGTGCCGGTCACGAGAACGTCGCCCTTCGGCAGGGACAGCGTGCCGGACAGCTGGAAGAAGGGTTGGGAGTAGTAATGACTGGCCTGTCCCGCAGCGGATTTCACCGAATACCCGTCCTGCCCGTGACGGACCAAGGGACCCGATGCCCGCAGGCGCACGTCATAGGCAAAGTCGCCATCGGAGGCGGTCAGGCGCAGGTTGTCGAAATCCGGTCCTTCCATGGCCCAATCATCGATCCATGCCAAGAACGGGTCCGCCTGCACCCCCGCCTGACCTATGCCACCCCGGGCCAGACGTTCGGCCACATGATGCGCATCTGGCGTGGTGACGGCCGCGTGCCCCATCCACAGCTGCGGCGTGTCCCATCCTTCGCCGTCACGCGGCGACAGTGCCGAACGGAACAGTGTCCATTGCAGACCGTAAGGCGTTCCGTCCGGGCCGCTCATGTTGGCGGTCAGGTACCACCACTCGATCCGATGATCAGGATGGGGGCCATGATCGGCCGGAAACTCCAGAGCCCGCCCGGGGACTGGCTGCGCAAAATCCCCGGCTTGCGTGCCCAGACCGGCAAAACCCTGCCCCAGCGCCGTCACCGGAAGAAGCAGAAGACAGACCAGTGCCTTAACGTTCATGGCGAAACACCCCCAACAGTTGCGCCGGCGGCGTGCGCGACAGCCGCCATGCCGGCCACAGTGCCGCGATCGCCGCCGCCAGCAGCGCAAGCACCCCCAGCCTCAGGTAATCGAGCGGGAACAGGTACATGGGAAGCCGCCAGCCGAAGGCCTCGACATTGACGACGGCCAGCAGCGCCCAAGCCAGGGCCAGACCCAGCGGCAGGGCCAGAGCACCCGTCAGCGACGCGAGCAGCAAGGTGCGCAGCAGGTCCAGCGTGGCCAGCCTGCGCCGCGTCAGCCCCAAGGCCCAGATGGGCGCCAGTTGCGGCAGGCGCATCCCGGCCAGGGTCAGCAGGCTCATCAGGATGGCAAAGCCCGCAACCGCCAGCGTCAGCACGTTCAGCGCGGTCGTCACGGTAAAGGTCCGCTCGAAAATGTCCAGGGAGGTGGCCTTGATCGCGGCCTGATCGATCATCGCGCCCTCCGCGACGCCGGCCTCTTGGCGCAGGCGGTCCCGCAGGGCGGGAACCCGTCCGGGATCGACACGAAGCCCGAACTGCCTGGCACCGATCTGGGGGAACAGGCTGCGAAACAGGTCCTCGGTGATGATCACCTGTCCGGCAGGATTGCCATAGTCGCCATAGATGCCCAATACCGGAAGAGTGACATCCTGACCGACGGCGATGTCGGCCTCCAGATCCAGACCGGCCCGGCGATACATCTGTTCGTTGACCAGAACTCCGTTACCCTCCGCCAGGCGGTCCCAGACATCCGGCGATGCGCGCAGGAACTGCCAGTTGTCGCGATAGGTCGCGTGATCGCGCGCACCCAGGATCTCGGCCGGCATGCCGACGATCTGCTGATCCACGCTCAGCAGGGGCAGGATCGCGTCAACATGGCCGGTTGCGGCTGCGGTGACGGCGGCGGCCTGGGCAGGGTCATCGACCCTGACATACAGTTCCGACGCAAGGCGTTGGTCCAAAAATCCCATGAATGTCAGCCGAAACGACGACACCATCGTCGAGACGCCCACATTTGCGGCCATTGCCAGCATCAGGGCCATCAGCGCCAGCGAAAGGCCCGGCACCTGCTGGCGCGTATCGGCCCAGAACCACTGCGTCACCGGGGCCCTTGCATGCCTTTCGGCCCAGGCCAACAGCAGCGTCAGGATCGGCGGCAAGGCCAGCGCCCCCCCGATCAGCAGCGTGCCCAGCATGACGAACCCGGCCAGAAGCCCCTGTCCCCAGACCGCCACGGCCGCGGATACGACAAGCAGACCCATCGCCAGCAGGGCCTTTCCCCGATGGCGATGCGACATGCTGAAGGCCCGTGGATGCGCGCCCGACAGCAAAGGCATCCGCGCCAGCGACCACAGCGCGCCGCTGGCGGCGACAGTCGTTCCGACCAGCGCGATGGCCAGCCCCGAGAGCCACCAGGTCGGGCGCAACGTCATCTGCCCTGACACCTCGGCACCATAAAGTCCGCGCAGGGTAACCGCCACATCGGGCAGAAGGGCAGCCGCGATGACATAGCCAAGCGCGACACCGCTTGCGCCCGCGATCAGGGCCAGCACCGCCAGTTCCACCGCCATCAACAGGATCAGCCGTCTCAGCGGCGCGCCCACCGCCCGCAGCGTCCGCACCATGGCCCGGCGCTGCTCGAAGGCCAGCCCGATCGCACCATGGACAATGAACAGCCCGACAGCAAAGGACAGCAGGCCAAAGGCGGTCAGGTTCAGGTGAAAGCTGTCTGTCAATTGCGCGACATCGCTCCCATCCTGCGGTGCGACCATTGTCAGATCAGGGGCCACTTCGGCCAGAGGGCGGCGGGTCAGGGGTTGATCGGGAAGCACGATCAGGCGGTCGATCTGATCCGGGCGGTTCAGCAGGCGCTGCGCCAGTCCGATATCGGTGATTGCCGTATCGGGGGCCACATCCGGGGTAGCGACGCCCTCGACCCCCATGTCAGGCAGCCGCGCAAGCGTGTCCTGACGCGCAAAGATCTGGCCCGGCCCCGACAGAAAGGATGCAAGATCACCGCCGCCGTCGACATCGACCGGGCCAAGCCCCCCAGGCGCCGTCAAAGGCTCCAGCCCGATGATCCGCACCGGGCCCAGGCGCCCCTCGGTCACCGGCGACACCATCCATCCTGCCCGCCGCAGCGCGATATATGTCTGCTGGGACATCGCTTCACCGTCAAGGGCGGTGATCTGGGCGAACTGACCCTGGCCCAGGGTTTCGGCTGCGGCGTCATAGCTGGCCCGCGCCTCGGCATTGATCGCCTGCACCCCTGACCACAGCGCCGTCGCCAGGGCCAGCCCAACAAGGAGCGTCAGCAGCTGCAGCGGGTTGCGCCGCCAGTGCGAAAACAGCGCCGACAGGATCGCCCCGGTCATACCAAGCATCCCGCTTGCAGATGCAACCGACGCGGCAGGCGCTTTGCCAGCCGTTCTGAATGGGTCACCAGCATCAAGCCCGCACCCGTTTCCGCGACCAGATCCTGCAGCAGGGCAAGGACCGTGTCCGCCGTTGCCTCGTCCAGGTTCCCGGTCGGCTCATCGGCCAGCACCAGGTCCGGTTGCGGCGCGAGGGTGCGGGCAATCGCCACCCGCTGCTGCTGCCCGCCAGAGAGCTGCTCGGGATATTTGTGCAGATGGTCGCGGAGCCCCAGACGTTTGGCCAATGTCCCGGCGCGATCCTTGTCATGACGCCCCGCAAGCCGCGCCTGGAATGCGATATTGGCGGCCACCGTCAGCGAGGGGATCAGGTTGAACTGCTGAAAGATGACCCCGACCTTGCCGCGCCGAAAGCCCGCGCGTCCTGCATCGTCGAGCGGGGTCAAATCAGTGCCGTCGATGGCGACCGCACCGCTGTCGGCGGTGTCCAGCCCACCGATCAGGTGCAACAGCGTGCTTTTGCCCGAGCCGGATTCGCCGGTCAGAGCCAGCATTTCGCCCCGTTCAAGATCAAGGGAAACACCGCGCAGCACCGCTGCCGCGGCCCCCGGATAGGTCTTGGTGACATCGCGAAGGCGCAGCAGCATCAGGTCATCCTTTGCAAAGCGGTTCAAGACGCTCAAGCAACTGTAAGATGCCAAGGTGGCGGCGGTTCCGGGCAGGCGGGTCGATGCGTCAAAATGCATCGCAAGGTGCGCATGATCCGACAGCGTCCAGAAGCACCCATATATGTCCAAAGCCATGCACGCCCGAGCCATCCAGTTGCCTCCGCCCGTTGATGACCATGCAGGACGACGACTACGGCCATGGAACCTCCGCCGGCATTCTTCCGGGGTCGATGCCGTTCAACACCGTGCATGTCGCAGCAGTCCCTGTTGCATGCAGGAAAACGGCAGATCGCGCTGTGGCCGACGATCTGCCGCATTCGGATCATCTGACGCTGGGCGCGCCTGCGATCAGCCAAACCTCGCAGGGAAGGGAGGACACTTGCCCGACCTTCCAGCACGCAAGTCATGCTCATCATGGCTTCAGAAGCACATTGGCCGATGACCGAAACCTGTTCCCAGGTCGGCGCGATCACTCCGGTGCTTTGACGAGGATCTTCACGTGGGATTTTTCGGCAACCAGCGCCTCGAAACCTTCGCCTGCGATGTCGTCGATGGCGATCCGTTTGGTCACCAGCTTTTCCGCGCTGAAATGGCCTTGCGTCATCAGCTCCATCACCGCCGGATAGACGTTGCGATAGGCGATGGTTCCCTGCAGCTGGCGCTCCTTCAGCACCACCGTGTTGGGCTGGAACGAGGCATCGGATTCCCAGATCGAGACGATCAGGGTCTGGCCTTCATGACGGGTCGCTTCGATGCACTGTGGCAGGACCCGAGGAACGCCCGTCACCTCGAAGGCGACGTGAACGCCGCCGGTCGCCTGGCGGATGGCGGCAACGGCATCGGTGGACATCGGGTCGATGGCCGTGCTCGCACCAAGATCCAGCGCCTTCTGCCGGCGCACCTCGGAAGGCTCAACCACATGGATCTGGGCAGCGCCGGCGACGCGCAGGGCCTCGACGACCAGCAGCCCGATCGGACCTGCCCCGAACACGGCTGCCGTATCCCCAGCCCTGATCTTGGACAACCTTACGGCGTGCAGCGCGACTGCGGCCGGCTCGACCAGCGCACCCTGTTCCATCGACAGCCCGTCGGGCATCTTGTGGACCATGCGTGCCGGAACCACCGAAAAGGCGGCAAAGCCGCCATGGCCGCCCGACAGCCCCACGAAGCCCAGCGAGTCGCAAAGGTTGTACTTGCCCTCGTGGCAGGCGGGACAGGTGCCGCAGGCAAAGATCGGCTCGATCGCCACGGGGTCGCCCACGGCCAGACCGGTAACGCCGTCCCCCAGTTCGGTCACGGTACCGCAGAACTCGTGGCCCATGGTGATCGGCGCCTTGTCGTGGCTCAGCGGGTGGTTCTTTTCCACCGGCACGAAGATCGGGCCTGCAAGGTATTCGTGCAGGTCGCTGCCGCAGATGCCGGTCCAGGCGACCTTGATCTTGACCTCGCCTGCCGCGGGAACGGGCTCTGCGACCTCTTCGACGCGGATGTCCTTCACGCCATGCCAACGTGCTGCTTTCATCTCTTGTTCTCCGAACGATGGGGGGTGCGCCCGGCCGGGCAGATGGCCGGGCGCAAGATGCCTCACGACAGGTGATGCACCTGCTGAAGGCCGTAGACAGGGGTATCCAGACCTTCCAACCGTGCCTTGAGCTGAAGTGCCAGATACAGAGAGTAGTGGCGCGACTGATGCAGGTTGCCGCCGTGGAACCAAAGGTTCTCCTGCTGCGTGGGCTTCCACATGTTGCGCTGCTCGCCCTCCCACGGCCCGGGATCCTTTGTGGTGTCCGAACCAAGGCCCCATACCTTGCCTACCTTGTCGGCGACCTCCTGGCTGATGAGATCGGCGGCCCAGCCGTTCATGCTGCCATAGCCGGTCGCCATGACGACAAGATCGGCCTCGAGCCGCGTGCCGTCCGCCAGTACCACGGCATCTTCATCAAAATGATCGATCTGGCCTTTGACCAGCTTCACCTCGCCATCAATGATGAGCTGGCTGGCGCCCACGTCGATGTAATATCCCGAACCGCGCCGCAGGTACTTCATGAACAGTCCCGACCCGTCGTCGCCCCAGTCCAGTTCGAAGCCCGCTTTCTCCAACCCGGCATAGAATTCCGCGTCGCGCTCGCGCATCTGGTCATAAAGCGGGATCTGGAACTCGTGCATGATCCGGTAGGGCAGGGAGGCGAATATCATGTCGGCCTTTTCGGTCGTCACGCCGTTCGCCAGCGCCTCCTCGGAGTAGAGCGCGCCGAGGCCGATCTCCATCAGGCTGTCCGACCGGACGATATGGGTCGAGGAACGCTGCACCATGGTCACGTCGGCATCCGCCTCCCACAGCGCGGCGCAGATGTCATGGGCCGAGTTGTTGGAGCCGACGACCACGACCTTCTTGCCGGTCCAGGCATCCGGGCCCTTGTGCTGCGACGAATGCTGGATCTCGCCCTTGAAGCTCTCCATGCCGGGGAACCTGGGCATGTTCGGCTTGCCCGACATGCCCGTGGCCAGCACCAGTTGCGTGGGCCGCAGCGTGACCTGCTCGCCATCGCGGTTGACCTGCACCGTCCATGTGCCGGAAACCTCGTCAAACTGCGCCGACTTCACCTCCGAGCGGGTCCAGTAGTTGATCTCCATCACCTTGGTGTACATTTCCAGCCAGTCGCCGACCTTGTCCTTGGGCGTGAAGACCGGCCAGTTGTCAGGAAACTTGATGTAGGGCAGGTGGTCGTACCAGATCGGGTCATGGAGGCAGAGCGACTTGTAGCGGCTGCGCCACTGGTCGCCGGGACGGTCGTGCTTGTCGAGCACGATGGCCGGCACGCCAAGCTGCCGCAGTCTCGCCCCAAGCGCGATGCCGCCCTGGCCACCGCCCACGATGACCGTGTAGGGCTGGGTGTCGTAGCCTAGCCGGGCCTCCTCCGCCTCACGACTTTCCTTCCAGGTGATGCGGTTCTTCTGCGCGCCATGCTCGGCACCCATCGGGCGGCGCTTGCCGCGGTTTTCCTCGAAGCCCTTGAGTTCCTGAAGCGCCGTCAGCAGGGTCCAGATACGGTCGTCCTTCAGCCTCATCAGGCCCCAGCCGCGACCGGCCTTTGTCTCAAAGGTGATCCAGCAGGTGATCACGCCGTTCTCCTCGGCGGGAACCTCTCCGGCTTGGATCTGGAAGTTGCCGGGCGCCGTGTGCCCCAGCTGCTGCGACAGCATGTCCGCCACGCCCTCCGGGCCTTCGACCGTCTTCAGGTTCCATGTCACGGACACCAGGTCCCGCCAGTAGCTGTCGGCCGCGAAGAGCGCCTTGACGGCGTTGGTGTCGCCAGCGGCCAGCGCGGAATTGAACGCATCAAGCACCACCTGGGTGCGGGATGTCACCGTTGAATCAAGCATGGCATTTCCTCCTCCTAACCTTGGAGAAGTATCAAGGACGTCACGGCAGCCGATCCACAGAAAGATGGTCGCAGCAGTCAGGAAAAAGGATGCTGCAATGCGGCATGTTGCGGGCGCAACACCGCGCAACGGGTTATGCGGGCGGGCGCAACCCGACCTTGCGCAACCGGCGCAGGATGGTCGAGCGATTGACCCCAAGGCGCCGCGCCGCACAGGACATGTTCCACCCACAAGCCTCCATTACCTGCTCGAGCGGCTCTTCCATTCCTGCAGGTTGGATCGGCGCGTCGACGGGCGCGGGCAGATCCAGCTGGTCGATCACCCTGCCTTCGCAGAGCGCGACGGCGACATCGATCACCTGCTCGAGTTCGCGCAAGTTGCCGGGCCACTGGCGGCCCAGCAACGCGGCGCGGGCAGAGGGCGACAGCCGCATGTCATCGGGTGCACGCCGCCGCAGCACCCGGTCCAGCAGCACGCCCAGATCCTGTCGTTGCCGCAACGGCGGCAGGCTCAGCGTCGCGCCCGCGATGCGGTGGAACAGGGGCCGCGGAAGGCGCAGTGCCGCCGGGGCGAGGCATGTGGTCGACACAGGCCTCAGGCAGGCAAGGTTGTCCAGCAGATGTGTCAGGGCCGCAGCCGTGTCCTCGGGCAGGTCTTCGATCCGCCGCAGCAGCAGCGTGGTCGGGCCGTTCACGTTCCCGCATGCCTCCCGCAGCGCGTCGGGCCGCAGACCGGCGCAATCGAGGCTCAGAAAGCCGCTTGCCGTTCCCCCCATATGCATCGCACGGGCCAGCTTTGTCTTGCCGGTTCCCGTTTCGCCGTTGATCAAGATCGGGACACTGGTGCGTGCCAGCTTGGCCGCTCGGGCAAGGACTTGCTCCATTGCCGGATCGTCACCTGCCAGCACGGCCAGCGGACCTCCCCCGCGGCTGTTGCGCAGCACGGTTCGCGGGGCCTGCGGGGCGATGGCATGACCGAACAGCGCCCCGCCATCCTGCATCTCGATGATGCGCTCTTCCGTGGGGCGATCGCGCATCAGATCCGGCAGGTCATCGACCGTCAGCCCCAACACCTGATCGATGCGGCGCCCGAGGATGGGGCCTCCTTCCGGAAACAGGCGCCGTGCGGCACGCGTATAGCCCAGGATCCGCCCCGATCCATCCAGCCGAACTGCGGATTCGGGATCGACGTCCAGGAATTCCGGGCTGTCGGACAGCCGCAGCACCCAGTCGCGCCGGCCTTCCGCCATGAGGTTCGCCATCTCGACCCGGCGCGCCGCGTTGGTGACAAGGCTCATCGCCAGGTTCTGGCTGCGCTTTGGCGAGGGTGACCGCAGCAGCGAAATGTCCAGCACCGCCGCCAGAGCGCCGAGACTGTCAAAGATCGGTGCGGCGGTGCAGCTCAGCGAGATATGCGCGTTGCCGAAGTGGTCGTCCTGATGGACGGTCACAGGCTCCTGCGTGACGATGCAGGCTCCCACACCGCAGGTGCCTGCTAGGTCCTCGGACCAGTTTGACCCGAGATACAGCCCGGCGCGGCGAAGGTCGTCGACAAAGAGATCGTCTCCGAAAAAGTCGACGCAGACTCCCTTGGCATCGGTCAGAAGCAGGACATAGTTCTGACCCGCGACCTGCCGGAACAGGTTCTGCAGGCTTGAGCGCGCCGCTCCGATCATCCGCTCCGCCTGCTGCCGGTGGTCGCGCAGTTCAGGCTCGGTCACGATGTGGGCGGGATCGTCGCGCGCGGGGTCCATGCCATACAGTTCGACGCAACGCCGCCACGACGCCGTGACAAAGCTGTCGCGTCCTGTCGGGGTGCCGTCAAGCACCTGCTCGATCTCCCTGACATGCTGACGATCTGTCACCTTTGCCCTCCCGTCGCCTCTCCTTCCGCTGAGGCTAGCACGGCAGAGGCTCCCGACGGGCCAGACTTTTGTCTCGGCCTGCCGCCCTTGGACAACCTGCTTTCGGACTTGGTGCATGACGTGCCCTTGTGGCAAGGTGGGCGCCGTCAGGAAGAAAAACACGTCCTAGACGTGCCGACCGCCAGACAAAGCTCGGAGAACCAATGGTTTTCTCTTCAGGTTGGGGTGGCGGACAGATGCCGCGGCTCCGGCCATATCCTTTGGGGGGTCGTGCAACGTGCAGGCCTTCTGCCATGTCCTCGGAAAGCCTCCCCTTTTTCATGCAGAGTTGTTTCATCATCGCACTTCTTCCGAGCCCTAGGGCGTTTCTTCGAAACCCGGAGTCGGGGGATTCCCGGGGCGGCCTTTTTGTGATTCCTCCTTCATGGGAGGATAGGTCATGTCAGCACCGTTACCGGATGGGGTGCGTGCGCGGTTCAAGGCTTGTCTCGAAGAGGGCTTGAGCGGGCGCGCCGCGGCAGCGCGGTTGAAGCTCTCGCTTGGCGACGGGAACACGATGGGCCCGAGCGATCCGTCAGCACGGGACGGCCGCGCCGGCGCCGCAAGGTCGGCCGCGCGGGCGCGGGAAGCTTGCACCGCATCAGGCCTTTCTGGAGGAACTGGTCGCCCAGGACCCCGATATCACCCCCGAACCGAGTTGCGCGATGCCTTGGCCATGGCCGAAGGCGTGAAGGTTCACCACTCCTCGATTGCGGCGCTGCTCAAGCGGCTCGGTTTCCGCTATTAAAAAATCGCTGGTGGCCTCCGAACAGCATCGCGTTCGCGTAAAACAGGCCTGGCGTGACTGGCTCAAGCGTCGCATGCCCTTCATGCGGCCGCGGCCTGAACGGCTCGTCTTCATTGACGAACCCTCCGCGAAAACAAACCTGACCCGGCTGCGGGGGCGCGCCCGGCGCGGCCAGCGGCTCCGGAGGGACGCTTCCTTCGGTGGCTGGGGCCGCGAGATCTTCATTGCAGGCCTCACGTCGGAAGGTCTCATTGCCCCGTGGGTGATAAAAGGCGCAATGGATGGCCCCGCCTTCGCGACTTATGTGCGCGATGTCCTGGTCCCGGAACTGACGTCTGGCACTGTCGTCATCCTCGACAACCTTGCCACTCACCGCAACACCGAGGCCGCCGAAGCCGTCCGTGCCGCCAAGTGCTGGTTCCTGTATCTGCCGCCTTGTTCGCCCGACCTGAACCCCATCGAGCAGGCCTTCTCGAAGCTGAAGGCGCATCTC
>Ga0194112_10010935_pt1 | contig 11317 bp, 8 predicted proteins | sample TA2MahC400mmetaG_FD_146191 | JGI IMG/M metagenome (GOLD analysis project Ga0194112, IMG submission 146191) | Freshwater microbial communities from Lake Tanganyika, Tanzania - TA2015016 Mahale Deep Cast 400m | ecosystem: Environmental > Aquatic > Freshwater > Lake | place: Tanzania: Lake...
CCTACGAGCTGCCCCGCTTCTCCTGGCTGCCTCGCATCGAGACCGTGCTCATCGACAACCCGGCCCTGCCCGCTTCCGGCTGCGGCGAACCGCCCATCGTGAACATGGGCGCGGTCATCGCCAACGCGATCCACGACGCCGTGGGCGCGCGCCTGCTCCAGTTGCCCATGACCCCCGCCCGCATCCAGGCGGCGCTCCAGCGGGGCTGAGGGTTGTGCGGCGTGTGAGGACCGGCGGAAAGGAGGCCGCCGAATGCGGTCGCAATACCCGAATACCCGGGGACAGCCCGCGTGTTTCCAGGTTTCCTGCGCGCCGCGCTCGAAGGAAACATGCGGGCTGTCCCCGGGTTTTCCCGGGTTTTCGGTAGACTGGTCAGGGGTGCCACGAGTGCGCCATCCTCACCAGCACGATATGGGACGGGTCTTGAAGTGGTCGCTCGTGCTGACCGTGGGCTTCGTGGTGGTCGAGGCGGCAGCCGGCCTACTGGCCCACAGCCTGGCATTGCTCTCCGACGCCGGCCACAACTTCACCGACGCCCTGGCCCTGCTGCTGGCCTGGATCGGCCTCTACTTCGGACGCAGGCCGCCCGACGAGACCAAGACCTACGGCTACCACCGCGCCGGAGTGCTGGCCGCCTTCGTCAACGCGGTCGCCCTATTGATCCTGGCCGGTTACATCCTCTTCGAGAGCTATCGCCGCTGGATGGACCCGCGCCAGGTGCACCAGTGGACCATGCTGGTGGTGGCGGCCCTGGGGCTGGCCGTGAACCTGGGCATCATGTGGGGCCTGCACGCGGAGCGGCGGCGCGACATCAGTATCCGCAGCGTCTGGGCCCACATGCTGGGCGATGCGCTGGGGTCGGTGGGCATCATCGCGGGCGCCCTCCTCATCCACTGGACCGGCTGGCAGCGCATCGACCCGTTGCTCTCCGCGCTGATCGGCCTGCTGATCGTGTGGACCGCCTGGGACATCGTCACCGAGTCGTTCAACATCCTGCTCGAGGGTCTGCCGCGCGGCCTGAAGCTCGAGGAAGTCATCGGGGCCATGCGCGGTGTCGAGGGCGTGCTGGACGTTCACGACCTGCACATCTGGAGCCTGGGCTCGAGCATCCACGCGCTGAGCTGCCACGTGCGCATCGACGATCTGCCGCCCTCGGCGAGCGATGCCATCCTGCGCGGCCTCAACCACATGCTGGCGGAGCGCTTCCACATCCGGCACACTACGGTGCAGTTCGAGCACGCCCGCTGCCCCAGCGGGGCTTGCGGGCAGGCTGCGGCCCGCTGAACTGGCACCGGCAACCGGCTGAAGCCGGTGCTACTGCATGCGGTTGAAGCTGATCTCGCCGCCCAGGATGTTCCTGGCGCCGAACAGCCACACGTGCACCGTGTAGCGCCCGTAGTCCGGGTTGCCCGGGCGGTGATTGGTCAGATTGACGGTGGCCTTCCAGGTTCCCGCCCCAATGTCCGCGGCCGGGTACCACACCAGATCGTCCTGGCCGTTGACATTCGACCAGGTGGGGAAGTACACCGAGGTGGCGTTGGTGACGCCGTAGGCGTAGAAATCCACCGTGGCGGCGGAGGCGGGAACCGACACCTCCTTGGGTCCCACGCCGGTGGTGGAGGGCAGCCCGGGTCCGGTTCGCACCAGCGTGGCGGCGCCGCAGTAGCGAATGGCCGGGCCGAACATCCAGGCCTGCACCGCGATCTCGCCGTAGTCGGGGGCGCCCGGGCGGTGCCACCCCAGGTTGAGGCTGCCCTTCCAGGTTCCCCCGCCCTGGTCCACGCCGTGGTACCACACCAGGTCGTCCTGGCCGTATAGCGCCGACCACGCGGGGAAGTACACCGCCGATCCGCTGGGCACGTTGTACACGTAGAAATCCTGCGTGCCGCTGGTGGCCGTGGTCACCACGCCCTGTGGCCCCACCCCGCCGCAGGGCGGCGTCGAGGAAATCACCGCCAGAAAGCCCCCGTAGCCGCCGCCGTTGGTCGCCTGGAACGGGTTCTGAGTGGGCAGGTTGGTCGAGAGGGTCTGCCCCGCCAGGTAGGCGTCGCCCAGCGAGTTCATGCCCGCCGCGTAGGCGGCGTCGCTGCCCGTTCCCCCGAAGTAGGTGCTGAACACCAGGCCGTTGCCCGCCGGGTTGAGCTTGAGCACAAACGCGTCGTAGAGGCCGGCGCTGCGGCTCTGAAGGGGCTCGGCGACGGGGAAGTCGGGCGAGGCCGTGTGCCCCACCACCAGGGGCGCGGCGTCGCTGCCTGCCCGAATGGCGTAGGCCGCGTCGATGCCGCTGCCGCCCACGTAGGTGCTGTAGGTCAAGGCGTTGCCCGCCGCGTTCATCTTCAGGACGAAAGCGTCGGTGCCGCCTCCCCGGAAGGTGGGCTGGTAGGCGCCGGCCAGGGGGAAATTGGCCGAGCTGGTCACGCCGGCGACGTAGGCGTTGCCGGAGCCGTCCACCGCCACGGCCCGGCCCTCCTCGGGTTGCCCCAACTGGCCGCCGCTGCCGCCCAGGTAGGTGCTGTAGACCAGGCTGCTGCCCGCCGCGCTCAGCTTGGTGAGGAAAGCGTCCTGGTAGCCGGCGTTGCTGGGGCGTAGCGCGGCCGCGGTGGGGAAGTCGGTCGAGGTGGCGCCGCCGGTAATATAGGCGTTGCCGGAGCCGTCCACCGCTATGCTGGCGCCGCGGTCGTCGCCCGCGCCGCCAAGGTAAGTGCTGTAGAGCAGCGCGCTGCCGGCGGCGTTCAGCTTCGCGATGAAGACCTCCTGGTTGCCGCGGTTCGTGGACTGGTAGGGGCCGGCGGTGGGGAAGTTCAGCGAGTAGGTGTCGCCAGCGACATAGACGTTGCCCGAGCTGTCCACGGCGATGGCGTTGCCGCTGTCGTGCGCCGACCCGCCCAGGTAGGTCGAGTAGACCAGCGCGCTGCCTGCGGCGTTCAGCTTGGCGATGAAAGCGTCGCGACCGCCGGCCAGCGTTGCCCGCAGCGGGTTGGCGAGCGGGAAATTCGTCGAGCCGGTCCAGCCGGTCACGTAGGCGTTGCCCGAGGAGTCCACCGCGATGCCCCAGGCGCGGTCATCCCCATTGCCGCCCAGGTAGGTCGAGTAGACCAGCGCGCCCAGCGAGTTGAACTTGGCCACGAAGGCGTCCACGCCGCCGCCGCTGGCCGCCTGGAGCGGGGACTGGGTAGGGAAGTTGCTGGAATCCGTCCACCCCGCCACATACACATCGCCGGAGTTGGTGACGGTCATGGCGGTGATCGAGTCGAAGCCGCTGCCCCCCAGGTATGTGCCGTAGGACAGCGTAGGCGGGGTCGACCCCTGCCAGCGGATTCGGGGCGCCCCGGTGCACTGAAGCAGCACTGTCAGCGCGACCACTGCGGCCCGCCACGCTCTCATCCTGGCTGGTGACACCGGCCTCTCCCTACCCATAGCTCGGACGGTGCGGCGGGCAGCTTTAGGGGCGAGTCACGCGCGGCCGTGGTACGCGCCTCGGGTGAGTACTAGCCCGGCCGATGGTTGTAGCCGAAATTTATTTTGGCTACACCCTATAGCTCGCCCGGACTCCTGCCGATCTCTACCCCCGCAGTTTCCATGCCCGGCGTCCAGGTCGGGGGCCAGTGTGGACCCGGCCGGGCATGCGCAGGGTTGCCGTGTTGCTGCAATGTGGCGGGGGGCCTTCATCGCTCCCTGCATGCGGTTCACACTGAAGTTCAGCGCGCGCATGCGTGGAGGTACGCGTGATGAGAATCCGGTTCTTGTTGGTACCTGCGCTGTTGATGATTGCGGTTGCGCCAGCCTCGGCGAGCGTGGTTCGGACGTGTGGGTCCTCGGGCGCTTCGAATGTCGATCAGTTGATAGGTCTCGGCGGGGATGGTTGCATAGTCGGCGACAAGATCTTCTATAACTGGGGCTACGACGCGACAGGTTCCCCAGGGGTAGTGCTTCCGCCCGCCTCAAGCATCCGGGTCGGGGGGGCGGCCATCAACCCGCTGGTCATGGTGCTGCAATTCGGACCGTTCAATTTCACGGCCATCGGCCCTGCTCAACTGCTTGACGTACAACTCGGTTACACGGTCCGCACGGTTTCCGGAGAGGCTCTGATCGAGGACGCCGGGCTTACCATTGGCGGCGTACTCATTCAAGGGACGTCGGGCGCCGGGGCTATTGGCGTGGCCGAGGACCTTTGTCTGGGTGGCTACTTCGATCCCGCTGTTGGTGGTGTGACGTGTATGTCCGGGAGTCTCCTTCCCGCCATCGCCAGTGGCCTCCATGTAGGCGCCAACAGCGCGGGCTACCAGAGGCTGGCTGCTCATGCGGTGTTCGAAGGCACATACTCTCAGATCGGGGTCTTCAAGGACATCGCGCTCACGGCCTCAGGTGACTACACGGTTTCGTTGTCGAGCATGACCCAGTCCTGGTCTCAGATTCCCGAGCCGGGATCGATGCTGCTGATCGGGGCCGGGTTGCTGCTGTTGGGAGCGCTGGCTAGGCGGCAGAAGAAGTAGGGGCCTCACCAGCGGGGGCTCGGGGATGAGCCGGCAGGTGAGGCGCACGGTGGAATGAGGGGTGCGTGCGTCTCACGGACCGGCTACCGGGGACGGTCCTGACTTGACCCCCACGTGCTGGCGGTAGGCCTCCAGCACGGCGGGGGCGCGATCATAGGACGCCACCTGTCCGCCGGCTAACCATATTACCCGGTCGCACAGGCGTTCGAGCACGTCCAGGTCATGCGAGACGCATAATAGCAGCGTGCCGTTCCGCTTGACCTCGAAAACCTTCTCCATACACTTGGCCCGAAAGGCCTGATCCCCCACGGCGAGCACCTCGTCGATCAGCAGGATCTCCGGATCCACGTGAATTGAGGTGGAAAAAGCCAGCCGCATCACCATACCTGAGGAATAGGTGCGCAACGGCTCATGGATGGACTCCCCGATGCCCGAGAACTCGACCACCCGATCGAACAGCTCCCTGGCGCGGCGGCGCGTGAACCCCATCACCGCGGCGTTGAGACGCACGTTCTCCGCTCCGGTCAAATCGGGGTGATAGCCCGATCCCAGCTCCAGCAGGGGAACCAGCCTTCCGCTCACCTCAACCTGGCCGGAGTCCGGCGCCGTCAGTCCCGCCACCAGGCTCAACAGGGTGCTCTTGCCCGCGCCGTTGGGTCCCACCACTCCCAGGCTTTCGCCCTGTCCCAGAGTGAAGGAGACGTCTTCGAGCGCCGTGTAACGGTCCCCGCCCGAGCGCCGGCGCCAGTCGGCGAGAAACTGCCGCGCCAGCCGCCGTCCCGCGTGGCGGGTGAAGGTCTTGGTGACGTGGCTGAGTCTGACGTGCGCCATGGCCCTACAGGTAGTCCGCGAAACGGCGCTTCAGGCGCGCGAAGATCCCCCAGCCCAGGACCAGTGCGGCCAGCGACACGAAAGTCAGCTTCGTGAGCAGCGAGGCGGGCGGCGCTTTGGCTTCCAGCAGCACGTTGCGGCAGGCCAGCACCACCGCGGCGATGGGGTTGAGCTGGTAGAAGGTGTGGTAGGCCGCAGGAATAGCCTCGAAGGAGTAGAAGATGGGCACCATCCAGAACAGCAGCAGGTTGGTGGAATCCACCACGTAGCGCGTGTCGCGGAAGTAGACGTCCAGCGCCGAAGACGCCAGGGAGAGACCGCTGACGAAAACCAGCTCGAGGCCCAGCACCACCGGCAGCCACAGCCAGTAGCGGTTCACGCCGTAGCCCGCCGCCAGCGCCAGCAGCACCAGCAGCCCGATCTGGATCAGGAAGTGCACCCCGTTGGCCAGCACCGTGGCGATGGGCACGATCTCCCGGGGAAGGCACACCCGCTTGATCAGGCTCGGGTTGTCCAGCAGCGCGCGCGTGGCCGTGGCCCAGGCCAGGGCAAAGAAGCCGTAGGGCACCAGCCCGGTCAGCACGAACACATGGAAGTGCCGGATGGGATTGCCCGGAAACAGCCGGGTGAAGACGAAGGTCAGCACCGCCATCATCACCAGAGGATTGAGCAGGCTCCAGAAGATGCCCAACGACATGTTGCGGTAGCGGATCTTGAAGTCGCGCGCCACCAACTGCGCCATCAGGAAAAAGTAATCACGCCTCCACATTGCGAAACAAACCTGGGTAACGCACCAGTCTAACACGCCGGCCGCCGCGCGCAAGGACGGCTACAATGGAAGGGCCGCATGACGCGCCGTGAGTTCGACCTGCTGGTGGAGAACGCCATCCGCGCCATTCCGGCGCGCTTCCGCCGGCGTCTGCACAATGTGGCCTTCGTGGTGGAGGACGAGCCGCCGCGGCCCGGCCTGTTGGGGCTTTATCATGGCCGGCCGCTCCCGGTGCGCAGCGTGAGCGACCCCTTCCCCATGCCCGACCGCATCACCATCTACCAGGGCCCGCACGAGCGGCTGGCGCGCAGCCGCGCGCACCTTCAGAGAATGCTCGACGAAACCGTCTGGCACGAAGTGGCCCACTACTTCGGTATGGACGAAGCCCGCGTGCGCCGCGCCGAGCACCGCCGCCGCAGGCCGCCTCCGCGGCGCCCCGCTTCTTGACGGTTTCTTGAACCAAGCATGGCCAGCCTCGTGCTAGGCTGGTGTCGCGTCCAGGGACATGCTCATTCGAGTCCGGCCAGTGCTTCAGTTGCGCTCGGGTCAGGGGCTGCTCACCGTGTTCGCGCTCACCATTTTGTTGCCGGGTGTACTGCTAACGGTGTTCGGTGTCCGCGCCTGGCTTCAGGAGCGCAGGCTGGCGGAGCAGCAGGTTCGCGAGCAACTGGGCCGGGTGGCGGATCTGGGCGCGCGGGACCTGGAGCGGGAGTTGGATCGCTGGCGGCGGCTAGCCGATGGGCTGAGTCCCGGCAGCCTCCCGCAGGAAGTGCGCCAGGCCGTGGCGGAAGCGGGGTTGTGCGCGATGGTGTTCGTCGAGAAGCAAGGGGTGAGAGTCCTCCCCCAGGGGCAGATTCCGTACGATCTCGGCGCGGTTGCGCTGGACACGCTTCCGGCGGCGCTGGCATTGGCGGAAGCCGCGGAACTGCGCCACAAACAGTACGCCAAGGCCGAGGCGCTCTATCGTCAGGCGCTCTCCGCGGTGGAGCCGCGCTGGCGCCCGTTAGTGATGCACCGCCTGGCGCGCGCCAGCCGCAGGCAGGGGCGCAACGACGAAGCGCTCCGCATCTACCAGCAGCTTGCGGCCACGCCCGAGGAGCAGGTGGGACCGCTCTCGTCGGAGCTGATCGGGAAGTTCGAGCTTTGCTCCCTCCGGAGCGAGAGGGCTGCCTGCGCGCTGGACTTCTATCGCGAACTGGTTACGGGCCGCTGGCGATTGGATAAGCCCCGGTATCTGTTCTACTCGGAGCGGGTGCGGGAGTGGCTGAGAGGCGCTTCCCCGCAGGCGGAAGAGTTGCGGGCCACCGAGCGGAAGAAGCTCGCTCTGGCGGGTGCGGTCGAGCAGTTGACCACAGCGCCGCGCCGATTGCTGCGGGGAGGAGGCATCACGTATCTGGCTTTCTGGCGCGTGGCGCCGTTCGCGGGCTTCGTACTCGCGGAGTCGTTCTTCCAGGGGCGGGTCTGGCCGCGAGTGCTGGCGGTGCTTGGGGCGGACTTCGAGGGCCGGGTGATTGCGCCGGACGGATCGGCTCCCTCCAGGCCGGGTCTCTCCGCGGCGCGGGCGCTGGAGGGGGGCTGGCGGCTGGAGGTCTGGCCGCGTGATCCAAGCGCGCTGTACGGCGGCGTCACGCGGCGGCGGAACCTGTACTTCACCATGCTGCTGCTGGTAGTGGCGCTACTGGGTTTCGGCGGCTACCTCACCGTGTGCATAGTCCGCAGGGAGCTGGAGGTCGCGCGGCTGAAGTCCGATTTCGTCTCCGCGGTTTCTCACGAGTTTCGCTCTCCTCTGACCGGGATCCGCCAGTTGGGTGAGCTGCTGATGCGGGGGCGGGTCAAGGATGAAGAGCGCCGCCAGGAGTACTACCGGCTGATCACCCGGGAGGCGGACCGGCTGACGCGGGTGGTCGAGAACGTCCTCGACTTCTCGCGAATGGAAGAGGGCCGCAAAGAGTACCACTTCGAGCCGCTGGAAGCGGGGCCCTGGCTGACTGAGCTGGCGGCGGCCTTCCAGGCGGAGGTTGCTGAGAAGGGCTATCAGGTCGAGGCCAGCGTGCCGGTGGAATTGCCTGCGCTGACCGCCGACCGCGAGGCGCTCAGCCTGGCGGTGCGCAACCTGCTGGACAACGCGGTGAAGTACTCGCCCGAGGCCAAGACGGTGTGGCTTGAAGCGGAGGCCGCGGATGCGCGGCTGTCCATCCGGGTACGTGACCGCGGTGTGGGCATCCCGCCCGAGGATCAGAACCACGTCTTCGAGAAGTTCTACCGGGGGCGCGGGGAGATCGCCAAACAGGTCAAGGGCGCAGGCCTGGGGCTGAGTCTGGTGAAACGCATAGTCGAGGCGCACCTCGGCGCGGTCGAGTTCGCCAGCCGTATGGGCGAGGGAAGCACCTTCACCATCCATTTGCCCTTGACCAGCGAAAGGCAGCGGGGCATACAACCATGAAGCGCATCTTGATTGTCGAAGACGAGCCCACCATCGCCATTGGGCTTCAGGACGACCTGGAACTGGAGGGTTTTCACGCGGAGGTCGTGAGCGATGGCACGACCGCGGTGGCGCGGGCTCTGGAAGGCGGCTACGACCTGATCCTATTGGACGTGATGCTGCCTGGCAAAGACGGTTTCACGGTGTGCCGGGAGATCCAGCGCGCGGGCCTGCGCACACCCATCATCATGCTGACCGCGCGGGGGCAGGAAGCGGACAAAGTGACCGGCCTGGGGCTGGGCGCGGACGACTACGTGACAAAACCGTTCAGCCCCAGGGAACTGGTGGCGCGCATTCAAGCGGTGCTGCGGAGAGCCAGCGAGGCAGCGCCGGCGAAGGTGTTCGAGTTTGGCGAGGTCGAGATCGATTTCACGCGGCTTGAGGCCTCCCGCAAGGGCGAGAGGGTAGATCTCACCGCGACCGAGTTCAAGCTGCTGCGGGCATTCGTGGAGCATCGGGGCCGGGTCCTGAGCATCCCGCAGTTGCTCGACCTGGTGTGGGGCAAGGAAATGTTTCTCACGGACCGGGTGGTGTACACGCACGTGAACAACCTGCGCGGGAAGATCGAGGAGGATCCCAGCCGGCCCCGGTTCATCGTCAGCGTGCGCGGGGCGGGATACCGCTTCGATGGTTGAAGCGATCTTGAAGCAGACTTGAACGCGGCTTGAAGCCGCCGGGTGGAGACCGGAGTTATTCTGCGGCCATGAGGATGAGACACATCGCTGTTACGCTGGCGCTCTCCATGGCGATTGCGGGCGGCCAGCAGAAGGGGACGCCGGGCGAGGCACTGCTCGGCGCGGCGCTTCATCAGGAGGAGGTGGAGGGGAATCTGGAGGCGGCGATCGCCTCCTATAGGAAGTTCTTGGCCAGCCGGCCCGCGGACCGGGCGCTGGCGGCCAAGGCCCAGTTTCATCTCGGCCTCTGTTACGAAAAGCTGGGCCACGCGGAAGCACGCAAGGCGTATGAGCAGCTTCTGCGCGACTACCCGGAGCAAGGCGAACTGGTGACACAAGCGCGGACGCGGCTGGCGGCGCCGGCGGGCGGAAGAGGCATCACCATCCGTCAGATCTCGGCGGGACCCGGACCGACCGTCATGGGCGCCCCCTCGCCTGACGGGCGGCACCTCACCTTCGTGGACTGGGAGAGCGGGAACTTGGCCCTGAGGGACTTGGTCACTGGTCAGACGCGCCGCATAACCAGCGACGGCGTATGGTCGGACCATTCGGAGTGGGCCGAGTTCTCCGTGGTGTCGCCGGACGGGAAGCACGTGGCCTACCAGTGGTTCAACAAAGACCTGTTCTACGAGTTGCGGGTGCTGACGCTGGACGGCTCGAAGCCCCGCGTAGTGCTCCGCGACAAGGAACTCATCTATGCTTGGCCGAGCGCCTGGACCCCGGACGGCCAGCAGATTCTGGCGAATCTCCAGCAGAAGGACTACAGCTATCGGATCGCCTTCGTCTCCGTGGCGGATGGGAGCGTGAAGGTGCTCAAGTCCCTGGACTGGCACTATCCCGACCGCATGAGCTTGTCGCCCGACGGCCGGTACATCGTCTACGACGCGCCGGCGCGTGAGGGCTCCTTTCTGCGCGACATCTTCCTGCTTTCCGCGGACGGACAGCGCGAGACGAGGCTGGTTGGGGATCCCGCCGACGATCGCCACCCCATCTGGACGCCGGACGGCGAGCAGGTGCTATTCACGAGCGACCGTGCCGGCCCCGTGAGCCTGTGGGGTGTCACTGTGGCCGACGGAAGGCCCGCAGGAGTGCCTCGACTGGTGAAGCCAGACCTCGGGCGTGTGAGCGACAGTCTGGGGATGACCCGTCAAGGAGCCTACTACTACGAACTTGACTTGGGTACGGAAGACGTCTACCTCGCGGAGATGGACCCCGCAACCGGCAAGCTGGCGAGACCGCCTGAGCATCTCCCGCGCTTTGTGGGGTCGAATCTGGCCTCTTCCTTCTCGCGTGACGGGCGTTACCTGGCATACTTTTCCCGGCGGGGCGGGTTCTCCGGGCCTGGCGATGTGGCGCTGGTGATCCGGTCGATCGAGAGCGGCGAGGAGCGCGAACTCCGGGTGAAGCCCTACATCCGGGCTACTCCAGTCCGCTGGTATCCGGACGGGCGCTCGCTGGTGGTGGCGGTGCGCGAAACTGAGTGGGCGTTGTGCAGTTTCTACCGGGTGGACACGCAAACGGGTGCAGCCTCGCTGCTTCGGAAGCCCGTCGCCCGCCGAGTTGTCGTGACGGAACTGTCGCCCGACGGCAAGACACTCTTGTTCTGGCGGCCCGATGCCGATGAGCCTGCTGAACCAACTCTCCACCGCCTTATCGCCCGCCGGCTCGAGACCGGCCAAGAGGATGAGATCTTCCGAGTGCAGTTACGCGGCTGGGGGCTGGGAAGAATCGTTGCTTCGCCCGACGGTCGCTGGCTGGCGTTCACGGTGCGGGGCAGTCGAAGTCAGCCGTGGACGGTGAGGGTGGTTCCAACAAGCGGCGGGGAGGCCCGGGAGGTGCTCAGCACCCGGGAGCCCGAGAACATCTGGGGCGATGAGATGGGTTGGACGCCCGACAGTCGCTACCTTCTGGTGGTGAAGCACACCGGTGCACCGGACAAGAGGACGCAGCTCTGGCGGGTTCCCTTGGAGGGCGGCGAGCCCCAGAAAGTAGGCCCACCGATGGAGGGCATGCGGTTTCCCTGTGTGCATCCGGATGGCCGGCGAATAAGTTTCACGGCCGGCATCCC
>Ga0194112_10010940_pt1 | contig 11313 bp, 5 predicted proteins | sample TA2MahC400mmetaG_FD_146191 | JGI IMG/M metagenome (GOLD analysis project Ga0194112, IMG submission 146191) | Freshwater microbial communities from Lake Tanganyika, Tanzania - TA2015016 Mahale Deep Cast 400m | ecosystem: Environmental > Aquatic > Freshwater > Lake | place: Tanzania: Lake...
AATGTGCACCAGCTCCGATGAGATATCGAGCAAGTACTTCTGTATCGGTGTGGGATCTTCATTCACGATCGAATACACCATCGCCGCTTCGTGCTCTCCTCTGAACGGCAAGTATCCCGGTGAGCATCTCATACAGCACAATCCCAAACGAGAAGATATCCGATCTTGCATCAACCTCTCCTCCCTGTATCTGCTCAGGTGCCATATATGCTAGGGTCCCCACCGTGCTCGATGTCTTCGTCAGCTTCAGCGATCCCTTCAGCTTGGCCAACCCGAAGTCCATCACCTTGACCTGGTTCTTCGTGTTGACCATGATGTTGTCGGTCTTGATATCCCGGTGCACAATCCCCTTGCTGTGGGCTTCCTGCAACGCCTCACCGATTTGGATTGCGTAGTCGATGGCGGTCTGCATCTTTTGCACGGGCACTACCTGCCTCAGGGTCTTGCCGTCGACGTATTCCATCACAATGAACTGCTGGCCTGCCCCCTTGGGGTCTCCTTCCCCCGCAATATCGTGGATGGTGCAAATATTGGGATGATTGAGGGCGGCCGCAGCTTGTGCCTCCTGAAGGAAGCGTGCTCGCTCCGGCTCGTGGGCTTCGAGTCCGCGGGGGAGGAATTTCAAGGCAACGGTACGCTTGAGTTTGATGTCCTCGGCGCGGTAGACGACACCCATGCCGCCCTCGCCTAACTTATCTAAAATCTTGTAATGTGAAATCAATTGTCCAATCATAACTCACACCTCCCGCTTTCGCTTCGCTGCAGCGGGATCCTCAAAGTTGCAACCACTCTCCCGATTGCGTCGGGATCGTGGGCAACTTTGGGACATTCCGCCTTCGCCTAGTGCCTGTAGTGACATATTGTCTGATCTACCATAGTTCATACCTCCCACCAAGAGACACCGGGATCCGCAGAATCACAGCCACTGGCTGAAGCTGCTCTTGTCTGCCGAAGTGCCCTTCGGCCTGCCCGCCGAACCTTCATCCTGAGGGCAGGCGGGCACGCAGCCAGGTGTAGGTGATTTGGGGACACGCCACCTTTACCCAACTTTTCTAGGATCCGACAGTGAGGTATCGTTTCATTCACCATAGTGTTTTTCCTTCTGACCTTTCATCGGAAGTTGCTCATAAGGACAGCATCACTGGTCCGCTGTCCTCGAGCAACGGCAAGTTGTTTGCCGTCCGGTGACCAAGCATGGGAGAAAATGTAGTCGGATTTGAAATCAGTCAGCTTTCGTGGCTCACCACCGCTGAGGGGAATCTCCCAAATGTTGGAGATGCCTTCACGGTCGTCAACGTATGAAATCCCTCGGCCATCGGGTGTCCATTGGAAGGTAGAAAAGTCCTGTGCCGTTATCGGGAATTCCAACGTGTTGACAACGTCCCCGCCAGCAGATGGTATGATGAGAATCTGTGGCTTTCCCAACCGCTGATCGTCCGCGAAAAGAAATGCAAGAAGTTTCCCGTCGGGTGACGGTGTCGGACCATACGAAGCGCCTTTGGCGAACACTGTCGTGGGTTCTCCCCCTTCAACAGGAAGCTTCATGGCGAGAAAAGGTCCTGTGTCCCAAGAGCTGAAATACAACCACTTCCCGTCAACGGAAGCCTCGGGGAAATAGTCCTCCCCTCCAAACGTCAACTGCTGCGGCTTGCTGCCGTCAATCTGCATCCTCCAGATATTGGGAACCCCTGAGCGATCGGAGACAAAGTAAACTGTGCGGCAATCCGGCGAGACTGCCGGTTGAAACTCATTCGATGGCTCTGTCGTGAGCTGCTTCTGGTTACTCCCATCGGCATCGCAGATGCAGATGTCTCCATTCCCGCCAGAATAATTGGTATAAAGAATACGACCATCGGGAGTGAATGTGATACTTTGGAATCCCTCCTCTTTGCCAGTTGTGATCTGCACGGCCTTCGTCGCATCAGCACGGGGAACGATCCAGAGACTTGAACGACTCTGAGATTGTATCGCAGACAGCGTGCGAGAACCTTGAGCCAGCGAAAGACTTGAATAGCTTGTGAGATCATTCGTGATTCTTCGTACGCTTCCATCTGTAGCTTGAACCAACCACAGTTGGTTATCTGTAGATCCTTTTTCCAGCCCACAAACAACGAGACCGCTGCCATCGTCAAGCCAATCGACTCCTATCATGTCCTGCCATCGTTGAGAGGTGACGCGCTTTTCGCTCCCGTCCTTTACTCGAACCGCCATGGGGGTGTAATGAAATCCACCTGTGTGGTCTCCCAACGCACAAACAATTGTTTCTCCATCGGGCGACCAGGACGGTTTGCCGTAAAACCATTTGTCTGCCTTGTGCGTGGCAAGAATCCGATCAGCCGAGCCGTCTTCATTGGCAACCATTAGAGCGAACTCACCCGATTTAGGATAGTACCGGCGGAAGGCAAACTGTTTCTCATCAGGCGAAAGTGAAATTGCACTTTGAACATCATCAAGAAGTTTCCTTGAAGTCCCGCCCAGCAATGGTACTTTGTAGAGTGAAGATCTAGGACTTCCAACCTGGTAAACAACATAATACAAATAGTTGCCATCCTTCGAGAGTGTTAAACCCTGGTAGAACACTTCTGCCGGTGGCAAGATCTGAATCGTGCTTGCCGTGGCAATCTGGCGCATCCAGAGGCTTTGCTTTCCCTTTTCCCTTTGACTGTAAACGATAAACCGCTGATCAGGCGATATGACAACGTTGTTGACGTTGCCTGTTGCCGTCAATCGACTTAGTTTCATTGCCGGGGAAGGAGTTGTCATTTCGAGAGGACGGAACAACAAGTACAGACTCACTGCAATAATAATGAGAGCAACAGTCGCTACAGCAACCCAGACGACCCGCGGCAACCGTCGCTTGGGTGCAACTACGCTCGGTTCTGCTGGAATCGGAGGGGTTTCGATTCCCGCCTTCATTGCTTCTGTCGGTTGTGGACGGACCACGCGAGAGGTTTTCTTCTGCACTCGCCGCAAGTCTCTCACCATGTCGGCAGCAGATTGGTATCGGTCGTTCGGGTCTTTCTCTAACGCCGTAATTACGATGTGAACCAACTCGGGAGAGACATCCGGGAGATATTTCTGGAGCGGAGCAGGCTCTTCGTTTAAGATCGAATACATCATCGCTGCCTCGTGTTCCCCGCGAAAGGGCAAACGTCCCGTGAGCATCTCGAACAGCACCACGCCAAACGAGAAAATGTCACTCCTCGCGTCAACCTCTGCCCCCTGTATCTGTTCGGGAGCCATATAGGCCAACGTGCCAACGGTGCTGCTCGTCTTGGTCAGCTTCAGCGATCCCTTCAGCTTGGCCAGCCCGAAGTCCATCACCTTCACCTGGTTCTTGGTGTTGACCATGATGTTGTCGGTCTTGATGTCGCGGTGCACCACGCCTTTGCTGTGGGCTTCGTGGAGTGCGTCCCCAATCTGGATAGCATAGGTGATAGCGTCTTGAATCTTCTGGACGGGGATAATGTGCCTCAGCGTCTTCCCATCGACAAATTCCATCACGATGAATTGCTGTCCTTCGTGTTCTGCAATGTCGTAGATGACACAGACATTGGGATGCATCACGGCAGAGGCAGCCCTCGCTTCTTGCAGGAAGCGGGCTTTGTCCTCCTCGCTGACAAGGATTCCGTGCGGGAGGAATTTGAGGGCGACAAAGCGGTCGAGCTTGGTGTCGTGGGCTTTGTACACGACACCCATACCTCCCTCACCAAGTTTCTCGAGGATTGTGTAGTGTGATATGGTTTGTCCAATCATTGTTGGTCCTCCGTTTGCCACCTCCTGTCACATCGTGACATCCCTCTCCCAATCTTGTCCTGAGCCAAGTCGAGGAATTCGGAGAGTGAACATTGGATGAGCATCAGATATTGTCACCAGGTAATCCCCTTCGGGATTTGTCCTGTCATGTTTACTTACTCGAACACATCCTCAATTAGCGCCGATCTCGTGTCGAATCGTTGCTTCAAGAAGACCACGTGTTCGTCGTCAAAACTCGTTTGGATCCTGCCCCGCGATGCGATAGCATTCAAAATGTCGGGCAGTCGTTTTCGCTTTCTAGCAATGACACGTCAGATGAGCTGTGCAAAAGCTCAATTCGTATATCCGGCTCTTTTCATGAGCTGCACGAATCTGGAATCCGTCCGAAGCGGGTCAAAGTCCGGTAGCGTATTCGCTTGAAAGAAGAGACTCGAGTGTTCCCTATATCCCTTTTCCAGCCACACGATCGCGGAATCCTTGTTGCCGAGTCGAGAATAGACAGTGGCGACAATCACGGGGTCCATTCTCGGTCCTTGACGTGCATCGGACACTCGCCGGAGCTGGCGTTGAGCTGCACGAACATCACCCTTCGCTGCATCTACCAGGGCCCCCATGTAGTCCACAAAAACTTCAAAATTGGGGACGTGAGAGGCGTAGCGTTTGGCGTACTCGATTGCCTTGTCATAAATTCCTGTGTAGAAATAGATCATCGAAGCCCCGTACTCCCACATATAGAAGGTCGAATCAATATCCCTGATCTTCTCATTTTCCACCAATGCCTCATCGAAGCGGCGAGCCTGCATATATAGAAAACCCAAGCACAGTTGGTAATGGGCGGAGAGAGGCTCCAGCTCGACAGATTGTCTCATAAATCTTAAGCCTTCATCATGACGCCCATGCTCCGACAAGAAGTGCCCATACCAGTGTATTGCGTTAGCACAAAGTGGATTCAGTGCTATTGCTTCCTTGAACTCCCGCTCGGCTTCCTCAGGCTCATAGCTCTTGTAGCGAAGCAGCGCGACCGCCAAATGGCCTTCTGCAAGGTTTTTGTCGATTGCGAGGGCGTTTGCCGCTTCCACCCGTAGTGAATCAGCCGCTTCATCCCAAGTAGCATAGTTCAAGTCAATGAGCATCGCATACCCGTTGGCTATCCCGGCATGCGCCAGTGCAAAATCCGGGTCAAGCTTCAGAGCTTTGCGGTAGAATTCAATCGCCTTGCGTAGACCTTCATTTGTTATCCTGTGAAAGAAATACTCACCCTGAAGATAAAGGCGGTATGCCTCGGGGTTTTTCGTATACTGCCGTGTGCCGCGTGGTGCAGTCTCCGCTGGCTGTTGAAGGTGCAGATTCTCCCTGATGGATTTCGACATTTCGCTGTGTACCGTACTCAATTGTGACAGTGATCGGGTGTATTGACTCCCCCAAATTCTACTTTCATCCTGCCCACGAATAAGTTCCACACTGATCGTCACATCATCGCCACGCCGATAGAGACGGCTAATGATCAACCCGGCGACGCCAAGCTTGCTAGCCACTTGGCCGGGAACGATCTCCTTGTTCTTGTACTGCATTACCGAATTGAATGCAATCACCTTTCGCAGACCAGAAACCCGGCACAAATCTTCGAGAACCGCCTCTGTGAGTCCGTCGCAGAGATACTCCATATCTTGACTGCCTGATACGTTCACAAATGGAAGGACTGCGATTGTGTCAATCGCTTCGCCATGCCGTGGAGACAATAGGATTCCAGCAACCACCGCAACCGCAAGAAACAGTCCGAATCCAACAAGGAGCAGTCTGCGTTTCTTCCTCGGCATCTTTCCTGTTTCCTGAGAACGTTGGGATCCTGCTCTGTACGATTGGATGTCGGTGATAAGTTCCGCAGCAGTCTGGTAACGATCGTTCGGATTTTTCTCCAGTGCACGATGGATGATGTTTGCAAGAAGCGGAGATAAATCAGGCTTATGCTTTTCGATTGACTCCGGTTCTTCGTTCACGATAGAGTACATCATGGCAGCTTCGTGCTCGCCACGAAAGGGTAGTCGTCCCGTGATCATCTCGAACAATACGATCCCGAATGCGAAGATATCCGAGCGTGCATCAACTTCACCACCTTGAATCTGCTCTGGTGACATGTACGCAAGTGTACCAACTGTCGAAGACGTGCGAGTCAGTTTCAATGAACCCTTCAGCTTGGCCAGCCCGAAGTCCATCACCTTCACCTGGTTCTTGGTGTTGACCATGATGTTGTCGGTCTTGATGTCGCGGTGGACGATGCCTTTGCTGTGGGCTTCCTGAAGGGCTTCGCCGATCTGGATGGCGTACGTGATGGCATCCTGCATCTTTTGGACTGGAATGATCTGCCTGAGCGTCTTCCCGTCCACGAATTCCATCACGATATACTGTTGCCCGGCATGTTCTGCGATGTCGTGGACAACGCAGACGTTGGGATGCATCACTGCAGAGGCAGCCCTCGCCTCCTGCAGGAAACGGGCTTTGTCCTCCTCGCTGACAAGGATTCCGTGTGGGAGAAATTTGAGCGCGACAAAGCGGTCGAGCTTGGTGTCGTGGGCTTTGTACACGATGCCCATTCCCCCACCGCCGAGCTTCTCCGTAATCCTGTAGTGGGATATTGTTTGGCCGATCATGATTCAAGCCTCCGCCAAAAGGAAGGCGGATCCTCAAAACGGCAACCACTCACGAAAGGCGTTCGTGGGCCGTTTTGGGACATCCCACCTTCACCAAGCTTCTCCAGAATTCCGACGTGTGTAATAGTTGCCCCGATCATAGGACCTCCTCCGGTGGGGATCGAGACCGTGAGAAATGATGACTATGGTGTTTCCACGGTGTTGGCGGGCAAATCCAGCGGTACAAAGCTACGGCAGTTCAGACTGAAAGGCAAATGCGCCAAGCTGTGATCAGAACATTATCGATTGATCATTGGCGACCTTCGATTCGAACCTGCCAAAGCGGAAATTGTCATACCCTGTAGCTCAGTTAGATAGAGCGTCAGCCAAGCACGACAGCACAGAGACTATCCTGATGAAGAAGGATCATCTTCTTCGTCCCCACGAATCCCTGCTGCCCGCAGGTCACGGCGATACTTTGTGATCTGGATTTTGAGTAACTTCAGAACGTCCTTACATCCTTCAATTGAGGAGCCATGACTGCACTATGATCGAAAAGATCAAGGTTCTCGAGAAATTCATACCTGCCCTTGAGCCTGATGAGGGTGAACGGGAGAAGATGGCACGAGCAATATTGAAGTACTCAGAAGAGTTCCTTCGCAACATTTATGATCTGCCTGCATATAGAGTATCCGATACGAAGGGCATCGGTCTCTATGATTCACCAATTCAAGACGATCCGGTCGGTATAAACGAACTTCTGGAACTGCTCAAGAACAATGTCGACAGTCCAGGTCTCAATCCTGCTTCGAGGGGTCATTTGGGGTACATCCCTGGCGGAGGAATCTATCATGCAGCGTTGGGAGATTACCTTGCCGCAGTCACAAATCGGTATGCTGGTGTGTTCTTTGCATCACCTGGTGCGGTTCGGATGGAGAACATGTTGTTGGATTGGATGGCAGCGATCATCGGTTATCCGAGAACTTGCGGCGGCAATTTGACGTCTGGTGGGAGTCTGGCCAACCTGATCGGTTTCGTTACCGCGAGAGATGCGTTTGACCTCAAAGGCAAAGATCTGGAAAAGAGTGTCATCTATCTATCGACGCAAGCGCACCATTCAATTGACAAAGCCATTCGAATCGCCGGACTGAGAGAATGTATCGTCAGGTACATTCCTCTTGGTGAAGGTTATAGGATGAAACCTTCAGAACTCGACATATCAATCATCACGGACCGAAAATCAGGTCTAAACCCGTGGTTGATCATCGCATCCGCCGGTACGACAGATGTTGGTGCAGTTGACCCGCTGAGTGAGATTGGGGCAATTGCTCAGAAGCATAGATTATGGTTTCATCTTGATGCAGCCTATGGAGGGTTCTTCGTTCTCTGCGACTCCGGCAAGAAGGCATTGAAAGGCATGGACACGTCAGACTCCGTTGTGATGGATCCACATAAAGGATTGTTCCTTCCCTATGGTTCTGGCGCCGTGCTAGTCAAAGACGCGAAGAAACTTCTTGCATCACATCACTATGAAGCGACCTATATGCAGGATGCTTTAAGCTCAACGGATGAACTGTCTCCAGCCGATCTTTCACCCGAGCTGTCAAAGCATTTCAAGGGATTAAGACTGTGGTTACCTCTGAAGCTCGTCGGTGTGAAACCATTCCGTGCTATGCTGGAGGAAAAGATCCTGCTGGCAAGGTATTTCTATGAGAAAGTCCAAACCATCAACCGAATTGAGGTGGGGCCAACTCCCGAATTGTCAGTAGTGACTTTTCGATATGTTCCCGAATCAGGTGATGCAAATGATTTCAACAGGAGACTCGTCAATGAAATCCAGAGGGATGGAAGAGTGTTTCTCTCGTCGACGGTTCTCGATGGTCGATTCACCTTGAGACTTGCCGTTCTCTGTTTCAGAACGCATCTTGATACAGTTGGACAAACACTTGAAATCCTCAGGGAGAAAATAGCGCAGGTGAAGGACGGCTGATAATCTCCGCACAAAAGGACGGACGACCCTCGCCAACCCACTGATCCATAGTGGGAGGTCGTGAGGCTGACGATGTTAAGGTGGCAGGTCGACTTCTGAGGAGCCCAAAATTGCCTGAAAACAGGGGATTTCAACCGTGCTCTTATGATAGTCGAGTTCTCTCGCACATCAAGTTCTTTCCATCGAGATGCGGATGTGTACTGCGGCAGGAATCAGGAAATCATCTCAGGAAGGGAACAGCTACTTCGCTATACCGACAGGAAAATCCTGCCCCCTCATATACGCCATTGGATATTGTGCCTGGCCGCGATATCGCTTTGTTAGCTCGGGTATCTGATCGTCCAAGTAGGCCTTGAGTTCTGCAACCGTAACCTTCCCATCCTTTGGGCTCCCATCAGCTTCACCCTGCAGTCCCTCTAAGAGTGCATAGGTAAACACGCCGTGGCCCAGCTGCCTGAACTCCGTAGCAAACTGCTCCGTGCCTGTGGCCGCCAGGACGACAACTCCGGCGCTCCGCGCCAATTGTGCAATCGCCTTCTGCTCGACCGCCCCGCGCACTGCAAACGTTTCCACAGCACCCCCGGCCTGACAGGCGTCTATGATAATCAACTGTTTCTGCGCCGGAATTTTCCTGCAGTACTCTTTCAGAGCCGTGGCAGAAATTGCTTCTGCTGAGAGCATCTGATCATTTCCATAAAGTTGTGTAACACCGGTTGGCACGAGGTAGAAATCTGATTTCGCGCTTGAATCTCCCTCACTCACTACACCATGGCCAGCGTAATAGAAGATAAATCCATCCTGAGCACTGGACCCAAGTATGATTCTGGCAAAGGCGAGCTCGATGGCAGCTCTTGTTGCATCGCTATCATAGATCGCATATGTGAAAATCTCTTTGAAGATCCCTCTTGCCTTTTCCTCCACAACCTCGAGGAAGGCTTCCGCATCCGGTCTGCCATAGTTGAGGCTAAGTCTGGAATTCTTGTATTGATTGATCCCTATCGAAAGGATGTAAAGGTCTGCCACAGATTCTCCGGCCTTGAGTTCGATGGTGAGGATTGCGGGGAGTGACTCCGTCCGATCCATATTAAGCGCCGTCACCTTGAATTCATTGAGTCCTGCCACAAGATTGACGTCGTACTTCTCTACCAGCTTTGCCTCTTTGCTCGGCAAGATCTTCACGCCTCTCTGCTCTTCAGAAATGAGCTTCCCATTCTGATATAACCGGATCTCATCAATGCCGCCACCTTGATCCGTGACTTCGGCAGTAATCTGGACCTCATCAGATGTGAAAGACTGACCTTGGCTCGGTGATACGATCCTAACAAGTGGCGGAAGTTTGATCGTCTGCGAAAAATCAACAGAGGTCTTTGTCGCTGGGTGCGTTCCGCTGCTGAGAACGTGCGCCAAGAGCCCTGGCGTGTAGAATTGTTCGAAGAAGGATTCGAGAGGGAGCACTTCTAGTCCCTGCGCATAATGCATTGACTTCATTCCACCTGGCGATGCATCGAAGCGACCATCCTCCGTAATCACAGCCCAGTCGTCTTGGTCCAAGGACACCAACGTGGCAAGCCGCTCTCCTGTACTCAGATTCCAAATGATGGTCTTCGCGTCCCTTCCCCCTGCGACAACACGCCGACCGGCGGCGCTTATGGCAACAGAGTTGATGCTAGATGAATGGCCAGAAAACGTTCGTATCTCACGCCCGCTACTCAAGTCCCAAAGCTTTGCCGTACCGTCACCACTTCCTGTCACGACATATTGACCGTCAGAACTAATGGCGACGGAATTAACCCAATGTGAATGGCCGGAGAACGTTCGTATCTCTTTACCACTGCCCAGATCCCAGAGCTTTGCGGTATTATCCCAACTTCCCGTCACAACATATCGACCATCGGAGCTAATGGCGACAGAGCTAACATGACTTGAATGCCCAGAAAACGTGCGTATCTCACGTCCGCTACTCAGGTCCCAGAGCTTCGCGGTACGGTCATTACTCCCAGTCACAACGTACCGAGCATCGCCGCTGATGGCAACTGAGTTGACCCCCTCTGGATGCCCGTAAAGCGAATGCCCGGAAAACGTCTGTATCTCTTTGCCGCTACCTGCCTCCCAGAGCTTGGCTGTGCCATCATAGCTCCCAGTGACGACGTAACGGCCATCAGCACTGATGGCAACAGAAGTAACGCCTTCTGCGTGCCCGGAAAACGTTCGTATGATTTTACCACTGCCTACATCCCAGAGCTTTGCGGTATTATCCCAGCCTTCTGTGACGACATGTCGACCATCGGCTGTGATGCCAACAGCATCGACTCCATAGATTTTCACTTGATCCGAATGCAAAGAGAATGATCGTACTTGTTGGCCACTCCTCAAGTCCCAGAGCTTCGCTGTACTGCGATCACTCCCTGTCACAGCGTATCTACCATCCTCGCTGATGGCAACGGCATTGACAGAATTTGAATGCCCGGAAAAGGTCTGCACCTGCTCTCGGTTGGTTGTCCTCCACAACCGTGCCGTCATGCCGCTCGCCGTGGCTACGTACTGACCATCTGCGCTGATTGCAATACCCTCGAAGCTAAAAGCTTCATCTGAATATGAATATTCAGAAATCGTCCATATCTGTTGGCCACTGCTGGTCTCCCACATCTTTGCCGTGTAGTCGTCACTTCCGGTCAGAACATATCGGCCGTCGCCGCTGATGGCAACAGAATTGATCCCAGCGGAATGCCCAATCAGCGTTCGTACTTCTCGCCCACTAGTCATGTCCCAGAGCTTTGCGGTACTGTCTTCACTCCCAGTCACGACATATCGCCCGTCGCCGCTGATGGCAACAGAATTGATCCCAGAGGTATGTCCGGTCAACGTCCGTATTTCTTGTCCGCTGCTCAAGTCCCAGAGCTTTGCTGTATGATCACTACTCCCCTTTACAACATATCGACC
>Ga0194112_10010941_pt1 | contig 11313 bp, 7 predicted proteins | sample TA2MahC400mmetaG_FD_146191 | JGI IMG/M metagenome (GOLD analysis project Ga0194112, IMG submission 146191) | Freshwater microbial communities from Lake Tanganyika, Tanzania - TA2015016 Mahale Deep Cast 400m | ecosystem: Environmental > Aquatic > Freshwater > Lake | place: Tanzania: Lake...
GTTGGTGATGGCCTTTCGCTCGGCGCCGGTCGCTTCGTGAACCAGCGACACGGGGGCGTTGGGAACCGGTGAGCCGGATTGGGTCACGATACCCGTGACGGTGCCGGTGGTGGTCTGCGCGGAAAGGTTGGAGATGGTCAGGAAAAGAAGTACTGCGTGCTTCACTCAACCTCGCAATAAGAGAAAGACAGTAGGCGTTGTCTATGGTAACGCGGGGTCAAGGGGATAAATGGGGCGCGAGACATTTTTCCAGGGGAGCCGCTCGAGCCGCGCGGTACTCACGCCCGGCGTGTCCACCAGAAACATCGCCTTGGCGATCGGTTCGTATGCCGCGCGGAAGCCGTTCGGCGACTTCACAGCGACGAGTTTGCAGTAGACCGGGTCGATGCCATGGCTGCGGAACAGTTCCGGATCAACCGTCATCATCGATCGCTCGGCGACGAGAATCTGCAGGTGGCCCGATTCGATCACGCAGGCGCGGCCCATCGACTGCGGAATGCCCGGATTGTAGCCGCGCGCCCGCGGCGTCCAGCGGCCGTCGGATAACATGCGCACGACGCCGCGCACGGCGACTGGCTTGGAGTTCACGCGGTCATAGTGCCCGCCCAGGCGGAACCCGAGCTTCGCACCCACTCCCGCGGCGAACGCCTGCTCGACCGCCGGAGGGTCAACGACGAAGATCGCCGCAGGGCCATCGAGATCGGCCTTGAGCAAGTGCTTCAATAAGCCCGAGGAATCGCCAGGCGAGCCGGATCCAGTGCTGTCGGCTGACTCCGACAACACCACCGGACCGCCTTCGATCGCGCGTGCACGTTCCAGCGCTTCGGGCACGGAGAGCAACTCCGGCTCAAAGTCGCGGCGCGCCTCCCAAAACTGGCGCGCAAGAAAACCGGCAGCGGCTTCGGCTTCGGCGCGGTCTTCGCTCACCACCGTTACCGCGCAGCCCATCTCCTTGATGTCGAGCCAGGGTTGTACCGGAAACAACGAGACGGCACGTGCATGGCCGGCCGCCTCCATCTCCTGGGCCGCCTGCATGAGGGTGGCGAACGGGCCGTTTGCGGTGGTCTGCGAGTTCTCCGCGTTGACGATCAGCGGCAGCTTGCGGTAGGCGGTGTGAAGCTCCGCGCCCGCGCGGAGATCGAGCAGAATCTCCGCGGCCTTCCGCCCGGTTTCGAACATGTCGACGTGCGGATAGGTGTGATAGCCAACGATGGCATTGACCAGCTTCGCCATTGCACGTGTCACGTTGGCGTGCAAGTCGAGAGTGAGGACAATCGGCAGGTCTGGCCCCAGCACCTCGCGTGCAATGCCCAGCACATGGCCCTCTACATCGTCCACGCCCTCGGCCGTCTCGGCGCCATGCATCGCCATCAGCAATCCGTCCACGTGCCCGGTGGCGTTGAGCGACTTGCGGAAACCGCGCATGAGCCTGGCGAAATCCGCCTTCACCATGCGGCCCGCCGTGATGGCCCAAGCCGCGCACACCGGCACGGGTTTGATCTTGCGCTCGCGGAGCACGGAGATGAAGCCGCCGGTCTCAGTGAGTTTGCCTTCGTGTTTGGCGAGTACGTCTTCGCCGTACACCGGCGCGAAATCCGCGTAGCGAGTGGCCACGGGGGAGAACGTGTTGCTCTCCTGCTGAATGCTGGCGATCGCTATGCGATTCATGATGCCCGCCACACTCCCACGATGCCGACGGGGTCTTGTTCAGGGTTTTCATAGGACGCCGGGCCCGCTACGCGCGCCGGATCGAACACGGTGATGTCGGCACGCAAGCCCGGCCGCAGGTAGCCGCGATCAGTCAGCCCCAGACGCGCCGCGGGCTTGGCCGTGATCTTGTGAATTGCCACTTCCAGCGGCATCCACTTGCGCTCGCGCACGATCTCACCCAGCAGAAACGGGAACGTGCCGTGCAGGCGCGGATGCGGACGGCCGTTCACGTAGAAGCCGTCGCTAATCACCGAGCACAGCGGATGGGTCAACAAGGCTCGCAAGTTCTCTTCGCTCTGGTTGAACGAGATCATGTTCACCAGGCCCTGCTCTTCGATGATGAGATCGATGGCGGCTTCGATGGGGTCGACGCCGCGCGCCGCGCCGATGGTTTCGAGGTGCTGCCCCACCACCGTCTGATTGGCCTCCGTCGCCACGGACGCGATGAACACGTCGCTAAAACGCTGCGCCATGCCCGCCACGGCTTCGCGTGCGATCGCGCGGCGCTCATCCGGGTTGCGCAAGCGCCCCAGCATGGCCGCCGTGCCGCCATCGAGCGCACTCTGTGGCAACAACTGGGTGAGCACCGTGCTGCCGGCCTGGTACGGATAAATGTCGAACTCTGCGTCAATGCCCATGCGGCGCGCTTCTTCGAGTTTGTCGAGGGCGCGTGCCTGCTTGTCCCAGTTCAGATGCCCCACCGCCTGCAAATGCGAAACCTGCAGGCGGCAACCGGAAGCGAATGCGAGGTTCACCTGCTCGTCGATGGCTTCGAGCAATTGGAACGAGTAGCTGCGCATGTGGGTGGCGTACAATTTGCCGCGGCGCGTTACCGTGCCGCACAGCCGCGCGAGTTCGGAAAACGGCGCGCATGAACCCGGCGCATACATCAGGCCCGTGGAGAAGCCCGCCGCGCCGGAGGCGAGAGCGTCGTCGAGGCACGCACCGAGCGCGTCCAACTCCGCTGCTGTCAGTTCATCCTGCCGGTTGCCGAACAGCGCCACACGCAAGCTGCCGTGGCCGACGAGAGATTCAACGGCGATCAACTCCGCCTGGCGCGCCACTGCATCCAGATACTCGCGCGCCGACCCGTAGCGCCACGCCCGCGCGCCGCCGCGAAAGATGCTGTTGGCAAACTCGCGCACGTCCGCCTCGTGATCGCCGCACGGGTACGGCGAGAAGCCGCAGTTGCCCACGACCTCGGTTGTCACGCCCTGCAGCGGCTTCTCACGGCGATTCTCCAGCACCTGCAAATCCGAGTGGCTGTGCAGATCGATGAAGCCCGGCGCCACGGCGAGCCCGGCGCAATCCACGCGTTTGGTGCCTTCCGGATACGTCGCGACCGTGTCCACTTCCGCGATGCGGCCATCCACGGTAAGTACATCCGCGCGAACCGGCGGCGCACCGGTGCCGTCGTAGACCAAGCCTCCGGCAAACAGCATCGCCACGGCTAGAGCCCTCCCCGCAGATACGCGATTACGTCCGCGATGTCTTGCTTGGAGAGCGTCTTTTCGATATCCTCCGGCATCAACGAAATCGACGACGCGCGCATTTCCTGAATCTGCGGCCGCAGCACCGTGACGTCTTCTTCGGAACCGCCGCGCAGTGTCACGGCGCCCGGCGTTTCGTTGGCCAGCACGCCATCGTACATGCGCCCATCTTTGGTGGTGATGACATAGTTGACGAAGCGCTGTTCGATCGCCTCACTCGGATTGAGAATCGCCGTCAGCAGTTCTTCCTTGGCCTTCATGTTGATGCCCGACAGATCCGGCCCGATGCGCCCGCCCTGTTTGCGCGGCAGATGGCAGCGCGCGCAAGCGTCCTCAAAGACCTGCTTGCCGTGCGGGATGTTGGTAGTCATGGACAGCACCGGGTTGTGATCGGCCACCACTTTGGCACGGTCGCCGCCCGCATTGGCCAGGATCTTCTTCGCCCGCGCGAGCAAAGTGGCGTCGCTTAGCTCCAGCAGCCGGTTGCGCGCCGCGGTTTCCAGCGCATTCACCTCCATCTGATTGTTTTCCAGCGCGTCGAGCAGCAGCGGGATGCGATCCTTTTGCGCCATCATCGCGCCTACCACCTTGGCGCGCGCTTCCGGCGAGAAGCCTTTCCAGCCAGCCAATAGCGCTGGAGCCACACCCTTGTCTTCAAATGACGACAACGCCAGCACCGCGGCGCTTTGTACCTCGGGTGGCGGATTGCTGCCGAGCACGGCCTGCAGAACCGGCGCGGCTTTGGCAAACGCGGCCCCGCGCAGCGCTCCCACGGCCAGCACGCGTTGTTTGAGCGGAGTGGCTTCGGCTTGTGATGTTTTCGTGGCCCGATCGATCAGGCCCGGCAGTGCGAAGTAGCGTGCCACTTCCCACGCCGCTTCGTTGCCCGAGTCGAGGTAGGCCGTGAGCGCGCCGTCCATGCCCGGCGCTTTGAGGCCGCGCGCGCCCGCGAGCTTGAGTCCGCGTGCGAGGCCCGCGAGGCCGGCAGTGGGATCGCTGGAACGAGCGAGCGACGCTACGAGATTCTTGATCTCCGTGGGATTCTTCCGGGAACCCACCAGGGCCGAGAGCGCCCCCACCATCTCCTTCGCCAGCGCACCCTTGGCCTGCAACTGATCGAAGAACACGCCGGGATCGTTGGCGACCGACGACAGTATCGCCGTGCGCGTCCAACGGTCTGACTGATAGCGCGCCGCCAGATTCACCAGTGCGGGCCGGGCCGCGGGCGACTTCAAGTTGCCCAAAGTGAAGGCGAGTTGGAACTGCACGCGCGGGTCTGGGTCTGCCGTCAAAGCAAGGATGTCTTTCTCCAGCGCCGGGAAGGACTCGGCCATCCGGATGGCATGCTCACGGATGTCGCGTTGGGCATCTTTCAGTGCCGCCGCCACAGCGGCTGCATCCAGCGCACGGTGGTCCGACAACAAGTACAGCGCACGCAGCCGTCCGGGGGCCGATGCGCCCTTCAACGCCATCTGCTTCAGCAACGGCACCGCCGCCGCTTTGTCCATACGTTCCAGCAGCAGACGGTGGGCGGTATCGCGATGCCAGCCGTTCGAGTTGCCGAGCAGCGACACTAGTTCCGCCGTGGTGGACTTGCCCAACTCTACGCGCACGCCGCGCTGCGTCTTCGCGCGCTTCGAGACGATGCGATAAATGCGGCCAATCGTGTCGCCGCTGTAGAAGTCCATCTTCTTGCGCAGCTCTTCAGGGATCGAGACCGGTGTTTCGATGAACTCACGCTGCATGTCGGTTACGTAGAGGTTGCCGTCCGGGCCGTTCGCGAAATTCGTCGGGCGGAACCACTGATCGTTCGACGCGAGAAACTCTTTCTGCTTCATCTCGGTGACTTCGGCGGGCCGCGCGCGGTAGGTTGCTCCGTCGGCCGAGAGAATATCGCGCCGCACCAGATTGCCAGAAACATCGGCGGTGAAGATGTTGCCCCGGTATTCTTCCGGCCACGCGTCGCCCGAGTAGATCGTGCTGCCGGTCGCGCCCGTGAAGAAGCCTGCCAGAATCTCGGTGCGCCCCGTCTTCAGTTCTTCATAGCGCTGGTTGCGCATCTTCGTGCGGATCACCCGCCACTCCTGTGGTTCGGTGAGCGGATACATGCGGCGGGGGAAATCGCCGTACGGGTCTTGCATCGTCGTGCCTACTTCAAGCATGGGGGCGCGCGCCAGATACTGACGGGGCAGCGCCACGTGGCGCAAGTGCACGGTGTTTTGCGAGATGAAGCGCTGGCCCCAATCGTCCATGGTCATGCCATATTGGGCCGTCCCCGAGACGGGTTCAAAGACACCGCGCACCGGGTGGTAGCGGAAGTCGAAACCGCGCAACTGCACGGCCGGATGCTTGGGATGTTTTGGCGACTTCACGAGTCCCTCGGCGCCGTTGTTGGAGAAGTAGATCCAGCCGTCCGGACCGAGGCGCGGATTGGTGATTTGCGCCTCCGGGTTGCCGTGGAAAAAACCAGTGAACCAGACCTCGCGCACCTCGGCCTTGCCGTCGCCGTCGTTGTCCTTAAAATACAGAATCTCGGGTGAGGCGGGCACAATCAGCCCGCCATCCCAGGGCATGAGGCCCGAGGCGTGCATGGTGTTCTCGGCATAGACCGTGGCTTTGTCGGCTTTGCCGTCCCCATTGGTATCTTCGAGCAGCCGGATGCGGCCGCGCGCGGGCTTACCGGGTGGCGGATCGTCCGGCAGATCGCGCATTTCAGTGACAAAGGCGCGGCCCGATTCATCGAACGCGATGTCCACCGGGTCCACGATATCGGGCTCGGCGGCGAAAAGCACGGCCTCGAAATCGTCACTGAACTGCAGGGACTGGCGGCCCTGTTCGGGAGTCAGCGGTCCGTCGCGCGTGGCGCTTTTTTTCTCGCCGGTGCAAGAATTCGCAGAAAACAGTAGGAGCACGGCTAGGCCGTGCGCTACAACAAAAGAGGACAGGCGGCTGCTTGTCATGGCGCTTGCTTGATTCTCCATGTTAACGCAGCCGATTTCGATTCATGCACGTCACCGCGTCACATCTCTACCTGACTGAGCTTATCGGGCTCGTCGTGTATGATTTGCGCGGCCGCAGGATAGGCAAACTTCAGGATGCGGCAGTGTTGCCGGCGATGGATCCGGCGCGGGTGGACCGGTTCCTGGTGGGCAGCAGCGGCGGCTGGACCTGGCTTTCGATCCGGCACGACCAAGTGGCTTCGATTTCGCTGGACGGCATTCGCTTGCGCGACGAGGTGCTGACTCCGTATCACGCTGACGAGTACATGCTGCGCCTGGTGCGCGATCTGTTGGACCAGCAGATCATCGACGCACAGGACCGCAAAGTGGTGCGCGTGACCGACGTGACGTTTCTCATTCGCGACGGGCGTGAACTCGCCGTGCAGGAAGTGGACATCGGCCTGCGGGCCGTTTTCCGCCGGCTTTTCCAGGGCGTGTTTCCGCCGAAGTGGATTCGCAAGCTGCAGTCGCCCATTTCGGTGAACTCGATTCGCTGGGAGTATTCCAACATCCTCGAAGAAGATCCGCAGCGTCGGCTACGCCTCAATATCTCCACCAAGCTGCTGGAAAAGATGCACCCGGCGGACCTCGCCGACATTGTGGAGGAACTCGGCCCGGACGATCGCGGCGCGCTATTTGAAGCGATGGAGCCGGAGACCGCTGCCGGCGCGCTCACCGAGCTCGAGCCGGACGTACAAGCGTCGATTCTCGAAAACCTCGAAGCCGAACGCGCCGCCGACATCCTCGAAGAGATGGCGCCGGACGAGGCCGCCGCGGCGTTGAGCGAAGTGGAAGAAGAAACGTCTGCCGAGATTCTCGAAGAGATGGAAGCCGCGCCGATGACTGAAGTGCGCGAGCTGTTGGAGTTTGACGAAGGAACCGCGGGCCGCCTGATGAGCACGCAATACAGCGCCGTGCCGGTGGGGCTGACGGTGGGCGACGCACTCGAGCTGTTGCGCAACGAAGACAGCATGGAAGAGTCGAACCTGCTGTTTGTGGTGGATTCAGCCGGAAGGTTGGACGGCGCTATTCCGCTGGCGCGTTTGCTGGGGCGCCCACTCACCACACCGCTCTCTGAACTGTCACTCGATACGCTGATTCAAGGCACCGCGGACATGGACGAAGCGCAGGTGATCGAACTATTCGACAAGTACAACCTGCTGTGCCTGCCCGTGGTGGACGAGGAAGGCATGCTCCTGGGCGCGGTGATGGCGCATGAAGTGATTTCGCTGCTCAGGGAGCAGGGCCGATGATCCGGTCCATTCGCCATCACCTCCTCGTGTTCTTCTCGGTGATCGGGCCGGGCTTCATCACCGCCGTGGTCGACAACGACGCCGGCGGCATTTTCACGTACTCGCAGGCCGGCGCGCGCTACGGCTATCTGCCGCTGTGGACACTGATGCCGATCACGCTGCTGCTGATCGTCACGCAGGAGATGTGCTCGCGGATGGGCGCGGTGACGGAAAAGGGCTTAAGCGATCTGATTCGCGAAGAGTTTGGCCTGCGCACCACATTCCTGATGTTGGCCGCGCTGGTAGCCGCGAACCTGATGAACGTGATGGCGAACTTCGCGGGTGTGGCCAGTTCGCTGGAGCTATTCGGTGTCAGCCGGTATCTGTCGGTGCCGGTGGCGGTGGCCGCCGTATGGCTGCTGATTGTGAAGGGCACGTACGCGAGCGTTGAGAAGGTGTTTCTATTCGCCTGCGCGCTCTATGTCTGCTACATCGTCTCGGGCGTGCTGGTGAAGCCCGATTGGAAGGAAGCGGCTCTCTATAGCGTGAAGCCCGTGCTGCTGTTTGAACCCGGTTATCTGCAGATGCTCATCGGCATGGTCGGCACGTCCGTGGCGCCTTGGATGCAGTTCTATCTGCAGGCGGCGATCGTGGAAAAAGGCGTGACAGCCAAAGACTACGCCGAGTCGCGCATCGAAGTGATTGTCGGCTGCGTGGTGATGAGCGCGATTGCGTCCTTCATCATTGTGGCCTGCGCGGGTGCGATCTGGAGCGTCAAGCCGCAGGACATTGCCGATGCCACCGATGCGGCCAAGGGTCTGAAGCCGTTCGGCGACTGGGCCTTCACGCTCTTCTGCGCGGGCCTGCTCAACGCTTCGTTCTTCGCGGCCTGCATTCTGCCGCTGTCGACCGCCTACACGGTGTGCGAAGGGCTGGGCTTTGAAAGCGGCGTGAACCGGAGCTTCAAAGAGGCGCCGATTTTCTACTGGCTGTTCACCGGACTGATTATCGTTGGCGGCGGCGTCATCCTGATTCCCGGCTTTCCGCTGGTGAAAATGATCCTGTTCAGCCAGGTGATCAACGGCGTGCTGCTACCGTTTGTGTTGATCTTCATGATCCAACTGGTGAACAAGGAGCGCGTGATGCACGATTGGCGCAATAACGCGGCCTATAATCTGGTGGCGTGGACGGCCGTGGTGTTGATGATCGGTCTGACGCTGGCGCTGGTCGCGCTGACGGTGAGAGGAGTTTTCGCGTGAAAAAGCTTGTTTTAGCAGTGGCGGTGGGCCTGGTGGCGGGAGTGGTGGCGCTGGCCGCAGCGATGCCGGGCATGACCACCTGCCTGACGATCGAGCACGCTGGCCTTGAACGCCTGCCGGACGGCACCTTGGTGGATCCCTCGCTGAGCGCGGACGAGCGCGGCGCTGTGCGGGAACTGCGCGAGCAGGGTGCTCACTGGGTGAGAGCGTTTATTGGAGGCGTCGCCGCCGAGCCGATTGTGGCGTTTCTTGGCGAAGGCGGCGGACACGCGCCCTGGCTGCGTTCGCACCCCGTGGGCAGCACGCATTTTGTGGCCACGCGGGCGTGTGTGGTGATCGGTCCGCAGGGACGCACCGTCGGCATCATAGCGCATGAGTTGATGCACGCTGACTTGCACGCGCGCGCGGGCGCCTGGCATCGCCACATGACAGTGCCCACCTGGTTCGACGAGGGGCTGGGTATGCAACTCGATCACCGTCCCCGGTACAGCCTCGCGCCCGGCGCAGCGGGGTCGACGGATGGAGTGCGCGCGCTCGAATCGCCGTCGCTGTTCTTTGCCGGCAACGACGCCGAACTCACGTGTCACTATGCGTACGCGAAGGCCGAGGTGGGACGTTGGCTGGTACGCATTGGCGGTCCGGCGGAACTCGCCGAGCGGCTGCAGCGCATCCGGCAAGGCGAACCGTTCGAGAGCGTCTGGCGCGACTAGACCTCGATGCTATCCTCGCAGGTGGAAGCCATTTTTTGCCGGTGCAGGGCCTGGTCTTCAAAACCAGTGAGCGGCACTCTGTGTCGCTGGTGGGTTCGACTCCCACTGGCTTCCGCCATTTTCTTCAACTACCGCGCGTCCGGCCGCCGCACCACCAGCGCCGAGTTCTTACTCCCGAACGCGATGCAGTTACACACCGCCGTCTCTACCGCCAGTTTCCGCTCCGGCGCTTCGCTCACATAATCCAGGTCGCATTCCGGGTCTGGCACTTCGAGATTGCGCGTGCCGTGTACCACGCCGTCGCGCATACCCAGCAGCGTCGCCGCCAGGCCCGCCGCGCCGCACGCGCCCTGCGGATGCCCGATCAGACTCTTGATCGCCGAACCCGGCACCTTCGCTGCGCGGTCTCCAAAAGCGATGTGCATGGCTTTGGTCTCAATGCGGTCGTTCAACTCGGTGGACGTGCCGTGGTAGTTCACGTAGTCCACCGCGCCCGTGTCGAGCCCTGCCGTCCGCAGCGCGATCTGAATGGTTCGCGCCGGCTCCTCGCCGGACTCCTCCAGCCGCACGCGGTGAAACGCTTCGCACGTGGACCCGTACCCGGCGATCTCGCCGTAAATCCGCGCGCCGCGCTGCAGGGCGCGCTCGCGTTCTTCGAGAATGAAGAACCATGCGCCTTCGGCAATCACAAACCCGTCGCGGTCCCGCGAGAATGGCCGTGAGGCGCGTTGGGGCTCTTCGTTCCAGCGCGTGGACATGATCCGCATGACCAGAAACCCGCGTTGGATCAGCGGCGCCAGCGGCGCATCGGCCCCGCCTGCCACCGCGATGTCGAGCATCCCGGTGCGGATGTGCTGCGCGGCGTAACCGATGGCGTCGGTGGAAGACGTGCAGCCGGTGGACACCACGTGCGACAAGCCGCGCAGGCCGAAGTGCATCGAAACTTCGCTCGCCATCGTGCCGATGGTGGAAGTGGGAATCGTGTAGACGCTGCAATCGCGCCACTCGCCGTTGTACCACTTGCGGTACTGCTCTTCGGTGAACTCCTGGCTGCCGCCGCCCGAGCCCACCAGCACGCCGATCTCGCGCAACTGTTCGAGCGTCATCGCCGCCGGATCGAGCCCCGCATCGGCAAACGCTTCGGCGGTGGCGCAACGCGCCAGCGGCACTACGCGCGAGACGTGCGGGCGGTCTTTCGGCTTTACCCAGGCGAGTTCATCGAAGTCAGGCACCTCGCCGGCAATCTGCGCGGCCATGGTAGAGGTGTCAAACCGCGTGATGTGGCGCACGCCGCTTTGTCCTGAACGCGTTGCGGCCCAAAAGGCCTCGCGCCCGATTCCATTCGGGCTGACGGCCCCGATGCCTGTAACGACGACCCTGCGCCCGCTCACCGTGTCAGTATAGACTGTCCGCCACCTGGCAGCAGAGCAAAGAACTTTACGCGGCAGCAGTCTTGCGCTCGAACGTCTCCACCGTGACTGGCCGCCCCGACGTGAGCGAGCGATACGGAGCGTCTACGGTGCCGGACAACGCCAGCGTATCTTCCTCGGTCATCCAAGGATCGGACTTGCGCTGTACGTATTCGCGGAACTCGCCCATCATGCGCCGGTAGGCCTCATCCATGGCGCATTCGTCGAAGATGTGCACGGGATCCTCTCCGTTGCGTTTGACAAAAGAAGCCTTCCAGCCAAGCGCGAGCGTGCCTTTGGCGCCGTGCGCGGTGAGGAAAAAGTCGCTTGCCGGACGCATGCTCCAACTGGTGACGATTTGGCCGCGCACATTCCGGCCTGCGGTGACAAATGACATCGCCCGATCTTCCACCTTCAGCTTTTGCACCGGTTGCAGGCGGCTGGATTCCACATGTTTGATGCCGCCGAACAGAAACCGCACGAGGTCAAAGGCATGCGAACCCT
>Ga0194112_10010944_pt1 | contig 11312 bp, 5 predicted proteins | sample TA2MahC400mmetaG_FD_146191 | JGI IMG/M metagenome (GOLD analysis project Ga0194112, IMG submission 146191) | Freshwater microbial communities from Lake Tanganyika, Tanzania - TA2015016 Mahale Deep Cast 400m | ecosystem: Environmental > Aquatic > Freshwater > Lake | place: Tanzania: Lake...
GGCCGGGTCCCCCCCCAGACGCAGCGTCATCCCCCGGCGGGGAGACCAGCTGCCCTCGAAGGCGGCCCGCTCCCGCTCCCGCTCGGCACGCGAGCGCCCGCCCCCGCCCGTCTCGACACCCTCCTCCTCCCGTCCCGCGCCGACCTCGAAGCGCGCCTGCAGGCCCGCGCGAAGCGCCCAGCGGGTCTCGAGCAGGCCCGAGCGCTCGATCTGCTCGCGGGCGAAGCCCGAGGCGTTGCGCGTCCGGCGACGGCGCTCCTCCCAGCGCGCCAGGGGCGCGGGCGCGCGCGCCCCGCCCCTCCAGGAAAGGTCCCCGCGCAGCGTGCGCGCGTGCTCGCGGTGGCGCTCCGCGCCCGAGACGAGCGCCGCGGGCGCGCGCAGCAGCAGGCCGAGCTCTTCCGGCGAGGCGACGTCGATCCGGCCGAAGAACGCCCCCTCCAGTCCCGCCAACCCGCCGTCGCGGCCGGCGGGCAGCAGACGCCCCGGCCTCAGGTTGAGCCTGGCCGCGCTCTCGCATCGGGACTCGAGACCGCTGCTGTCCCCCGGCTCGTGGTAGAGCTCGTAGTCGCCCCTGGTGACGTACTGCCCGAGGCTGTCGTAGTGGCCCACGCCGGAGCCGACGTAGCGCAGCCGCTCGCCCCGCAGCCTGCTCTCCGCCGCCGTCAGGCGCCCCCGCCACTCGCCGCCGGCCCAGGACTCCGTTCCCCGATGGGAGAAGAGCCAGTCGGCCAGATCGGTGCGGCTCGCCGCGCCCCCATCCGCGGGATGGAGCTCCCGCCGGGTGAAGGCGAGCTGCGCCAGCGCCTCGCCCCGGCCGTAGCGCAGGTCGGTCTCGTGGAGCCGCCGCTCGCCGTCGGCCCGGCGCACACCAGCGGCCCAAGCGCGGTCCCTGCGCAGCTCGCCCCGGTAGCCCGCATCCAGTCCGGGAGCCAGGGCGGAGGCCCGCGCGTCCACCGTGGCGGCGTAGTACTCGTCGCCCGACTCCCCGCCGCGCTCGCCGCGCAGCAGCCGTTCTCCCCGGTAGCCCACGCCGGCCGCGAATGCGCCGTCCCGGCCCAGGCGGGCGCGCCACGACTCGCCGCGGCCCGGGCGGCCCCGCTCGCGCGTCGCGCTGCGGCGGATCTCCCCGCTCGCCTGCAACAGCCCCCGCCGCTCCAGCCCGGCGTGCCAGGCGCGCCCGTCGAAGCCGCGGGCGGCGCGCAAGCCTTCCCATCCCGCGGAGAGGGCGAGCCCCGCTCCGGGGCTGGCGTGCAGGCTCGCCGCGCCGCGCTCGTCCCGTCCGGCCAGGAGCGAGTCGCTCGAGGCGTTCCAGCGGCGGTAGGCGAAGGCGGGATCGAGCGGCTCGAAGGAGGCGAAGTGCTCGCCCACGGCGCGCCCCGAGACGCGCAGCTCGAGCAGATCGGGCCGCGACCGCGAGAGCCAGTGGGGCCGCCAGCGCCCGCGCAGCGCGGCCGCCGCGCCGTCGTTGTCGCCGTCGTCGCGCGCCGAGAGGACATTGGCGTCGTGCGCGGAGAGCGCTCCCTCGCCCCACAGCTCGAGCCCGCCGCCGAAGTCGCCGCCCGCCTGCAGGGCGACGACGTCGCGCGACTCGGGCAGCGTGAGCCGCCTCCCGGGCAGATAGCGCCCGAGCCCGCGGCCGGCGAAGCGGTAGTAGGTCTCCCCCCCGGCGCCCTGTTCGACGACGTAGTCGCCGCGCCCCTCCCCCACGTCGACGAAGCTCACCGCGTAGCGGCGCTCGTAGCCCTCCGCCTCCTCGCCGACATGGAGATAGAAGGCGACGGCGGCGGTGTCCGCCTCGACGAGGACATAGCCGCCCAGGCTGTCGAGGCGCGCGCCCCCGCCGAGGGCGAGCAGCGCGTCGCCCGCCGCGCTCAGCGACTCGCGCTCGGCCGCGGTCAAGCCGGCGCCGGCGCCCGCGGCGGGGTTGTCGCGCTCGCGGGCCCAGCCGATCTGCACGCTGCGCGCGCCCAGGGATGCGGCCGCCCCCAGGGCGTAGTAGTCGCGCTCGTAGACCCCTTCGCGAACCTGCAGGCTGACGCGGATCTCGCTCACCGCCGTGATCGATCGGCGCGGCATGAACCAGAGCTCGCCGGCGGCGTAGTCGATCGTGTAGTCCTCCGCCTCGCCGCGCGTCTGGCGCGCGCCGTCGACCCAGACGCGGTCGCTGCCGGCGACGACGACCGCCTCCTCCCCCGGCATCCGCGCCGCTCCGAGGCCGCCCAGCCCCAGCAGCCGGTAGGGCCCCTGCTTGCCGTCGCCCCCGCGGAACTCGAGCGTCACCGGCCTGCCGCCCCCGCGCCCCAGCGCCGCCGTGGCCCGCCGGCCGTCGATCTTTCCGGCGCGGAGCTTCAAGCCCTCCATCGGCCGCTCGTGGGCGAGGAAGCCGAGGCGCGACTCGCCCGCCGTGATGTCCCCCAACCGCATCTCGCCCCAGGGCGCGGTCACTTCGATCAGCACCTGATCGAGATCGGCCAGCTCCGTCGTCGTGCCTTCCGGCTGGAGCGGAGTGCCCCTGTCGGTCAGCACCGCCCGGACGTCCACCTGGTCCGCCAGGCGCCCGCGCAGCGTCAGGTCGAGCGACTGGTCGATCCGCGCATCGCGGCGGTTGCCGAACTCGAGGCTGAGCGTCTTGCTGCCGCCGACCTCGAGCTGGGCGCCCGGCGGCAGCGCGGCGGATCGCGGGGGAGCGGGAAGCGGCAGGGCGAGCGTCTCGGGCCCGGCGGCGGGCGCGACCAGGCCCCAGCGCTCCGGCAGCGCCAGCGGGAGGTGGCGATAGGTCGCCCGCAGCGCCGACCCGGGGCCGGGGCGCGCTCCGCGCCAGAGGATCGTGCCCGCGCCGGCATCGAGCGTGAAGTCGCGGCCGGGCACGAAGGCGCGGCCGCCGCAGGAGAGACGCAGCGTCTCCGGCCGGATCCAGCGATGCGGGAGCTTCAGCGTGTCGCCCGGCGCCGGGGCGGGGAGCAGCACGCTCGCCTCGCCCAGGAGATGGATGCGTGGCAGATCGCCGGCGGCCGCTGGCGTCACGACCGGCGCCAGCGCGACCGCGAGCCACAGGACCGCGAGCCACAGGACCGCGAGCCCCGGGACCGCGAGCCGCCGCGCGCACCGGCGGCCGCCCTCGGCCGGCGCTCGGCGAGACATCGCCCTAGCGCTCCCGGATCGCGCTGCCCGCGTCCGGGATGGGCGGACGGTAGACGAGCGGCACGATCCGCACCCGCGGCGGATCGGCCTCGACGACGAGCAGGTTCCCCGCGCCGTCGAACGCCAGGTCATCGATCGCCCCCCGTTGCGACCCGTCCGCGAGCCACCAGGGGGGCTCGCCGGCGACGGGCACGACGAGGATGCGCCCGCTGCGCCGCTCGCCGAGGAAGGCGTTGCCCCAGGCGTCCACGGCCAGCAGCCGGGGCCGGAACCCGCCGCCGGAGGCGGCGGCGAGGTCGCGTCGCGTCGCGCGCGAGTCGACATCGACCCGCACGAGCGCGGGGCCCCGCCCCTCGAGCAGGTGCAGCCGGCCATGTCCGTCGATGTCGATCGCCACCGGCGAATCCAGCACGACGCCGGCGGCCTCGCCGAGGACCCGCCGGAACGCGCCGCGATCGTCGAAGACGAGCAGGCGCGCCCGGCGATCGTCGAGGACATAGAGCATGCCGCTGGGGCCGAGACAGAACCCGCCGACTCCGCCCAGTTCCTCGCCCGCGTCGGACAGACGCGCCCGCAGGTCGAAGCGCAGCTCTCGCACGCCCGCCAGGTCGAAGCGCTCGACGACCGCCTCCCAGGGATCGAGCGTGAAGACCTTCAGCCCCGAGCGGGCGAAGATGCCGTCGGCCATCCCGGCGGGGCCGGATCCCTCCCCGCCGGCGTAGCGCCCCGGCTCGCCCACGCCGCGAGCGATGAAGAGGCGGCGGCGGCCGGAGGCGATACCGTAGACCGAGCCGGAGGAGTGGACGTCGATGGCCAGCGGAGCGATCGGCGCGCCGTCGACCGCGATCGCCCAGACGGCGGCGCTGTCCGCGCCGACGGCCGAGCGGGAGGCGGCGAGCGCGACGGACAACTCGGCTTCGGCGGCCGCCGGGCAGGCGCCGAGCAGCGCGGCGAGCAGGAGGGAACGGACGGCGGCGCGCATACCGGCCTCCGCGCCCGGGATCAACGCAGCGACCAGGCCAGACAGGGGTAGTGGGCGCCCGACTCGTCCATGCGCCACTCGAGCGCGCCGGCCAGTCGCGGTCGGCTCGCCAGTCGCGCCGCGTCCACGGCGCTCAGCAGGCGGTTGAAGAGCGCCGCGCCGAGGAAGAGGCTCGCCCGCCGGTAGGCGTCGCGGCTCGCCTTGCGCCGCTCGCGGAACTCGCGCCGGTCGGCGTCCGAGCGCCAGGTCCAGGCCTCGTCCGCCGCCGGGCTGTTGCGCGCGACATAGTCGTCGCGGGCGGCGAGGTCGTCGCCGTGGATCGCCCGGGCGGTGCGCGCCACATCGTGGACATAGGCGTCGCTGCTGCGGTACTGCCCCAGGTTGCGATAGTACCAATCGGGCTTGCCCCCGATGTCGCCCACGCCGGCGAAGTCCTCGGCGTAGTCGATGTAGCCCTTCTTGCGCACGTAGCCCTGTGCCTGTCCGACGGCGATGCCGACGAGCAGCGCCGCGTCGGCGACCATGAAGGTCCTGCCGCGCCTCTCGCGGCCCACCGCGCGATGACCGAGCCCGGGCAGGAGCAGGGAGGCGCCGATGGCCTCGAGTCGCGACGCGGCGCCCGCCTCGACGCGCTGATGCGGAGCGCCGTGCGCCAGGGTCGCCGCGGATGGCGCCCGCATCGCCGTGCCCGCGCCCGGCGCGATGCGCGCGCCGCGAGCCGGACCGATCTCGAACCCTCCACCCGGGGTCAGGCCGAAATCGGCCTGGGCGGGCAGGGCCAGGGCCAGGCCCGCCCCGAGACAGGCCATCCGGATCATCCACTCCCGCACCCCGACCTCCCGCAAGTCCCGCGCGCCGCTCAGAAGCGGTGCGTCAGGCGCACCTCAGGACGCACATCCAGCGGCGAGCCGCGCAGGTGCATGCGCACCTGTGTCCGCTCGCCCAGATCGAGCCCCAGCGAACGGGCCCCGATGAAGGCGTCCGCCGCGGAGACCAGATGGTTGAGGAAGATAGCCCGTCCCGTCCAGCGCTTGGCCTCGAGCGCCGACTCCCGGTCCTTCCAGAGCCCGCGATAGATCGACCGGCTGTCGGGCGAGTCCCACCCGCAGGCGTAGGCGTCGCGGGTCGCGTACTCGTAGAAGCGATCCCGGTTGGCGCTCTCCAGACTGGCGGCGATCTCGTCGTCGCTCGGCTGGCTCCACATGCCGCTGGGGCAGCCGTAGACGCTGCAGCTGTCCGGATCGGGCGCCCGGGTGTGATAGCGCTCGTAGTCCCAGTGACGGCCGGCGAAGGCGGCGTACTCGTCCCGCTTCTCCCGGCTGCTCTGGCGGAAGGCGCCGTAGGCGACCCATCCGCTGACCTCGAGGACGAAGTAGCCGAGACCGCGCAGGACCGCCCCGTTGCGCAGCTGGCCCGCTCCCGGGACCGCCGCCGACATGAGCGCCGCCAGCAGCGCCCGCGCGTTGCCGCGCCGCTCGGGTGGGGACGGGGAGGGCGAGCCGATCGCCAGCCAGTGGGCGCCCCCCGGCGCGCCGGCCCGACCCTGCCCGGTCCCGGCGCGCCGCGAGGCGGGCTCCGCCCACGCGAGACCGGCCTGGCCCCCGACCCCTGCCGGCTCTGCCATCCGGCCGGGACCGAGAAGCACGCCCGCCGCATCGCGCCCGTCGAGCGGGGCGATGAAGCCGAGGCCGCCGCGCGCTCCCGCCGCGGAGTGGCCGGCCGTGGACTCGACCGGGCCGTGGCGCAGCGGCTCGTCCGCTTCCGCGCCGCAGGCGCCGATGATCAGCGCCGCCAGGGCGGCGCAGGCCGCGCCCGCGCGCAACGCCTGTCCCTTCCGCTCGCTCCTACCCTGGCGCCCGGCGTTCATCCTCATGCCTCAACGCACGACGGCCAGCTTGCGCGTCAGCCGCAGCGGAGCCCCGGCGCCCTCGACCGTCATCCGGGCGACGTAGAGCCCGGAGGCGAGCCCGGCGAGGCCGAGATCCCACACGGTCTCCTCCTCGAGGCTGTCGGGGGCGCGCACGCCTTCCCATACCCGCTGGCCGCTCGTGTCGTAGAGCGCCAGCTTCAGCCGCCCGGGCTGCCCCATGCGGAATCTCAGCCGCCCCGTCTCTCCGCGCACCGGGTTGGGCGTGAAGAGGATGCTTCGCGGATCGATGAGCCCCGCGAAGCCGGCCGGCTGCGGCAGGCGCGCGCGCGCGTAGGCATGCGTCCGCGAGGGCCCGCCGTCGCTGCGCCACATCTCCCCGGGCCCCTCGGAACCCGCCGGGAGGCCCAGGTCGAGCACGGTGGCGAAGCCCATGGCGTCGACCAGCAGCAGCTGGATTTCGCCCCTCTCCCCGAGCGGCGCGGCATAGGGCCCGGCGATCAGCGGATAGCCGGCGGCGAAGGGCCAGCCGGGTACGCCGTCCCCATCCGCCGTGAAGGCGTGCAGCGTGCCGTCGCCGCTGGCCTGGAGGATCTCGGGCCTCCCGTCCCCGGTCACGTCGACGAGCAGCGGGCCGGAGGAGACCCGCGCGAAGGGGCTGGCATCGGGGTGCCAGACCGACCTCGGCCAGCGCAGTTCCTGCGCGCCCCGTTCCTGGAAGCAGTGGATCAGCCCCTCTTCCGTGGTGACCAGGTACTCCAGCACGCCGTCGCCGTCGGGGTCCCCGGCCACGGCGGGGCCGGAGGGGCGGCCGCCCAGCGTCCGCGGCCACCCGTCGAGCGCGCTCCCGTCGGGGCCGAAGAGCCCGAGGGTCCCCTCCTCGTCCAGCGCGAGCAGCCGGCCGGGCTCCCCCGCCGGCCCCTCGATCAGCAGCAGCGAGAGGATCCCCGCGCCCTTGCCGCCCAGCGCCACGGGCCAGCCCTCCGCCGGAGCGTATCCGTCGCGCTGCGAGCCGGTGGCCACGCGCAGGGCGCCGAGCGCGTCGCCCCAGACGAGCGCCGCGCTGCCGTCGCCGAAGAGATCGCCCGCGGCCAGCGCCGTCACCGCCGCGCCGCTCGGCCCGGTCCGCCAGAGCAACGGATTGGCCGCCCCCGGCAGCAGCCCGCGCAGGCGCCCCTCCGAGTCGCCGACGACGATCACCGAATCGAGCAGCGTCGGCGCGGTCGTGAAGCGCAGCGCGGGCGCGACGGCGCCCCCTCCCGGGTAGCGCATTCGCTCCGTCCCGAATGCGTCCCAGGCGTGCACGCGCGTGTTCGTCGCCGCGGCGAGCAGCCGCAGCGACCGCCCCTGGGCCGGGATGAAGGCCGGGTGCGCGGCGATCCCGGGCAGGAGCGTGCCGTCGACCAGGGCGAAGTGCCCGCCCGCATCGGCGTAGGGGTAGCCGCCGCCGTCGGGCCAGAAGGCGAGCACCTCGCGGCCGTAGCGGCCGAGCACGTCCCGGCCGCCGGCGGCGAAGATGTCGGGCGTGCCGTCGCCGTCGATGTCGACGATGTTCACCGACTCGTCGCTGAGGGGATCGCCGGCGTAGACGGGCCACCCGGGACGCACGAAGCCCCGCTTCAGCGCGACGCGCATCGACGGGCCCGCCGAGTCGAGCACGGCGATCTCGATCCCGGTCGCCCCGCCCGCGCCGGAGCGCGTGTCGGGCCGCGTGTCGGTCCCGAACCTCGTGTAGCCTCCCTGGAACCAGTAGTCGAACGCCCCCCCGGTCCACTCGACGCTGTAGAGGTCCCCCAGGTCCTCGATGCCGTCGGCCTCCTCGACATCCACGCCGCGCCGCTCGCGCGAGATGTTGATGCAGCCGTAGCAGACATTCGACGCCGCCTGGATGGCGGCGTTGTCGACGTGCCAGATCAGCACGCCGCTGCCCGGCAGCAGGTAGTCCTGCTCGTAGGCGCCCAGCGTGTCGGCCTCGGCGCGCGCCCCCTCCTCGTCGGGCCGGATGTTGCCCGGCCCGAGGAAGACGCCGGTGAGCGGGTCGGTCTCCAGGATCACCGTGCCGTCGCCGTTCAGGTCGAAGGGGCGGTTCTCGAGGATGAAGTACTCCGACGCGTACCAGGGGGCCCACCAGCCGGGCAGCCGGTCGAGGTACTCGAGCCACTGCCCCCCGATGGGCGCGAGCAGGAGCTCGTTGCCGGTCTGCACGGCCGGCAGCGTCGTCTGCAGGTCGCCGGTGACCCATCTGGCGCGCACGCCGTTGGGGAAGAAGAGCAGCTTGTGCCAGGGATCGAGGCTCGCGGGAATCGCGCCGCGGACGTAGAGCACGCGCTCGCCGAGCGTGTCGGCGGCGACGGTGCCGTAGAGCTGCTCGCCCGAGTCCATCAGGCTGAACATGCCCACCATCGGCGAGAAGTCGAGCACGTTGTAGAGGTCGAAGAAGCCGAGCTGGTGGCCGAACTCGTGGGCCAGAACGCCGTTGAGCGCCGCCGTGTAGCCGTCCTGCGAGACCGCCTCGGGCATGACCATGATCAGGTCGATGAAGAAGGTCGAGTCCTGCACGCAGACCGGATCGGCCAGGAAGACGTTGAAGCTGGGGATGTCGTAGGGCGAGTCGCGCAGGATGTCGCCCTGCAGGTCGGGGCCGGCGTGGAAGAGGATGAAGCTCTCGTAGCGGCGGAAGTCGGGCGGCTCCTCGGCGGTGTCGGCGGCGGCGAAGGCGTCGCGCACGAAGCGCTCGGCCAGGGCGAGGATCGCGCCGCTGTTGGCCACCTCCCAGGGGCCGTAGTGGATCGTGTCGGCCAGGTGGTAGGCGGAGTCCTCCTCGGCCGGATAGATGTCGTAGTCGATGAACAGCGTGCCGCCCGACTGCTTCCAGTAGTAGCGGCGCAGCGCCTCCATGTGGCTGGCGTAGAAGCTGCGGTTGTGCGGCGGGGGATCGACGATCAGCCCGGTCGAATCGCGCAGGTCGAAGCGCCCGTCGGGCGTCGTGCTGAGGGGACCGGCGCTGTCGCGGAGGAAGTCGATGCGCAGGGCGAGCACGCGCACCGTGTCGACCGGCGCGCGCGCGGCCTGAAGACCCGACCGCAGCCGGTCCGGGGAGGGCGTGAGGAACTCGCCCAGGTCGAGGTCGGGCCGCGCGGCGCGCAGGCGCCGCCAGAGGATCCCGTCGGGACCGGGCGCGCGCGCGGGGTCGCGCAGCACGCGGGGGAACTCGCGGGGGCGGAAGTCGGAGGGCAGGCCCTGCGCCGGCGCCGGAGCCGAGTCGCCCTGGCGCAGGAGACCCTCGGCGCGGCGCACCGTCAGGGGGCGGTCGATCGCCTCATCGCCGGCGGCTCCCGCCGGCATCCAGCCCAGTGCGATGCAGCACCCGAGGCACCCCCAGACCCGCCGCGCCGCTCCGCTCACTGGAACAGCACCCCTACGGAGAGGTAGCTGACGCGCTCGAGATCGAGCGCCTGGGGAACGCTGGAGTAGTCGAAGCGCACGACGCGCTCGTTGCCGAAGCCGACGTCCAGTCCGGCGCCGAAGGTGGCCGCCTCGATCTCGCCCTCCGGGTCGTAGACGTAGCCGGCGCGGAAGTGGAGCCTGCTCTGGATCGAGAATTCGACGCCGGCGTTGAGCAGCTCCTTGGCTTCTCCCCATCCGAACCTGGGCTGGCCCTCCAGCTCGTCGCGGCCCGGGTAGGTGATCAGCGCCTTGTTCACATCGAAGCTGGCGACGATGCCCAGGGCCTCGCCCTGATAGGCCTGCACCCCGATCCCCGCCTTCAGGTTGCGCGGCAGCGGATCGCCCTGGTCGGCCTCGATGAAGACCAGCTCCGAGCCGATGTTCTGCACGTTGAAGCCGACCGCGTAGGGCACGCCCAGCTGCCCGGTCATGCGGAAGCCGAGATCGACGCCGAAGGCGTCGGCGCGGCCGTCCTTCTCGACGCCGACGATGGCCATGGCCCACTCGGGGGCCAGGTCGACGAGGATGTACTTGAGCGACACGCCCACGTCGATGTCGCCGATGATCGACCCGGGCCGTCCCCCATGGACGCGCGTCCCGAATCCGACGGCGGGCACGAACTCGTAGCTGCTGAAGAAGCCGTGGGAGATGTTCTCGTTGTCCACCGCCTCGGTCTTGCCGTAGGAGAGATACATGACGTCGACGCCGAAGCCGCCCCACCCGCCCAGCTCCGAGGCGTAGGCGATGTTCAGGTAGTAGACGTCGTCGGCCAGATCGGGCACGAGCTTGGCCACCGTCGAGGAGAGCTCCGTGCCGGCCAGGCCGGCGAGCGCCGCGGGGTTCCACCAGATCGAGTGGGCCCGCTGATCGAGCGCCACGCCCGACTGGCCCATGCCCGTCGCCCGCCCCCCCGGCTTGATCTTGAGCACGCCGGTGCCGCCGTAGGTCTGGGCCTCGGCCGGCGGGGCCGCCCAGCAGGCGAGGCAAGCCAGTCCCAGCGCCACCCCGAGCCACCGCATCTGCGTCTTCATCGTCGAATCCCCGCTCTGCTTGCGCGGCGCCGACAGGGGCGGCGGCCGCGCGGCTTCGATATCTCAACCCCCTGCCTGCGGAAGAGTTTCCCAGCCTCGGGGCCGGCCCGGTTCGCGGGCCGGCGCCAGACTAGCACGCCCTCCCGGCCCCCTCAACCACGGCTAGCGCAGCACGGCCAGCCGCTCGACCCGCTCCTCGCGGCGTCCCGCGGCGTCGCGCGCCGCCACCCTGTAGAAGTAGAGCCCGTTGGCCAGGCGATCCCCGTCCGCGTCGCGCCCGTCCCAGTGGATGCCGACCTCGCGCGCCCTGGCGGGCGTGAACCGATCGCCCGGCAACGTCACGATCTTCCGGCCCGTGGCAGTGTAGATATCGACCCCGACGTCGGCATCTCGACCGATCTCGAAGAAGAAGCGCGTCCCGCCCTCCGTCGGGTTGGGCATGTTGTAGACCAGCCCGAGCAGCGGGCCCGGGGAGACCGCCCCGCCGAAGACGAAGTCGAGGCTGGCACGGCTGCGGCGGCCCAGGTTGTCGGAGGCCTCCAGCGCCAGGGTCAGCGGCTCGCCCCCGGGCAGCGCGGCCGGCAGCTCGAAGGCGACGGTCGCCGAGCGGTAGTCCTCTCCGAAGTCCACCCGCCCAGCCAGATCCTCGGCCACGAGGAGCCTCCCGTGGAGGTCCTCGACGGTCCAGACGACCGAGCGGGGGGGCGCGAGCCCGGCGACATAGATGCCGCTGTCGTCGGTGAGCTCCGCGGTCAGTCGGCTCCCCGCCCGGGGCGTCTCTCCCGGCGCCTCCCACTGCAGCACGATGACCGGCCCCAGCGTGTCGCCTGGGGCCGGTTCGCGC
>Ga0194112_10010949_pt1 | contig 11311 bp, 8 predicted proteins | sample TA2MahC400mmetaG_FD_146191 | JGI IMG/M metagenome (GOLD analysis project Ga0194112, IMG submission 146191) | Freshwater microbial communities from Lake Tanganyika, Tanzania - TA2015016 Mahale Deep Cast 400m | ecosystem: Environmental > Aquatic > Freshwater > Lake | place: Tanzania: Lake...
ATGGCGGGCAGCATGCGATCAGCCTTGTCATGGCGTTGTGCCTGGGCGAGCAGCCGGGCAAGGTGATGGCCGAGGCGCTGACCTATCCTGGCATGCGGCAGGCCGCGCGACTGATGCGGGCGGAGACGCTGCCGGTGGCGCTGGACAGGCAGGGGATGCGGCCCGACGACCTGGACCGTGTGGCGCGGCAGTCGGGCGCGCGCTTGGTCTGCCTGACACCCTCGGCGCAGAACCCGACCATGGCGGAGATGGATGTCGCACGGCGGATGGCGATCGTCGAGGTGGCCCGCCGACATGACCTGCAGATCATCGAGGACGAGTGCTATGCACCCAGCCCCCGCCCGGACGCGCCGCCCAGCCTTCGGGCGCTGGCGCCCGAGCGGGTCTGGCACGTGTCCAGCCTGTCCAAGATCATCGCGGCCGGCCTGCGCTTTGGCATGCTGATCTGCCCGGCAGGCATGGGTCAGGCCGGACGGGTGGCGGCGCAGCACAGCCACATGGGCCTGTCGCTGCCGATCACGGAGATTGTGATACGGTTGATGAACTCGGGCGACGCTGCAAGGATCGCCACCAAGGTAAAGCAGCAGGTCGAGGATCGGCGGCACCTGGCGCTGGAACACCTGTCCACCTTGGAACCCGTCAGTCAGCCGGGGGTCCCGATGCTGTGGCTGCCGCTGCCCCCGCCGTGGCGGGCTGAGGATTTCGTTGCGCGCGCCGCGGCGGCGGGCGTGGTCGTGCGTCCGGCAAGCGATTTTTCGGCGTCGGGACGCGGTGAAGCGGGCGTCGAGGGCATACGCATCGCGCTGAACTGCCGGATGCCGAGGGATCGTCTGGCGCAATCCTTGGCGCTGATGGGCCAGATGGCGCATTCCGGGCCGCAGGTCGGCCCGGAATAAGGCGGCGGCAAGCGGGTCCCCGGTTGCCGCGTTCTTGGTCAGCGCAGGATGCTGCGCCCTGCGTATTCTGCCGTCGCACCCAGCATTTCCTCGATGCGGATCAGCTGGTTGTATTTCGCCAACCGGTCCGAACGCGCCAGCGAGCCTGTCTTGATCTGACCGCAGTTCGTGGCCACCGCCAGATCCGCGATGGTTGCGTCCTCTGTCTCGCCCGAACGGTGGGACATGACGGAGGTAAAGCCCGCACGATCGGCCATGCGGACCGCGTCCAGCGTTTCGGACAGCGTGCCGATCTGGTTGACCTTGACCAGAAGGCTGTTGCCGCAGCCCTTCTCGATGCCCTGCGCCAGACGCGCCGGGTTCGTCACGAACAGGTCGTCGCCCACCAGCTGCACGCGGTTGCCCAGACGGTCGGTCAGCTGTTTCCAGCCGTCCCAGTCGTCCTCGGCACAGCCATCCTCGATCGACAGGATCGGGTAGGCGTCGCAGAGGGCGGCCAGATAATCGACATTCTCGGCCGGCGACAGCGACTTGCCTTCGCCCTTCATCTCGTATTTGCCGCCCCTGAAGTACTCGGTCGAAGCGCAGTCCAGGGCCAGCATGATGTCGTCGCCCGGCTTGTAACCGGCCTTCTCGATCGCCTTCAGGATGAAGTCCAGCGCGTCACGGGTGCTGCTCAGGTTCGGCGCAAAGCCGCCCTCGTCGCCGATGCCCGTGGAAAGGCCCGCCGACGACAGTTCCTTTTTCAGCGTGTGAAAGATCTCGGAGCCCATGCGGACGGCTTCGCGGATGTTTTCCGCAGCGACCGGCATGATCATGAATTCCTGGATGTCGATCGGGTTGTCGGCATGTTCGCCGCCGTTGATGATGTTCATCATCGGGACGGGCAGGATGCGCGCCGCCGTGCCGCCGACATAGCGGTAAAGGGGCTGGTTCGTCGCCTCGGCCGCGGCCTTGGCCACCGCCATCGACACGCCCAGGATCGCGTTTGCGCCCAGGCGGCCCTTGTTTGGGGTGCCGTCCAGCTCGATCATCATGGCGTCGATGGCGCGCTGCTCGGTCGAATCCTCACCGATCAGGTTCTCGGCGATTTCGCCGTTGACGGCAGCCACGGCCTCCAGCACGCCCTTGCCCATGTAGCGCGCCTTGTCGCCGTCGCGCTTTTCGACCGCCTCATGCGCACCCGTGGAAGCGCCCGAGGGCACCGCGGCACGCCCCATCGTGCCGTCTTCCAGCGTCACGTCGACCTCGACGGTCGGATTGCCGCGGCTGTCCAGAATTTCACGGGCGAAAATGTCGATGATGGTGGTCATGAAGCCCTCCGTTGATCTGCGTCGCCGTCTTCATAGCGGGCGCGGGACCAGGCCGAAAGTCGCAATCTTCACGGCAGCTTGATGCGCGCCCAGATCGGCAGGTGGTCGGATGCGTCGCGGGCGCCCGCGTCGGCAAAGACACCCGATTCAAGAAGGTCGAGATTGCGCGACAGCGCCATGCGGTCCAGCCGGAACTGGGGCCGCGGCGCGGGATAGGAGGCGCCGGGCGCGATCACCCGGAAGCCGGCCAGCGATTCCAGCCCCCGTTCGTCGCGCCATTCGTTGAAGTCGCCCATCAGGACGATCTGGTCCTCGGCGATGCGGGCGGCCTGCGCGGTGATGCGCGCCAGTTGCGCGCGACGCGAGGACCGGGCCAGACCCAGATGCACGCCGATCACCGTCAGGCCGGGCAGGCGCAATGCCACGGCGCCGCGCGGCTCCAGCCCCGGCAGGGGCAGGCGGCGCAGGACGGCCATCTCGGCAAGGTGGGGCCGCATCAGGATCGTCTGGCCGTGCCAGCCCAGGCTGCTGTCGGTGGTGCCGGTCAGGCGGGCGGGGACCAGCCCCGTCTCGGCCTGGATCAGCTTGCGGGGCAGGGCTTCGGGACGGGCGCCATAGCGGAAATCGACCTCCTGCAGGGCGATGATGTCCGGGTCCAGGGCGCGGATGACCGCCAGGTTGCGCTCGGGCGCGTGGGGGCCGGTCATGCCGCGGCATTTGTGGAGGTTGTAGCTGGCAAGTTTCAGCATCGTTTGGTGGGTCGTCCTTCAAGGGGATGAACCGATCATCTGCCATTGCGCAGCCCCTGCAAGGGCGGCCGGCACAAAACTGCGTCAGGTGCCGCAGAAGGTGGCGTGAACGACCTGCTCGGCCAAGGGCGCATGGGCCAGATCTGCCCATTCCTCGCGCATCACCCTTGGATGCGTCACCGCATGGAACAATCGCTCGAAGGGCGCCAGGTCGCCCGCCACGGCGGCGGCGATGGCCTCTTCGACGCGGTGGTTGCGGGGGATGCGCCGCGGATTCGCCTGCGCCATCAGATCGGCATCCGGCGACAGCGCCTGCCAATCATGCGACCAGGCATCGAAAGCGTCCCGATCCATGAACTCGTCGCGGGCGGTGCCGTCGGACAGACCGGCAAACACGCGCGTGAAGTCTGCCCGCTGCGAGGCCATCAGCGTCAGCAGCCGCTCGATCAGTTCCTGATGGGCGGCGCCGTCGATACCCAGCTTTGCCCCGAAGCGCCGTTGCCATGCCGCCTGGTAGAGGGGCGCGAAACGGTGCACCGCCGCCGTCGCGGCCTCGATGGCCTCGGCTTCCTCGCCCATGAGGGGGATCAGGCAGGTCGCGAACTGCGCCAGGTTCCAGACGGCGATCTGCGGCTGGTTTGCCCAAGCGTATCGCCCCGTCCGGTCGATCGAGGAAAAGACCGTGTCGGGATGATAGACGTCCATGAAGGCGCAGGGACCGTAGTCGATGGTTTCACCCGAGATCGCCATGTTGTCGGTGTTCATGACCCCGTGGATGAAGCCAAGCGCCATCCAGTGCGCGATGGTTTCCGCCTGCCGCGCCACGACCCGGTTCAGCAGGTCCAGCGGCCCCGTGGCATCGGGATAATGCCGCGCGATGACGTGGTCGGTCAGGGCCGCCAGCGCCTCTTTGCGGTCCCGGACGGCAAAATACTGGAATGTTCCCACGCGGATGTGGCTGGAGGCCACGCGCGTCAGAACGGCACCCGGCAGGCCGCCCTGTTCGCGCCAGACCTGCTCTCCGGTCGCCACCGCTGCCAGGGCGCGGGTGGTCGGCACGTCCATCGCCGCCATGAACTCGCTGACCAGGTATTCGCGCAGGACCGGCCCCATCCAGGCCCGCCCGTCGCCACGGCGCGAGAACGGCGTCGGGCCCGAACCCTTGAGCTGCAGGTCGAACCGGCGGCCGTCCGGCGCCACGACCTCGCCCAGCAGCACGGCGCGGCCGTCGCCCAGTTGAGGGACGAAGCCGCCGAACTGATGGCCCGCATAGGCCTGTGCGATCGGCTCGGCCCCTTCGGGAACATCGTTGCCGGCCAGCATGGCCACGCCGTCGGATGCCCGCAGTTGCGCCAGGTCCAGACCCAGCTTCTCGGCCAAGGGGGTGTTCAGCGCCAGCAACCGCGGCGCGGCGACGGGGGTGGGGTTCACGCGGGCAAAGAAACCCTCGGGCATGCGGGCATAGCTGTTGTCGAAACGGATCATCGCGCTCTCCTTTGGATACTACATAGGCAGCAGTCGCGGCTTTGCCAGACCGCGACCCTTGCGCGGACTGACGCAAGGGCGTATCGCGTGACGGCAAAAGGAGCTGTCTGCATGAAATTTCTCGACCTCGCCAAAGTCTATATCCGCTCGGGCGGCGGCGGCGCGGGAAGCGTGTCCTTCCGGCGCGAGAAGTTCATCGAGTATGGCGGCCCCGATGGCGGCGACGGCGGCCGCGGCGGCGACGTCTGGGCCGAGGCGGTCGAAGGGCTGAACACGCTGATCGACTTCCGCTATCAGCAGCATTTCTTTGCCAAGTCCGGCCAGCACGGCATGGGCAGCCAGATGACCGGCAAATCCGGCGACGACATCGTGCTGCGCGTGCCCGTAGGCACCGAGATCCTGGACGAGGACGAGGAAACCGTCATCGCCGACCTGACGGAGGTCGGCCAGCGCGTGCTGCTGGCCAAGGGCGGGAACGGGGGCTGGGGCAATCTTCATTTCAAGACCTCGACGAACCGGTCGCCGCGCAACGCCAATCCCGGCCAGCCGGGGATCGAGCGCACGATCTGGCTGCGCTTGAAGCTGATTGCGGACAGCGGGCTGGTCGGGCTGCCCAATGCCGGCAAGTCGACCTTTCTTGCAGCCGTGTCGAACGCGCGGCCCAAGATCGCGGATTATCCCTTCACGACGCTGCACCCGAACCTGGGCGTCGTCGGTGTCGACGGCCATGAATTCGTCATGGCCGACATTCCGGGCCTGATCGAAGGCGCCAGCGAGGGCAGGGGCCTGGGCGACCAGTTCCTGGGCCATGTCGAACGCAGCAACGTGCTGTTGCACCTGGTCGACGGGACATCGGAGAACGTGGCCGAGGATGCGCGCACCATCCTGACCGAGCTTGCCGCCTATTCGCCCGTCCTGATGGAAAAGCCGCGCGTCACGGCGCTGAACAAGATCGATGCGCTGGATGACGAAGTTCTGGCGGAGCGTCGGGCCGCGCTTGAGGCCGAGCTGGGTCATCCCGTGATGCTGATGTCCGGGGTCGCACGCACCGGCGTGACCGAGGTGCTGCGCGCGCTGTGGGCCAAGATCGAGCCGTCCCGCGCGCCTCGGAACGACACTCCCGAGGGCGCATGGCAGCCCTAGGCCCCGATCTGGCGCAGGCCCGGCGGCTGGTCGTCAAGATCGGTTCGGCGTTGTTGGTCGGCTCGGAGGGCCTGCGCGGCGACTGGCTGCGGGCGCTGTGCGACGACGTGGCCGCTTGGCGGGCGCGGGGCTGTGACGTCGTGCTGGTCAGTTCGGGGTCGATCGCCCTTGGCCGTAGGGTGCTGGGCCTGCCCGCGGGCACTCTTGCGCTGGAGCAGGCGCAGGCCGCCGCCGCGGTCGGTCAGATCCGCCTGGCGCGCGCCTACGAGGAGGCGCTGGCGCCGCATGGGGTGACGACGGCTCAGGTTCTGCTGACACTGGAGGACAGTGCCGATCGGCGCCGCTATCTGAACAGCCGGGCCACCATGCAGACGCTGCTGTCCCTGGGCGTTGTGCCGATCGTGAACGAGAACGACACCGTCGCCACGGACGAGATCCGCTTTGGCGACAATGATCGGCTGGCCGCGCAGATCGCCGTGACCTGCGGCGCGGACCAGCTGCTGCTGCTGTCCGATGTCGACGGCCTTTATACGGCCAACCCCAAGACCGATCCCGACGCCCGTCACCTGCCGGTGATCGAAGCGATCACGCCCGAAATCGAGGCGATGGGCGGCGATCCGGTGTCCGGTCTGTCCAAGGGTGGGATGAAGACCAAGCTGATGGCTGCACGAACCGCCGTGGCCGGCGGCTGTGCGATGGCGATTGCTGAAGGTTCGGTTCTGTGGCCTCTGACGTCGGTTGCCCAAGGTGCCCGAACCAGCTGGTTCCTGCCGGAGGCTGACCCGCAGCTTGCTCGCAAGCGCTGGATCGCGGCGATGAAGCCCCGCGGCACGCTTGTCGTCGATGCAGGCGCGGCGCAAGCGCTTCGGCGCGGAAAGTCACTGCTGCCGGCAGGCGTGAGCCGGGTCGAGGGAGACTTCGGGCGCGGCGATCCGGTTGCCATCGCCGGGACGGACGGCCAGCGTCTTGCCACCGGGCTGACCCGCTATACCGCGGCCGAGGCCCGGCGCATCGCCGGCCACCATTCCGCGCAGATCGAGACGATTCTCGGCTATTCCGGCCGCGCGGCGCTGATCCACCGCGACGACATGGTGCTCTAGTCCGCGAAGGTCTGGACCTGGCGCGACACCGGGGGGTGCGGGGGGCTGGCCCCCCGCCGTCGCGGGACGCAATCATCCGCCGACAGGCTTGTGCGCGCCGACCAGCCGGGTCTTGCCCCGCTCGTGGTTGAAGCGCGCCGCGCCGGCACCCGGTTCGGGCAGCGACAGCACCCGGCTGCACAGCATCTGGATGGCCTCCTCGCTGCTGCGCGGCAGGTCCGCCGCCGCAAGGGGGGCACCGATGGTCACCGCATAGGGCTGGCGGGCCTTGTTCAGCACCTCGTTGAACAGCGTCACGTCCCGAAGTGTGGGATGAAGCCGGTCGAACAGATAGAACAGGGCCGAGTTCCTGGCGCGGATCCGCAAGGGAATGACAGGCACGTCGAACTTGCGCGCGATCATCGCGGCGCTTGCCATCCAGGGGCGCTCGTGCAGGGTCAGCCAGCGCCGCTTGGCCAGGCGCCCCGAGGGAAAGATCAGGCCGATCCTGCCCGCCTCGATCGCCTCGCGGGTATAGTCCATCGTGGCGCGCGTCTTGGCGTGGCTGCGCTTTTCAGGGCGCCATTCGACCGGGGCAATCATCTCGATCATCTGCGGCAGGACACGGATCATGTCATGGTTGGCATAGATGAACAGATCGCTGCGCAACTGCGAAATGACCGCATGCAGAAAGATGCCGTCCGCGATGCCGGTCGGATGGTTCGCCACGATCAGCGCGGGACCGGTGGCGGGCAGGTGCTCGAGCCCCTCGACCCGCAGGTCGCGGACGATCATGTCGCTCATCCTGCGAAAGATCTCGGCCGGGGGCAGGTCGCGGAACTCGGCCCCCAGTTCGATCGTGCGCGGATAGCGCAACAGGTACATCATGGCCTGCCGCGCAATCTGATGGTGCGGGCGTCCGGAAAAGAGCCAGGGTGCACGTTCTGCTATCAGCGGGTCGAGACGCGCCTGCATCTCGGCCCGCGCTTCGTCATCTCCAGTCAATGCTCGCCCCCCACCACCAGCCCGCTCAACGTCCCGCCGCAATCATGCGGGACACCATTTCGCGGGTATTCCGGCTCAAACCTTCCAGCGCCCCGATCTGTTCCAGCGCCGCCTGCGCATGGGCACGACGGCCTGCGTCATAGCGGGGCCAGGTCTCGAACGCGGTGGACATGCGTGCGGCGATCTGCGGGTTCACCTGGTCCATCCGAATCAGCCATTCTGCCGTAAAGTCGTAGCCCGAGCCGTCCGCCGCGTGAAAACCCGCGTGGTTGGCCGCCAGCCCCCCCATCAATGCACGGAAGCGGTTCGGGTTCTTCCAGTCGAAATCCTTGCGGCCCGCCAGTTCGCGCGCCACCCGCACCGCCTCGGACGGAGGCGCGGCCATGACCTGGATGCTGAACCACTTGTCCATCACCAGCCGGTTGTCCTTGAACTCGTCCAGCAGGATCTGCAGCGCCGGGGCTCCACGTCCAAGCCGCAGCAGCACCGCCAGCGCCGCCATGCGCTCGGTCATGTTGCCCGCGACCCCGAACAGCACTTGGGCTCGCTCGCCCTCGTCGATGCGTCCCAGAAGCCCAAGCGCCGCGATGCGCAGCGCCCGGCGCGCGGCGGCCCCGGCCTCGGGGGAATAGGAGCCTTCGACGGTCATCGTGTCATAGATGCGCGACAACAGGTTCTCGTGCGCCTGAGCAATGCGTCGGGCCAAGTTGCTGCGAGCGGTGTGGATCGCGTCCGGATCAGGAACAAGTCCCCCTGCGGCCAGCCGGGTTGCGATCTCTTCCTCGCCGGGCAGGTTCAGGCACAGCGCGCGAAATGCCGGGTCGGTGTCTTCCTCGCCTGCCAAGGTGCCGATGGCGTCGATATAGTCATTTCCTGCCTCGCGGCCCTGCGCCAGTTCGGTCAGCGCCGAGAGCGCCAGTTCGCGCCCTGCCTCCCACCGGGCAAAGGGATCCGTATCATGGGCCAGCAGAAACGCCCGCGTCGCGTCATCCAGGGTCCGGCGCAGCATCACCGGCGCCGAGAAACCGCGCAGTGCCGAAACGAGCGGCCGTGCACCCAGATTGTCAAAGGCGAAAACTTGCCGATCCTGTGTCATTTCCAGCACAGTGGTGGGCGCAACTTCGTCGCCGTTGGGGCCAATCAGCCCGATGGCGATGGGAATCACCCGCGGCAGTTTGTCAGGCTGGCCCGGAGTCGGCGGCGTCGTCTGCGAGAAGTGCAGCGTCAGCCTTCCGTCCTTCCAGTCCTCGGTCATTTCGAGGATCGGCGTGCCGGCATCCGTGTACCAGCGCTTGAACTGGGACAGGTCACGGCCCGTCGCATCCTCGAAGACTTTCAGCCAGTCCTCGATCGTCGCCGCGTCGCCGTCATGGCGGTCGAAATACAGATCCAGCGCCCTTGCGTAACCTTCGTCGCCGACCAGGCGTTTCAGCATTCCGATGACCTCGGCGCCCTTTTCGTACACCGTGGCGGTGTAGAAGTTGTTGATCTCTTCATAGCGGTCCGGGCGGGGAGGATGGGCCAGCGGGCCCTGATCCTCTCGGAACTGGCGCGCGCGCAGGGTTTGCACGTCCTCGATCCGCTTGACGGCGGCGCTGCGCATGTCGCTGGTGAACTGCTGGTCACGAAAGACCGTCAGCCCTTCCTTGAGGCACAGCTGGAACCAGTCGCGGCAGGTGATCCGGTTGCCGGTCCAGTTATGGAAATACTCATGTGCGATCACGGCCTCGATCCGTTCGTAATCGCCGTCAGTCGCAGTTTCCGGAGAGGCCAGGACAAGTTTCGAGTTGAAGATGTTCAACCCCTTGTTTTCCATGGCTCCCATGTTGAAATCGTCCACGGCCACGATGTTGAACACGTCCAGGTCGTATTCCCGGCCATAGACCTCCTCATCCCATTTCATCGACTTGATCAGCGATTCCATGGCAAAACCCGCGCGGTCCTGGTCGCCGGGGCGCACCCAGACATTCAGGTCGACCGGACGACCCGACCGCGTCACGAAACGGTCGCTGACCGCCACAAGATCGCCCGCCACCAGCGCGAACAGGTAGCTGGGCTTGGGCCAGGGATCGTGCCATTCGGCCACGCGGTTGCCCGACGACAGCAGATTTCCATTCGACAACAGCACCGGCTTGTCCCCGCGAATGGTCACGCGGAACGTCGTCATCACGTCCGGTCGGTCGGGGTAGAACGTGATGTGGCGAAAGCCCTCGGCCTCGCATTGCGTGCAGAAGATGCCCCCGGACAGGTACAGCCCCTCGAATGCCGTGTTCTCGGCCGGGTCGATGGCCACCTCGGTCGACAGCGTGAACCTGCCAGAGGGCAGGGCGGCAGCCGCGATGATCAAGGCCTCGCCGCTGCGGGTGACATGGGCAGGATCAGGCGAGCGCCCATTGATGGCCAAAGAGATCAGGCGAAGCGACTTTCCGCCGTCCAGCACCAGATCCTGAACCGCATCGGCGTCCCGCCGCGACAGGTCCAGCTCGGCCCGTACGCGCGTGTCGCGGGGCGACAGTCCGAAATCCAGCCGCGTCTCGGCAAGGGTGAACGGCCAGGGCCGATAGTCTGCAAGATATTGGACGGGCTGCGGTTTCGGCGTTGGCATAAGGAGGCGGCCTTTCCTGAAAAATGCGGCGCGACCCGGAACTTGCGCCTTTGCATGGTGTTAATCGCCTGGTAGCCGGGTCGCAAGTCGGGCACGTATCCATGCCGATGACAGCAGGACGCGTCTGAATGAACAGCTTCACGACCTTAACCCGGTCAAACGAAAGTCCGAACTGGAGGCCAGCATGAGCTATGATCCCAACGATCCGAACCGCCCGAAGCCCGGTGCGCCCGAGCGGCAGGAAACCTATGTCGAGCCGGTCGAACGTCGGTCCTCTGCACTGCCGCTGATCATCGGCGTGCTGCTGGCACTGGCATTGGCTTACTTCGTCCTGCAGCGCTTCATGACCAATGACACCGCCGCTGTCGACGGCGGCGACACGACCACGGTGACCACAACCACCGATGCCGACACCGCAACCACCGATCCGGTGGTGGTCACCGAGCCTGTGGACGACACGGCGACTGCGCCCGCCACGACAGACACCACGACCACGACGGATACCACGACTACGAAGGATACCACCGACACGGCAACGCCGGGCGCAGGAACGACCGAACCCGCAACCGATGCCCCGGCCGTCACCGCCGACGAACCGGTCGAGCCGACGGCGCCGACCCCGACCACCGACACCACCGACACGACCCTGACGGACAGCCCGGACACGACCGCCGCGCCTTCCGCGACGACTGCCCCCACGACGACCGAAGGAACCACCACTCCTCCGGCAAACTGATCCGAAGATCATTCTGCGCTTTGGCCCGGATGCACGGCATCCGGGCCTTTTTTATGCGACAATGGTCGCAGATGCCCAAGCTTTCACGGCGGGCTGCCCATCTGTTCCGGTCCTGCAACGTGACCATAGCCTTGTGAAACTTTATTTCGTGGTGCTATGACGTTCACGACTGCGAGAACAACCAGGCGGGGGGCATTTGAGCCATGAAGATTGGCGCGTTGAGAGAGGGGTTTGGGGGTGAGGCAAGGGTTGCGGTCACTCCGGCCTCGGCCACGCATCTTGTCAAGCTTGGCCATGAGG
>Ga0194112_10010953_pt1 | contig 11308 bp, 11 predicted proteins | sample TA2MahC400mmetaG_FD_146191 | JGI IMG/M metagenome (GOLD analysis project Ga0194112, IMG submission 146191) | Freshwater microbial communities from Lake Tanganyika, Tanzania - TA2015016 Mahale Deep Cast 400m | ecosystem: Environmental > Aquatic > Freshwater > Lake | place: Tanzania: Lake...
GCAGCTTGGCAGCCATGAGCACTGACGTAGATGCTGCTTGGGGATGTACCCGCTTCTCTCGCATCTCCTTTGATCGCACATAGAGAAGCCTGAGTCCAACCACGGAGGTCAGAACCACGAGTGCGAACGCTGACAGGCCAAGAGAAGCTGCAGAGGACATGGTAGGTCTGGTTTCGTGTGCGGCCTAACGCGTTACTGGATAAGGGTTTCGTGGTGGTGATTCAGGGATTCGAACCCCGGACCTGCGGATTATGATGAAAATCGCTCCAATTTTCATCAATAAAATCAATGGGCTACAAAGCCATAACCCCACCGTGTAATAAAACGTGTAATGCGGGTTTGGTGCTCGAGGCGGGCAGGGAAGCGTTACTTAAGTAACGGTTCTACTCGGTGTCTGCGATCCTCTGACGCAAAAAAACCTCAGGCCATAACATCAAGGAATTGTGTGTCTGGCGACTTAACACGCAAAAACCGACAGAAATACTTAATCCAGCTCGATGGTCCCCGACTCGGTTCGCAGCCATCGCCGCAACCAGCCCCTGGCGACGATGCACACCCTTTCACCGGGCAGAAAGCCGAGCTCTGCGAGGCGGCGCTGGGTGCGCAGGTTGTCAGATTCTGTGGAGGGGACGAAGCCATGAACGACGCAAGGCACCTGCATTGGCCAGTCGTGCAGCGCGACGGTGGCCGGCGGGGAGCCACCCAGCGCTGGCGAGACAGGGGGCGACCAGGTGGTGGCAAGGGTGCTGTTCATGATGTGAATTCCATTGGCGGTGATTGAATACACAAACTCTACTGTAATACGAGTGATTCGCATTAGCGTTTTGTCAAAATCAATGCACATCGAACCGCTTGTCAGTCAACTGCTTTAGGTCTCAAGTATTTTTCTGGGTGTTGGAAATAACCGACACCACGGTTTTTTCACGGGTGCTACCTTCATAGCCCATGAAAACCCATCCCCCACGCTCCGCCGCTGCCCGGGTCGCTGCCCCCCGAGGGGGCGCTTTTCATCTTGGGGCGGCCCGGCGATGAAAAGGCTCTGGGACATTTCCCCCCCTGTCCACGCCGGCGCGCCGGTGTTTCCGGGCGATACGGCCTACAGTCAGCAGTGGGTGGCCAGCATCGGCCCCGGCTGCCCGGTGAACGTGAGCGCGGTCACGCTGTCGCCCCATGTGGGCGCCCACGCCGATGCGCCCCTGCACTACGACCCGGATGGCGCGGCCATTGGCATGGTGTCGCTGGACGCCTTCATCGGCCCTTGTCGTCTGATCCACGCGATCGGCTGCGGACCGCTGGTGCGGCCTGAGCATATAGCGCACGCGTTGGGCGATTCGCCGACGGGCCGCCCCCAAGGCGAATCAGCCCCCCTGGGGGGCAGCGACCCGCGCAACGGCGGAGCGTGGGGGCCACTTCCTAAGCGGGTGCTGGTGCGCGTCTACGAGCGCATGCCGCAAGACCGGTTTGACAACGACCTGCCCGCCTTTGCACCCGAGACGGTGGAACTGCTGGCCGACCGCGGTGTGGTGCTGATCGGCATCGACAGCGCCAGCATCGACCCGGCCAGCAGCAAGACGTTGGACAGTCACCAGGTGATCCGTCGCCGCGGTCTGCGCGTGCTGGAAAACCTGTTGCTCGACGACGTGCCCGAGGGTGACTACGAGCTGATCGCCCTACCCCTGAAGCTCAGCACCTGCGACGCCAGCCCGGTGCGTGCCGTTCTGCGCCAGCTGTGAACACACAAAAAGGAGAACACCCGATGACGACGACCCTTCAGGACTGCCAGGCCCTGGACGCAGCCGACCCGCTGCGTGGCCTGCGCTCGCAATTCAACATCCCTGCAGGCACCATCTACCTCGACGGCAACTCGCTGGGTGTGATGCCCGCCAGCGCACCGGCGCGGGTGGCCGAGATGGTGACCCAGGAATGGGGCACCGACCTGATCCAGAGCTGGAACAAGCACGGCTGGTTTCAAATGCCCGGAAAAGTGGGCGACAAGATTGCGCGACTGATTGGCGCCGGCCCTGGGGAAGTGGTGGCCACCGACAGCACCTCGGTCAACCTGTTCAAGGTGCTGAGCGCTGCGCTGAAAATGGTGCAAACCGATGCACCTCAGCGCAGGCGCATCGTCAGCGAGCGCAGCAACTTTCCGACCGACCTGTATATTGCCGAGGCGCTGTGCCGGCAGCACGGCATGGAGCTGGTGCTGGTCGAGCCGGAGGACATCGCTGTTTCGCTGACTGCCGAAGTCGGGATCCTCATGCTGACGCACGTGAACTACCGCACCGGTGCCATGCACGACATGGCGGCCGTGACCGCCGCCGCGCATGCCGAAGGCATCCTGACCGTGTGGGACCTGGCCCACAGTGCCGGTGCAGTGCCGGTGGACCTGACCAGGGCCAAAGCCGACTTTGCCGTGGGCTGCGGCTACAAGTACCTGAACGGGGGGCCCGGTGCACCGGCCTTCGTGTGGGTGAACCCGCTGCACACCGACCGCTTCTGGCAGCCGCTGGCCGGCTGGTGGGGCCACGCCGCGCCGTTCGCTTTCACGCCCGACTACCAGCCCGCACCAGGCATCACGCGCTACCAGTGCGGCACGCAGCCGATGATCAGCCTGGCCGCGCTGGAGTGTGGCGTGGACACCGTGCTGGCGGCCGAGGCGCAAGGCGGCATGGCGGCGCTGCGCACCAAGTCGCTGGCGCTGACGGACCTGTTCATCCAGCTGGTGGAGGAGCGTTGTGCCGGTCACGGCCTGGGCCTGGCCACGCCGCGTGAGCATGCGCAGCGCGGATCGCAGGTCTGCCTCAGGCGTGAACATGGCCCCCACGCTCCGCCGCTGCGCGGGTCGCTGCCCCCCGAGGGGGCTGTCACCGCCTTGGGGCGGCCCGGCGGCGGTGACTCAGGCGCCTATGCCATCGTGCAGGCACTGATCGCGCGCGGCGTGATCGGCGACTTCCGGGCCGGTGATGGCGGTATCCACAAGGACATCCTGCGCTTCGGCTTCACGCCGCTGTACATCGGCTTCGAGGACGTGTGGTATTCGGTCGAGCATCTGAAACAGGTGCTCGATTCGGGCGAGTGGCAACGCCCCGAGTTCAATCGCAAGCACGCCGTGACCTGAAGGAGCGCCCCATGACCTGCCCTCACCACGACGGCCAACCGGCATCGGCCACCGAAGCCATCGTGCGCGACGAAAAGGCCCAGCTGGATTTCAGCCGCGACATGAGCTACGGGGACTACCTGCAACTCGATGCCATCCTGAACGCACAGAAGCCGCTGTCACCCGCACACGACGAGATGCTGTTCATCGTGCAGCACCAGACCAGCGAACTGTGGATGAAATTGATGCTCCACGAGCTGACCGCAGCCATGCGCAATATCGCCAGCGATGAACTCAACCCGGCGTTCAAGCAGCTGGCCCGCGTCTCCAAGATCATGGAGCAGCTGGTGCACGCCTGGGACGTGCTGGCCACCATGACGCCGCCCGAGTACAGCGCCATCCGGCCCTACCTGGGCCACTCCAGCGGCTTCCAGAGCTTCCAGTACCGTTGTATCGAATTCAGCCTGGGCAACAAGAACGCCGCCATGCTCAAGCCACACGCCCACAGCGCCGAGCGCCTGGCCATGGTGCAGGCCGCGTACGAAGCGCCGTCACTGTACGACGAGTGCCTGCGCCTGCTCGCGCGGCGCGAACTGGCCCTGCCAGACTCGCACACCCAGCGCGACTGGACACGCCCCTACCACGAGAGTGATGCGGTCGAGCAGGCCTGGCTGCAGGTCTACCGCGATCCGAAAGCGCACTGGGACCTGTACCAGCTGGCCGAAGAGCTGACCGACCTGGAAGACGCGTTCCGGCTCTGGCGCTTCCGCCACCTGACCACGGTGGAGCGCGTGATCGGCTTCAAACGCGGCACCGGTGGCACCGGGGGCGTGAGCTACCTGCGCAAGATGCTGGACGTGGTACTTTTCCCAGAGATCTGGAAGCTGCGCACCGACTTGTGAATCAGTCGAACAGACCGCGCTGGGCCCGCAGGGCCGAGGGCGTGAACCGGCTGTTGTCAAGCGGATGCCGCTCGGCGTGCAGCACCTCCAGCACCGCACGCGTCAGGCGAAGTTCGCGTTCGACAGGCTGGTAGGCATCGGTGACGGTGCCCAGGGCCAGCAGGTCGGGCTGGTAGGCGGGGCGCAGCAGCTCGCGCTGCAGCACAGCCGCGATGTTGCGCTTGGCGATGATGCGGGTCTCGAAGTCGAGCCCAGGCGATAGGTTGAGGTAGCTGTGGCTGGGCCGGGCGTAGCAATCCGCGCCTATGACGGCGTGAGCGCCGCCCGTGCCGATGTGGCTCAATTCATCGACTGGTATAACGCCGGGCGGCCGCATTCGAGCCTGGGCGATCAGACCCCCGAACAAGCCTACTGGGCACTGCTGCCGCCGATGCAGGCTGCTGCATAAAATGAAAATCTCTGGTGCGCCCCGAGTTGCCCACCGCGTCGGTCGGTTCGTCGCAAGCGCCGACCGCCGCCGTGGACAACTCTGCACCCATCCCAATCACCCTCTGTCTCTTTATCTCTTGGGGTAAAACTGTTCAGACAAGCGGAGCCACTTCTGGTGAGAATACAAAGTCACAACTGACTCCTAAGAGGTTTTTCATGCTCATCCCCCGTCAAGTCACTCCAGCGCTCACAGTTCCAACCTTGAATCACGGCACCTTTGATTCGAGTGCTGATGGCGCGGATCACTTCACATTGCTGGTTTTTTACCGAGGTCTTCATTGCCCCATTTGCATGAAGTACCTGTTGGAGTTGTCGCGCTTGGTACCCGAATTTGAAAGACGCGGCGTCAAAGTGATCGCTTTATCCAGTGACACCAAGGAGCGTACAGAAAAAATGGCTGAAAAAATCAACGCCCCTGGATTGCGGATGGGCTACGGATTGAAGCTGGATGTCGCACGGCAATGGGGTTTGTACATCAGCACTTCACGAGGCTTAACATTGATTGGCATTGAAGAGCCCGCTTTGTTTTCGGAGCCAGCGGTCTACATTGTGAGACCAGACTCCACGCTTTACTACGGCGCCGTTCAAACCATGCCGTTTGCACGCCCCAATTTTGCGGATCTTTTAGGTGCGATCGATTTTGCTTTAGCCAAAAATTATCCGGCGCGTGGTGAATACACCGGGACTGTGTAAAACTGCATGGATCATTCGATAGAGCGGTGATTCATGACACGTTTATTTTCAAATCGGTCAAGGCACTTCGACATGGGCGATTTGCCCACAGAATTGCTGGTGAGAGACGCCCATGCGCCAGAGCACCGAGCCGAATCACCCAAGGACAAAAATCTTGCGGGTCCCAATTCGGTCAACGAGGCCTTATCAGCTTATCAAGCATTATTTGAAAAGTATCTGGACGGCGAGATAGCCGTTGCCCGTGCACCGCTGCCAGATGATTTGAGTCTTCGAAGTAAAAACCTCAAAGCGTGCGCCCACTTTTTAGATGCAACCCTAGCGGGTGTGTGTGCCCTTGATGCCTCGGATGGGTCGCTAGAATCACCCCTGAAACACACCCATGTTTTGATTTTTCTCGTTGAATTCAGCCGTGAACCAAAATCAAATGAGCCAGGTGCAGCATGGATTCATGGCAGCAACAAAGCCAGAACGGATGCGCGCGCCACGGAAGTGGCGGTTGTTTTGGCGGGATACATTCGGGCTATGGGATACAGTGCCCGCGGCCACGTCACGGGCAACACGCAAATCAATCTTGAAACTTTGGCGCAACGCGCTGGCATCGCACGGTGTGAAAATGGCGTTCTTAAAATGCCTTTCCTGCAACGCGGGTTTGCAATAGCTGCTGTCAGCACCGATTTGCCTTTAGAGCTTGATCTCCCCATCGCGACCCATGCCTCCTTGGATTGGCCGGACTCCGATGCCTACATGGGCAAGATGGGCACTCGCCCTGGTTGGGCGGAATCGGAATCCGAGCTGCGTCCACTGCATTTGGGGCGCTACTCCATGGAATCATTGAAGCGGGTGCCAGAGCCCACAACACTGATTCTTCGTGAGGAGATCATTCGTAACAGCAAACGATCCGATTTATTCACGCGAGCACTGGCAGGTGATTTGGGTGAAAAAGCCAAGGTGCAGCGCACTCGATTTGCCACGAAGCATCCGCTGGCGTTTGCGATGACACCGCTGATCCGAAACATGGTTCCGCTGCAAGGCACATACGAGCGGCTTGTGCCTGCAGAGGCAAATTTGGAATTGTCAGATCCCCAAAAAAATGCAGAGTCCATCAAGGCCTTGGCGTATTTTTTAGGAGCGGATTTGGTGGGCATTTGTGAGGCAGAGCCCTGGATGTTTTATTCGCATGAAGCACAACGAGGGAACCCGATTGAACCCACACATAAACACTGTGTTGTCATGTTGCTTGACCAAGGTTTTGAAACCATGGAGGGTGCATCGGGGGACGATTGGATTTCAGGCGCGCAATCCATGCGCGGCTATATGCGAGGCGCGTTTATAGCGGGGGTCATGGGCACACATTTACGCCGCCTGGGTTTTTCTTCTCGAGCGCACACCAACGCAGAATCGGATGTACTGCACATTCCAGCCACCTTGTTGGCCGGTCTCGGCGAACTGTCTCGCATTGGAGAGTTGGTTTTGAATCCATTCATCGGGCCTCGTTCAAAAAGCGTTTTATTGACCACCGACTTACCCTTGGCCTTTGATCAGCCCATTGATTTTGGATTGCAAGCTGTCTGCAATATGTGCATGAAATGTGCACGCGAGTGCCCATGCAATGCCATACCTTTTGGCCCCAAGGTGATGTTCAATGGCTACGAAATATGGAAGCCCGATGTTGAGAAATGTGGCAAGTACCGCTTGACGAACATGAAGGGCTCGGCCTGTGGGCGTTGCATGAAAACGTGTCCTTACAACAGAGAAGATCTTGTTGAATCGTCTCGTCTCCTCGAGCTTTCAATCAAGGTGCCCAGTGCGAGAAAAGCACTCATTGATTACGATGATCAAATCGGCGCAGGCATGCGAAATTTGGTCAAGAGATGGTGGTTTGACTTGGAAATCGTCAACGGTGTGTGTGTATCACCCAGCGGCGTCAACGAGCGTGATTTGGATTTGGATCGAACAAGTAAACTCGCCCAAAATCAAAAGTTGGCATTTTTCCCGCCACATCTGCAACCGCGTACAGAGACCACCACGGCCACCACGGTGCCACTGGACCGTCAAGCTGGGCTCGAGGCTTATGCCAGTGCCGAAAAACCCAGCCAGGCCAGGAAGCGAAAGAAATAATGACGACAAGCGTACGGTTCTTCACGCCACTTAACTGGCCTGTTTCACAGGTTTAAAGTCAGCCGATCCGATATACTCTTTGAACCGTTTGCACCAAATCAGCATGCTGCCCACGTTGAATGGATTCAACTTTCATCTTTTGATGATCAGCAAATCGCACCCTGATGTCCTGAGCGTGATCGTGGATCGTGTGCAGCAGATGCGCAAGTGTAGAGGGCACTGTGCAAAGTAGTGTGAAACTCAAAAGCAGTTCAAATTTCATGTCAATGATCAAACAATGAGCTTCAGTGAGTGCAGGACAGAATTGAGATCTGGCCCTGAGTAATGAGGACGGGGTGTCAAAGCTTCAAACGGCAAGCCTTGTCGATTGACCCAGTGCGTTGTGAAACCAAACCATGTGGCTCCTAATGCATCCCAAGCATTGCTGGATACAAACAGAACTTCAGTTTTATCAACTGGAATATATTGTTGAACAAGTCCATAGCTTTCCGGCGAGGTCTTGAACAAGCGTATCGGATCGACTGAGATGACATGGTCTAAGACATCTTCCATTCCTGCGCTTTTAACTGCGCAAGTCAGCATTTCGACACTGCCATTGGAGAGGATGGCTGTGGTGAGGCCGTTTGCTTTGATCGTTTGTAGGACCGCCAGATTTTCAGCAAATGGTGTCAGGTGCTTGTATTGCTGCATCAGCTTTTCAACCTGCCCGAACTCATAGCTCAATTTCAGTCGGTCTAAGGTGTACTCCAACGACAAGCGCGTCAGTTCCCAAAACGAGCGGAAGTATTGACTGCCAGATCCATTGTGTGGATCTGACTGCGTAATCAATCTGGTGTACTCAATTTGTTTATCGCGCCACTTCACTGCAATGTCAGCGCCATGGTTCGGGTAAAGCTCTTCAGCCAATACTTGGATGGAGTAAACATCAAACAAGGTTCCGTAGGCATCAAAAACAACCGCTTTTATGGTCATGCGACTTTCCTAGGTGGGTATCTAACAACAGTCTTTGCATCTTGACCAAAGAATTGACTTTGCATTGTGGTCTACAGTAAGCGTTGTATGGATTGACATGGCGGGCTCATAGCCCTTTAGGGTTGAAGGGTGGTTGCTAACCTGTTCATATCACGACGATAGATGGGAAACTGCCTCATCTGCTGACGCTGTCGTTCATGCGAAACAGCCCAAGGGTATCGGATTGAGACAAATTGCCAGGCGAACTGGTTATTCAAGTCCATCGACTTCGTCTCGGGCTTTGGTTTGAATGGCTTGGATGGCAGCGGCACACAGATTTACCTGCTGTTTTATGTGGTATGAAGCAAAATATGCACCCAGATCTGTTCATATTTTTCATCATGGCCAATACATTGAATACACCCTCAAACAAAACCATCATACTGGTTGGCTTATTCGGTTGTCTTTTAACCTCAGCGTCGTAGCTTAGTCCCCGATGGGGCTTGCCCCGCGGTTGGGTGTTCAGGCAGCGCATGTTTGCGCGCCCAATCGCTACGGATTACCCTCGAATGTAGGCTTCTAACTGCTCTATCAGGATTTTTTGTTCTTCTATCATCTGCCGCACTACATCACCGATCGAAATCACGCCGATCAACTGGCCCTTGTCAAGAACCGGTAAGTGCCTGATACGGTGATCGGTCATAAGTTGCATGCACACATCGAGGGACTGCGAAGCTTCAACCGTAATCAGCTTCGAGATCATGATGTCCCCGACTACGGTTGTCTGGCTGGACCGTCCCTGCAAGACGACCTTCCTTGCATAGTCTCGTTCCGAAAAAATCCCTGCCAGTTTTTGTTCGTCTAAAACCAGCACTGCGCCGATATTCTTCTCGGCCATGTATCGCAAGGCATCGATCACTTTGTCTGAAGGTGCAACCGAAAAAATACCTCGCCCGGAGGCCTGTATCAAGGAACCTATGCGGATCATAAAAATCTCCCCAAAAATTTCTGCCGCTGCTCACCCCCGCCCACTGAAGTAGAGGAATAGCTCCTCGCTTGAGAAGAACTTATCCAGAGCAAATTCCACCCAGCGACTTCCGCTTTTCTATTGCCGGGTACTCGACTTGCAATCGGCTCTGATTTTTTCGTTCGCATTAGCCAACACGGCGTAGTTGGCCTTTGGGTTGCCCCCCGCGTCAGAATAGTTGTCGCTTCCATAGATCCAGCAGTTCTGGACAATTGCTGGTTTAAAAATGATGGTAGTTGGAGGCTGTGGAGCTTGTGGGCGAAGGCCGGTGCGGTGGGCAACGCGCCAGCGTTGTCCACGGCAAGCCGGCCGGTGCGCGCAGCGCATCGTCCACAAATCCACAGCCTGGCCGGCTGCTGTTTTCATCAACCCGGGGGCGATGGACGAGGACAAATTGGCTCGATACGGTAAATCTTTCAAACACAAGGTGCTGGCCAAGCTGCTGCCACCGAATACGGCGTCTGTTGGCGAGGTTTCTCGCGAGGTGGGGGTCTCTGTTGACACCCTGGAGCGCTGGCGCTCGGAGTCTTTGGCCATGCCTGCCCGCGAGCGCTCGTGGTCAGCGGCGGCCCGGCTCAATGCGGTGATCACCACCGCCGCTATGGACGAATCGAGCCGCAGCGCCTGGTGCCGTGAAAACGGCGTGTACCCGCAAGAGCTCGACGCCTGGCGCCAAAGCGCCACCGAGGCCCTGGCCACGCCCGAGGAGCAGCGCGCCAGCCCCAAGCAAACGGCCGCTGACCGCAGACGCATCAAGGACCTCGAGCGCGAATTGAGGCGCAAGGACAAGGCCTTGGCTGAGACGGCTGCCCTGCTGGTGCTCTCAAAAAAGCTCGAGGCGATCTTCCCCAGGGGCGAGGACGAATGATCGGACTGGAAGATCGCCGACACATGGCCCAACTGATAGAGACAGCCCACCGCGATGGCGCCCGCTTGCGCCCGGCCTGCGAGCTGGTGGGCATCACTGTGCGAACGCTCGAACGCTGGCGAGCCCAGGATGGGCTGGCCAGCGGTGATCGCAGACCGCAAGCCAGTCGTCCCTTGCCGGCCCATGCGCTGACGCCCCAGGAGCGCGAGGCGGTGCTGCAGGTGGCCAATGAGCCCCGGTTTGCCGACATGCCGCCAGCGCGCATCGTGCCGATGCTCGCCGATGAGGGCACCTACCTGGCCAGCGAATCGAGCTTTAGCCGCGTGCTGCGCGCTGCCGGCCAGAGCTGTCACCGTGGGCGAGCCAAGCCGCCGCAGGCCAGGCGGGCTGCACAAACGCATGTGGCCAGCGCCCCTGGGCAAGTGTGGTGCTGGGACATGACCTATCTGCCTACGCTGGTGATGGGCCAGTGGTTTTACCTGTACCTGATCTTGGACCTTTACAGCCGCAAGATCGTCGGCTGGGAGGTTCATGCCGAAGACGATGGGGACCATGCCGCTGGCCTGGTGCATCGCACCTCGCTGGCTGAGGGCATCGCCTTGAAGGACAGGGCCGCTAGGCCCGTGCTGCACGGCGATAACGGCTCGACCATTAAGGCCACCTCGGTCCTTGCCATGCTGCACTGGCTGGGCGTCAAGCCTTCCTACTCGCGGCCTCGGGTCAGTGACGACAACGCCTTCGTTGAAAGTCTGTTTCGCACTGCCAAGTACCGCCCCGAGTTCCCAGCCAAAGGCTTTGGCACTTTGACGCAAGCCAGACAGTGGGCCGCTCAATTTGTTCATTGGTACAACATTCATCATCGCCACAGCGGCATCCGCTACGTCAGTCCCGCCCAGCGCCATGCCGGGGAAGATCGGCAGATCCTGGCCAAGCGTCATGCGCTGTACCTCAAAGCGCGTGAGCGCAACCCTTCACGCTGGTCACGCCATACGCGCAACTGGGAGCCCATCGGGGCCGTAGCCTTGAACCCAGAGCGCGATGAAGTGATCCGCATGGCTGTGCAGACCGACCTTCGAAAAGAGGCCGCGGCTGCATGATGGACGCGACAACTAGCTTGACATGCGCCGTCCAGGAGGCCGAGGTCGGAGTGAAATGGACATGAA
>Ga0194112_10010956_pt1 | contig 11308 bp, 13 predicted proteins | sample TA2MahC400mmetaG_FD_146191 | JGI IMG/M metagenome (GOLD analysis project Ga0194112, IMG submission 146191) | Freshwater microbial communities from Lake Tanganyika, Tanzania - TA2015016 Mahale Deep Cast 400m | ecosystem: Environmental > Aquatic > Freshwater > Lake | place: Tanzania: Lake...
AGATAAAACTGGAGTCAATTCTTTGAAACACTTGCCCATTGATGCCCTTAGAAAATGCGTAATGTCTCCTTATGATTACTGTTATGCCTGTTTTAACGGAGACTATCCAATCAACAAAGAGGTTTGATGATAGAGTTAAAAAGAATCCTAAAATCCTTTTCCAAAAAGAAAGTATTGGTACTTGGCGATATTATGCTCGATCAATACATCTGGGGTAAAGTGGAGAGGATATCACCGGAAGCACCTGTTCCGGTATTGGACGTGCATAAAGAGGAATATCGGCTGGGTGGCGCTGCTAATGTAGCTCTAAATGTTAAAGCATTGGGTGCAAAAGTATTCTTATGCGGAGTAATCGGCTTAGATGAAGCAGGCAAACGGATAACAGAACTGCTGGTTGATAAGCAGATAGATATGTCTGCAATGATTCCAGATAAATTGCGTCCTACTACAAAGAAAACCCGTATTGGGGCAACAACCCAGCAGATAGTACGGATTGACCACGAACAAAGGAATGATATTACTCACACATTGGAAAAGAAAGTCATTGCAGCAATAGACAATTGCCTGCCCAGGGTTGATGCAGTAATCATCGAGGATTACAACAAAGGGCTTCTTACTGAGGCGGTTATCCTGCACATCATTAAAGCAGCGAGGAAAGCAGGAAAACTGATATCCGTAGATCCCAAGCAAAAGAACTTTTTCTTGTATAAACAGGTGGATGTTTTCAAACCAAACTATAGTGAAATGGAAAAGAATCTGGGGATTATGTTTGAGTCTGAAGCCGAGTTTGATAAACAATCCAAACTGCTTAAAAAGAGGATTGACTGCACAAACCTTGTCGTTACCAGAGGTGAGAAAGGACTTTTTATTTACTCCGAAGACAGCAAAATGCATCAGATTCCAACTTTTGCCAGAGAGGTTTATGATGTATCAGGTGCAGGCGACACGGTCATCAGCACCTTAACTTTGGCTCTTTGTGCCGGCTGTGATATCCGGATGGCAGGTATTATTGCCAATCACGCAGCAGGAGTGGTTTGCGGTAAAATGGGCACGGCTACTGCTTCAATTGAAGAAATAATCAGGTCTTACCATGAACACAAGCAAAATAATTAGTCTTCAGAATATCTCTGAAATAAGCAGGGACCGCAGAAAGTTAGTCTTTACCAACGGTTGCTTTGATATTATTCATGCGGGTCATGTGCTTTATATGCAAGAAGCCAGAAAGCTGGGAGATATCCTGATTATCGGACTTAACAGCGATGCTTCTGTAAAGCGGTTGAAAGGTTCTGACAGACCTGTCAACAATGAGGAAGACAGAGCGATTGTTCTGGCTGCTTTGGAATGTGTGGATTATGTTATCGTATTTGAAGAAGACACCCCGTATAATCTGATAAAGGCAATCCAGCCCGATGTGTTGGTCAAAGGCGGAGACTGGAAAGAAGAAGAGATTATCGGTGGAGATATCGTTAAGGCAAAAGGTGGCAGTGTTATCAGTCTGCCATACTGGAAAGGTCATTCAACCACAAGTATTATCCGGAGACTTGGTTAAGTAGTATGGCATCTCACAATCCGGTAGATTTAGGTATAGTCACATCAGTGCAGGGAAAGACGATAACTGTAGAAATTGTGAAGGGCGGAGGATGTAAGGCATGTGGTTTAAAAGGTCTTTGCGGCACAGATAATAATCCGATTATAATGCATTTTGATACGGATGATAGTTATCAGATTGGGGATAAGGTTATTGTCAGTGTATCAGCAGGAGTCCGTGTTCTATCATCTCTGATAGTTTTTATCTTTCCATTGCTGGCGATGTTTGGATTTTATTTTGTGGGCAGATGCTATACAACAGAATCAGGTTCGATACTGATTGCCTTTGGCGGGTTATTGCTGGCTTTTGGCATAATCAGAATATTGGATAAGAGGATTGGGAGAAAGATAAACTTCAGTTTAGGGGGAAGGTATGAAGATTTGTCTGAATGAAATGGTTTTTTACGGTTACCATGGAGTTTTTGCGGAAGAGCGCCGCTTGGGGCAGAGGTTTATCGTTTCGCTGCATCTGACCACAGATGATGCTCACGATAATCAGATTCACAAACTTGATGATACGGTCGATTATACAAAGGTATATTCACTTATTAAAGAGATTATGGAAAGCGACCAGTTTCATCTATTGGAATCAGTAGCCAATGCCATTCTGGATAAAGTTTTGATTGAGTTTACTACGGTTCAGAAAGCGGAAGTTTTTATTCAAAAACCTTCTGTAGCAATACAGGGCAGCTTGAAATCTGTGGAAATTGTGATGCAGAGGACACGCAAATGAAAGCCTGTTTATGTCTCGGTTCCAATCTGAATAACCCGATTAAACAGTTGGAAAAAGCAGTAAAGTATCTGGGAGAGAAGTGCTATATCAATATCATCAAAGCCGGCGATCTTATCAGCACAAAGCCTTTCGGATACAAAGAACAGCCGGATTTTGCCAATCAATTGCTGCTGATTGATACGCCTTTAAGTGCCCGAGAACTGCTGATTTTTATCAAGAAAACGGAAAAGGAACTGGGACGGATAGAGACCTTCAAATGGGGCCCCCGTTCTATTGATATAGACATCATCTTATACGAAGATGAAATAATAAATGAAGAACATTTGAAACTACCTCATCCCGGCATTATGGAAAGGGAGTTTTTGCTTAAAATGCTTGCGGAGATGATGCCGGATTATATTCATCCTGTTGAAAAGAAAACTATCAGTACATTACTCAGTGAATATAAAAGTAAGGAGGCAGGTAAATGCCAGCCATAGCTGCGATAATTCTGGCTGCAGGAAAAGGCACCAGAATGAAATCGGACAAAGCAAAAGTCATCTTTGAATTAGCAGGCAAATCTTTAATAGAAAGAGTTGTTGAAACAACCCTCAAGCTTGATTGCGAGAAAGTCTGCGTAGTCGTGGGACATCGCAAGGAAACCGTCATCGGTATCTTGGATGCATATCCCAATCTGGTCTTTGCCGACCAGAATGAACAGCACGGAACAGGACATGCAGTTATGGTTGCGAAAGAATGTTTTAAGGAATACGCAGGCGATATCCTGATTCTGGCCGGAGATGTGCCTCTGCTCAAAGCGGAAACTCTTACACAACTCAAAGAGCATCATCAGCAGACAAACGCTGCCTGCACGGTGTTAACTGCGGTTTTACCTGATGCCGGACGCTACGGCAGAATCATCCGCAATGCAGCAAAGCAGGTTGTAGGAATCGTCGAATACAAAGATGCCACAGAAGAGCAACTGGAGATAAAGGAGTTTAATACCGGCATCTGGTGTTTCCAAGCTGCCGCTTTGTTTGAAGCCATACACAAGATAAACAATGACAATAATCAGAAAGAATACTATCTGACCGATACTTTGGCCATTCTGGTCAATCAGGGGCAGAAGGTTGAATCCGTTCTACTGGACGATTTGGCTCAAGCCAGCGGTATCAATTCTCAAGAGCAACTGGCTGAATTGGAGATGGTGTATCTGAAGGAAATCAAATCCCGCTGGATGAATAACGGAGTGCTGATTCACAATCCGGACACAGTTTTTATCGGTGAGGAAGTTATCATAGAGCCGGATGTTACGATTGAAGCTCATACTACAATCAAGGGCAAGTGCTATCTGGAAGGCGGGTGCCATATCGGACCGCACTGTTATCTGAACAATGCCGATATCGGCAAAGAGACCATTTTGCAGGGTTACAACATCGTTATCAATGCCAATGTCCATGAAGCGGAAATCATATCCTGGGGCGATAAGATTTTTGAAGAATCCATGTTTCAGGAATAGCGTTTTATGGATAAGAAGTATCTCTATTCTCCGTGGCGTCTGGACTATATCCTTTCAGAAAAATGTGAGGGCTGTATCTTTTGCTGCAAGCCGGATGCTAAAGATGATACAAAGCAGCTGATTGTTTACCGCACCAAATACAGTTATGTGATTTTGAACCTGTATCCTTACAATAACGGGCACGTAATGGCGGTTCCCTACCAGCATGCTGCAGATTTGTCTCAGCTCTCCAAGGCATCTCTCAATGATTTGTTTCAGGTGGTGCAACTCACCGAATCTGTTCTGAAAGATGTCTATAATTGCGAAGGCATAAACATTGGTCTGAATATCGGCAAAGCTGCCGGAGCGGGTATTGATGAGCATATTCACGTGCATCTGGTTCCCCGTTGGCAGGGTGATTGCAACTTTATGTCGGTGGTAGGAGGAAAAAGGGTCATTCCTGAGACCTTTGAATCCGCCTATAAAAAACTAAAAACCGCATTTAACAAACAAGTTAAAAAGAAATAACTTCAGCTATGAAAAACGAAGTTTTAGTGTATGTCTATCCTTAACCAAACAAAACACTTAGAGCAGTTTGTCCCTGCTTGCAACCTGGGATCCTCCTGGGGTTCTCTTGGGCTAACCCCAGGAGGATGCCAGGAAGGTAAAGGGACACAAGCAGTTACAAATGTGAATAGTATGTGGTTTGACAGAAACACGGGGCGTAAATAAATGTCACGCTCAACCAGAATTATTCTGATAGTTATTGCCACGCTGGTATTACTGAGCATTGGCGGAGCTCTTTACTATAAGTATATCTACAAAGGTGGAAGCGATAATGCTGACCCTGAGCATACTCTGCCGGCTATAAAAATAATTCTGACCAACGGTTGCGGATTCGAAGGTCTGGCAAAGGAGTTTGCGGATTATCTTGCCGACAAGAATGTGGATATCGTGATGATGACCAATACCCGCAAGCCGATATACAACAAGACACTGATAATAAACCGTAAAGGCAGTCCGGAAGACTTGCAGCGTTTGCAAAGAATGACGGGCATTGAAAGATTTACAGAAGCAAGAAATGAAAATGCTCTGGCTGAGTTTGAGATTATTATCGGCAAAGATTATGAAGAGTATACAAAAAAATAAAAATATGGATTTGGAGTTGTATGCCTGAGTTAAAAGACAAGGTGGAAGCGATTGTAGGCTGGCTTAATGAAAAAAAAGCGGAAAATTTAGCTATATATGATTTTTCCAGGAAGATTTCTTACACAGATTTTGTCATTATCTGTGAGGGTCAGGCGGATTTGCACGTTAAAGCCATAGGCAACTATCTGCTGGAAAAAGTGAAGGAATATCATTTTTCGCTACTGAGCAAGGAAGGAATAGATTATTCACACTGGATTCTGGTTGATTTGGGTGATGTGATAATCCATATCTTTCTGCCCGAAACCCGCAAGTATTACAACATTGATGAGTTTATCTCATCCTACCTGCAAAAGATTGATGATATTGAGACTAAAGATGATTAGACAGTATATTTACGAACAGGTGATAAGCGCTCTCGATGAGCTGGGTCTATCCTACGAAAAAGAGTTTGTGATAGAGGTTCCCAATAATCCGGAGTTTGGAGATTATTCCACCAATGCGGCAATGATTCTTGCCAAAGAAAACAGGACTCAGCCCAAAAAGCTTGCGGAAAAAATGGTCAAAGAACTGACCAAACAGAAGTCATTCAAAAAGGTGGAAATCGCAGGTCCCGGCTTTATAAACTTTGTCATTGCTCCGGCGCAATACTTTGAGATGCTGTGGCAGATACACAAGGAAGAAATGGATTTCGGCACTTCGGATTACGGTCAGATGGAAAGAATAATTCTGGAGTTTGTTAGCGCCAATCCTACCGGACCTCTGAATATCGTCAGCGCCAGAGCAGCCGCCTTTGGAGACACTCTTTACAGGGTTATGAAAAAGGTCGGTTATGACCCTGTAAGCGAGTTTTATATCAATGATGCAGGCAATCAGGTGGACATACTTGCCGAATCCGTAGAACTGAGACTGCGCGAACTGCACGGAGAACGGATGGAGGAATTTCCCTATGAAGCTTATCATGGGGAATACGTAAGACATCTGGCTCAAAAACTCAATTCACAGGAAGGCGTCCGTATTTTTATGATGCCGGAAAAAGAAAGAATGGAGCATCTGAAGGACTATGCTCTGAACGAAATTCTCGAAATGCAAAAGAGTAGTCTGGAGAAATTCGGAGTAACCTTCGAAAGCTGGGTTTCCGAAAAAACCCTGAGAATGGAAGGAGTAGTGGAGGAAGTCCTAAGTTATTTGGCAGAGGCTGATTGCACCTATGAAAAAGAGGATGCCATCTGGTTTTGCTCAACCAAGTTTGGAGATGATAAAGACCGAGTTCTGATGAAATCGGACGGTTCTATTACCTACTTTGTGCCGGACCTTGCCTATCATCTGACTAAATTGCAGAGAGGTTTTACCAAACTGATAGATGTGTTCGGACCTGACCATCACGGCTATGTTCCGAGGCTGAAAGCTGCTTTCAAAGCCCTTAAATACGATGACTCGATGCTGGAGGTTATCTTCCTGCAGCAGGTTAATCTGTTTGACAGCGGAGAAAGAGTGAAAATGAGCAAAAGAGCTGGTGTAATCGTTACTATGGATGACCTGCTTAGCGTTGTGGAAAAGGACGCAGCCAGATATTTCTTTATAGCCAGAAAAGCCAATGCTCACCTGAACTTTGATTTGGATCTGGCAATGAAGAAAAACAATGAAAATCCTGTCTATTACTGCCAATATGCCCATGCCAGAATCTGCAGTATTCTCAAGAAAGCAAAAAGGGACAAGGTTTTGCCTAAAACTTGGAAAAAAGACCATGTTCAAAAATTATCCAAAGCAGGTGAATTGGCTCTGATGAAAAAAATGTCTGAACTTCCGGAACTTTTATCGGGAATTGCTGAACAGAGAGAACCATACAGATTAACGGTTTATGTGGAGGAACTTGCTGGAATGTTTCACAGGTATTATTCCAAGTATCAGATTGTCAGCCCAAAGCATAAAGACCTGTCTCAGGCAAGACTGCTGCTGATAAACAGCGTTAAAACCGTGCTTGCTATCTGCTTTGATTTAATGGGAATAAGTGCTCCGGAAAAGATGTAATGGATCTTTGCTTTCGTCCATTGACTGAGGAAGACCTTGACGAAGTATATGAAATTGAGATTGCATCATTTTCAGACCCTTGGCAAAGGGATTTCTTCTCAATGGATGCTTTGCACGAAACATTTGTTGTGCAGGAAGACAGGCATATCATAGGTTATATCTGTACAATGCAGGTTTTGGACGAATGCACCATAACCAATCTGGCAGTTAAGCCGGACTTTCGCAGACAGGGAATAGCGAAGTTTATTTTTGACGAGTTCTTTAAAACTATGAAAAACAGAGATATCAGATTCTATTATCTCGAGGTAAGAGCTTCTAACAAAGCTGCAATCAGTTTATATCAAAAGCTTGGCTTTCAGCAGGTTGGAATTAGAAAAGAATACTACAATAATCCTGTGGAAGATGCAGTCGTTATGGCGTTTGACACTGGAGAAAAGTAAAACTGAAACAATGAAAGATTTTGATTTTCTGGTTATCGGTAGCGGGATTGCCGGCTTGATCTATGCTTTGGAATGCTCCAAAATAGGATCAGTTGCTATTGTAACCAAAAAAAACCTCTTTGAATGTAATACGGATTTAGCACAAGGTGGTATTGCCGCTGTTCTTGATACTCACGATTCGTTTGAAGACCATATTCAGGATACTTATTCTGCCGGAGCAGAACTCGGAAAAAAGGAAGTTATCCGCCAAATAATCAATGAAGGTCCGTCTCTTATTAAATACCTTATTGACTTAGGCACGGATTTTACCCTGCGAGATGAGAACTATGATAACAGATTAGAAAACTTATCTCTGACGAGAGAAGGCGGGCACTCTCGAAATAGAGTTGCCTATGCTGCAGATTCAACAGGTCATCAAATAATGGAAGCCCTCAGTAATAATTGCAGAAAGAACCAGAATATAACCATATTTGAAAATCATATTGCCATTGACCTTATAACCCAGCACCATATACCTCAAAATGATGGCTTCATACCGGGAATAACATGCTGGGGCGCATATATACTTGATAATGAGACAAATCATGTTGAGATATTCCGGTCCAGGAAAACAATGCTGGCAACCGGTGGTGCATCCTGTATCTATTCTCATAATACTAACTCAGAAATTGCCACCGGAGACGGCATGGCAATGGCCCGCCTGGCAGGAGCAAGACTTGCCAATATGGAGTTTGTCCAGTTTCATCCAACTGCTTTTTATCATCCCGATAGCAAGACATTTCTGATAAGTGAAGCTCTTAGAGGGGAGGGAGCAGTACTTTTGCTTCAGGATGGTTCTCCTTTTATGGATAACTATCATCCAATGGGAAATCTGGCACCCAGAGATATTGTTTCTCAGGCTATTGATGCGGAACTGAAAAAAAGAGGAGACAAGTATTGCTATCTGGATGCTACCAAGGTTGATAAGACTGTATTAAAAAAACACTTTCCGTTTATAAATAAAAAATGCCTTGAATTTGGTATTGATTTTTCCAAAGACCTGATTCCAATCGCTCCTGCTGCGCATTATTTCTGCGGAGGAATACTTTCAACAGTTGACGGAATAACCGATATTCGCAACCTGTTTGCTGCCGGAGAAGTAGCCTGTACTGGATTGCATGGAGCTAATAGATTGGCTTCCAATTCACTACTGGAAGCTTTGGTAATTGCATATCGGGCAGGCAATCATTCATCTAACAATGATGATGTGAGTTTTCCGGAAATTCCGGAGTGGCGTGATTTGGGGCAGTTTAACGAAAATGAATGGGTGGTTATTTCCCATAACAGAGAAATTATCGGAACTATTATGCAGGGTTACGTTGGAATACGCAGGTCAAGACGTCTGCTGAAATATGCTTTATCAAGAATTGAAAACATTTACAATGAAGTAAATAATTTTTACCAGCATAATACCGTCAGGAAAGAAGTTGTGGAAACAAGAAATCTGGCAGTAATTGCTTCAATGGTTATTCGTAGTGCATTGACAAGAAGAGAAAGCCGTGGAGCACATTTTGTGATTGACCATCCCGACAAAGATGACCAAAACTTTAAGAAAGATACAATAATATGATGAGAAAACATCAGGGATATTTTATCACTTTTGAAGGCATCGAAGGATGCGGCAAAAGCACACAGGTTATGCTGTTGGCAGGTGCTTTGAGAGAGCGGGGTTACGATGTTTTACTTACAAGGGAACCTGGTGGTCCGATAATCTCTGAAGCTATCAGAAAGATTCTGTTGAATCCCGAATACTACGAAATGCTTCCGGAAACAGAAATGCTGCTCTATATGGCAAGCCGTAGTCAGCATACGGGACAGTGGATTCTGCCTGCTCTAAATGATGGGAAAATTGTAATCTGTGATAGATATTACGATTCTACTATTGCTTATCAAGGGGCAGCCCGAGATTTGGACTTTAGTATGATCGACACTGTTACTAAATTCGCAACCTACAACACCGATCCAGACTTGACTTTTCTTATTGATTTGCCGGTGGAAGTCGGAAGAAGAAGAATTAAGTCAAGAGAGCTTGATAGACTTGAATTGGAAACGATTGAATTCCATCAAAAAGTGCGGGAACAGTATTTATTTATTGCCACCAAATATGCAGACAGATATTATGTCATTAAGGGTGAAGATCTGGTTGATTCGATTCATAAAAATGTTCTTCAAAGAACTCTTGAATTAATTGAAACGAAAGATTTGTAAAAGGATAGTTATCTTATTATTTGTCATTCCCGTGGAAACGGGAATCCATAACAATACTTGATTTATTAGGAGTAGAAAAATGGCATATCGTAATTCAAAACCCTTTGTTTTAGGGTTAATTATTTTAGCTTGGCTTGTAGGCGGAGTATTTATTTTCAGAGCAACGCAGATTTATGCAGCAGATGAAACTCGGAAATCAGATTTGTATTCGAATCTTCAGTTGTTTAATGAAGTACTTATTAAACTGAAACAAAACTATGTTACAGAACCAGATGATGAAAAACTTATAAAATCAGCCATAGAAGGTATGCTTGGTTCGACAGATCCACACACCTCATACTTTACTCCGGAAGAGTTTTCCGACTTTACTACATCAACGAAAGGTGAGTTTGGTGGGCTTGGCATTCAAATTGATAAAAAAGGAGACTATATTACCGTTGTATCACCTATAGAAGGAACTCCTGCATATCGAATGGGCATAACTGCCGGGGATAAAATCATTAAGGTTGATAACATCAGTATTGTTAACGTTAGCACAGATGATGCAATCAAAAAAATGCGGGGTCCAGTTGGCACAAAGGTTATTCTTACAATATCCCGACCGGGAGTTGCTGATTTTATGGATTTCGAAATCATAAGAGATACAATTAAAATCAAAAGCGTTCCTTATGCTTTTTCTCTCGATAATGGCGTCGGTTATATCCGAATAAGCCAATTTAACGAGAATACCGAGACAGAATTAAAAGCAGCCCTGGATAATTTGGAATCAGAAGGTATCCGAGGTTTGATTATTGACCTTAGATTTAATCCGGGTGGATTATTGGAACAGGCAATTGATACAGTAAATGACTTCATAGGGCAGAATAAATTAGTCGTTGAAACAAAAGGCAGACTTCAGAGTTCCAATCGTCAATACTACACAAGGTTTCCTAGAAAACCCAAGGATTATCCTATTGTTGTATTGGTAAATGAAGCTTCTGCCAGTGCATCCGAGATTTTTGCCGGCTCGCTGCAAGACTGGGATATCGGTTTAATTGTTGGTAAACCCACATTTGGCAAGGGATCGGTGCAACAACTATTTCCCTTATCCAATGGAAACGGGATAAAAATCACTACTTCTTATTATTATATAAAATCCGGAAGGTGTATTCATAAGGAACTGAATGACAGGTTGTTGAGAGGTAAGGAAGTATCCTCTTCAGAGAAAGATGAGATTAATAAGAAAGCTCAAGATAAAACATATTATACTGTTAAGGGTAGAGAAGTTTATGGCGGTGGAGGAATTACTCCTGATATTGAAATCAATCCGGAATACCTAACTATTCTGGGTATAGAATTGCGCAGGAAAAATGCTTTCTTCAACTTTGCCGTGGATTACATGGTAAAACATAACCATAGCGTTAAACAAGATTTTACTGTTGACAATACAACGTTTAACCAGTTTCTTGATTATGCACGCTCTCAAGATATAAAATTTACACAGACAGAAGTGGACAGCGCGGCAACATTTATCAGAACAGCCCTGGCTAGTGAGATTATTGGGAAGCAACATGGTGATCAAGCCGCATATAAAATTACACTCAAAATGGATGCTCAGTTTATGAAGACTGTAGAATTGTTTGACAAATATCGGACAATGGACCAGAT
>Ga0194112_10010963_pt1 | contig 11302 bp, 15 predicted proteins | sample TA2MahC400mmetaG_FD_146191 | JGI IMG/M metagenome (GOLD analysis project Ga0194112, IMG submission 146191) | Freshwater microbial communities from Lake Tanganyika, Tanzania - TA2015016 Mahale Deep Cast 400m | ecosystem: Environmental > Aquatic > Freshwater > Lake | place: Tanzania: Lake...
TTGGCTCGAGATCGCCATCCGGGAGAGGATTCAGGACCTGGTCTATTTGAACGTTCAGCCCACCTGGGACCCGCTGCGCGACGATCCCCGCTTCCGGGAGTTGATCCGGCAAATGAATTTTCCGGCGGACAAATAGGAGCTTGCGTTTTGGAATGCCCCAAGTGCCGCGCCGAGAACCGGGACGACTCGAAGTTCTGCGGCGACTGCGGGGCGCCGCTGGGCGAGGGCGCGGGAGCCGGGGCTGGCCCGGAAGCGGCTTCCCTGACCAAGATCCTCGAGGCCCCGCTTCGCGTCCTTGAAACGGGCGCTGTCATAGCCGGCAAATACAAGATCGTCTAGGAGGTCGGGGCCGGCGGGATGGGGGTCGTCTACAAGGCCGAGGACCTCAAGCTCAAGCGGCCGGGGATACAAGGAGGATAAGTGGGTTCATCGACGAAATTCGGTCCATTCCACTTTCAGCCTTTTATGATTCCCGGCGCAATCCTTTAAATAGAGATTAATGAGCGACTGGTAGGAAAAACCTGTTTCTCCAGCAAGCTTTTTAAAATATTCGATAGTGCTGCTATCCAAACGGATGGTAATCTGCTTCTTCAATCGATTGGCATAAGGATTTTTCCGGCTTTTCATCGTCTTGAGATCATATTCTTTCTTCATCTGAGTTTCTCAAAATATATTTTTTGTTCTTTCTTTGTTGGTATTCGTGAAGATATGATCCTGATGATTTCTTCGTCCTTTTCTTCACGCGCCACATAACTCACGAGCAACAGTCTTATTTTCGAGCTCAATCCGATCATCAAATATCGATTCTCCTTAAACGAGTGGTCGTGATCATGAAACTCGATGGCGTTCTCGTCGAAAAAGACCGTTCGGGCTTCTTCAAATGAAACACCATGACTCCGGATGTTCGTTTTGGTCTTATTCGGGCTCCATTCAAATCGTATATATTTTATAATTATTCTATAATGTATTTGTAGTTCATGGCAAGCTCTGTTTCTCTTTCCGTCGGTTAGCGAGATCTTCAGTTATTCAGACGATTGACGCATCTGATAAATCTCAGAGCCGCACAACAGCTCATATCAACGGATTTCATTGACTCTTCTTGGGCGGCTTGATATTCTTTGAACAACTTGGCTCCTCAAGGATAGAGCATGGCGATCATTTGCGTAAAATGTCGGCATGAGAATTCTGATGAAACCCGATTCTGCGGAAGCTGTGCTGCGCCGCTGACTTCCGGCGGGACTGAGCCTGCTGCTTCCTATACCCGGACGATGGAGATGCCGGCCGCGGCGCTGAAGAGCGATGCGGTCATCGCCGGGAAGTACCGGATCGTCGAGGAGATCGGCCGCGGCGGGATGGGGGTCGTCTATAAAGCCGAGGACCTCAAGCTCAAGCGCTCGGTGGCCCTGAAGTTCCTGCCGCCGCATCTCGCGGATTCCCCGGATCTCAAGGAGCGGTTCCTTATCGAAGCCCAGGCGGCCGCCGCCCTCAACCATCCGAATATCTGCACGATCCACGAGGTCGGCGAGTCCGAGGAGCGGCCCTACATCGCCATGGAGTACGTGGAGGGCGAGACGCTGCGGGACAGGCTGAGAAAGGGTCCGCTGAAGGCGGAAGAGGCGCTCGACATTGCCGCTCAGGTCGCGGCCGGGCTCGGCGAGGCCCACCAAAAGGGCATCATCCACCGTGACATTAAAAGCGCGAACATCATGGTCACGCCGAGGGGCCGGGCCAAGGTGATGGACTTCGGGCTGGCGAAGCTTCGGGGCGGGTCATCGCTCACGAGGACGCAGACGACGATCGGCACGGTGGCCTACATGTCGCCCGAGCAGGCGCGGGGCGGGGAGCTCGACGGCCGCACGGACATCTGGTCGCTGGGAGTCGTGCTCTTCGAGATGCTGACCGGGAGGCTTCCGTTCCGGGGGGACCACGACCAGACGATGATCCGCTCCATCCTGCATGATGAGCCGGAAACCATGAGGAAAGCCTGCCCCGGCGTCAAGCCGGAGCTCGAGCGCGTGGCGGGTCAGGCCCTCGTAAAGAACCCGGCCCGCCGCTACCAGACGATGGAGGATTTTCTGGGAGACCTCAAAGCCGTTGCTGAGGGGCTCATGCCCCTCAAGGCCAGGCGCAGGATCAGGAAGAATATCTTCGGCTTAAGCCCGGCGGTTTTTTTCCCCGTTGCGGCCGCGGCTCTTGTCCTTGTTCTCTTAGGTCTTAACGTCCTCGGCCTTCGGGACCGGGTCTTCGGCGGCAAGGATGGCGCCGAGCCCGGGATCCGGCTGGCCGTGCTGCCGTTCGCCAACCTGACCGGCGACCCGGAGCAGGAATACCTCAACGACGGCCTGACCCAGGAGATGATCACGCTCCTGGGGGGGCTCCATCCCCAGAGCCTGAGCGTCATCGCCCGGACGTCGGTCATGCGCTACAAGAAGGGCGACACGCCCATCGACCGAATCGGCCGGGAGCTGGGCGTGGAGTACGTCCTGGAGGGGAGCGCCAGACGGAAGGGGAGCCGGATCCGGATCACGGCCGAGCTCATCAAGGTGAAAGACCAGACCCAGCTCTGGGCGGACGTCTTCGAGCGGGAGATGTCGGGCATCTTAGCGCTTCAAAATGACGTGGCCCAAAAAGTCGTCAAGGCGCTGGCCCTCAAGCTTCTCCCGGCCGAGCAGGCCCGTCTGGCCGGCGCTCCCATTGTCAACGCTGAAGCCTATGATGCTGTTCTCAAAGGAGGGTATCACTGGAGAAAATTGACAGCCCCGGAATTCGACACCGCTCAGCGGTACTTCGAATTGGCGCTGTCCAAGGATCCCTCTTATGCGCCGGCTTATGCGGGTTTGGCAGCGGTATGGGCTGGTCGCCAGCAGATGGGGATCATGTCGGCCCGGGAGGCTGCTCCTCACTGGAAGGAGGCGGCGCTTCAGGCCGTCGCGCTGGATGAAAATTCCGCGGAAGCGCATGATGTGTTGGCCGGATACCTGACCTGGCATGAATGGGATTGGGCCGGCGCGGAGCCGGAATGGAGAAAGTCCATCGAGCTCAACCCCAACAATGCGACCAACCAGGCATACTATTCCCATTTCCTGGCCATTACAGGGAGCCTCGATGAGGCCGTGATCCACAGCGATTTGGCTGTCATACTGGACCCGTTCAACGAACTCATCCTTGGCTTGCATGCGCAAGTATTGAACTTCGCGGGTCGATACGAGGAGGCCGTCGCCGCGGCCCGCAAGGCTCTTTCACTGCAACCCGACTCGCCCATTGCGCTGGATTGCATCTATCATGTCTCGAACGTGACCGGGCGATATGACCAGGCTTTTGAAGCGATCAAGCTCCTTTATTCCAAGGAGCTCGCGGACCTCGACCATGTCTTCAATCGGTTCGGTGAGCTGGGCTATGCCGGGACGCTGAGCCTTGAAGCCGATACGCTCCTGGCACAGGCGGGATCCAGGTACATCGCGCCGACGTATATCTATGATCTCTATGCCTTTGCCGGGAACAAGGAGCGAGCCCTGGACATGATGGAAAATGCCTACGAAGTGCGTGATCCGAATGTTCTCTATATAGGAAAGCCGTCCTATTCCATACTGCGCGAGGAACCCCGCTATCGGGCGCTGCTGCGCAAGCTGAAGATTCCTATCGGCGACAAGAAATAGGAGCTATCGTTATGAAGTGCCCCAAGTGCCGGGCCGAGAACAGGGACGACTCGAAGTTCTGCGGCAACTGCGGAGCGCCGCTAGGTTCTGGTGTCGGGGCGGGCCCGGATGCGGCCTCCCTGACCAAGACCCTGAAACCCCGCTTCACGTCCTAAAGGCCGGAACCATTGTCTCCGGAAAATACAGGACCCTCGAGGGGTTCGGCCGGGTCGGAATGGGTGTGGTCTGCAAGGCCGAAGACGTCGGGCTCCAGCGCAAGGGCTGAAACCCGTCCTGAAGGGCGCGGTCAGTCTTTGACCAGAAGATAGCGATAGTAATAGCGCCGTCCTTCGATGAATGACTGGTAGTTTTCCGACCCGACCGTGCAGACGAACTTCCTGAAGGCCGGGTGAAGGAAACGGGGGATCCTGGCCCGCATCAAGTCCTCTTTTCTGGCGCTGTCCCGGGTGAGGGCGCGGACGACGTCGGCGGTGATGTCCTCTTTTTCCAGGACCTGGAAGTCGGATTCGCTCACCGCGCCCTCCCATTCCGGCAGGTCGGCGATCCTCCTGAAATCGACATAATAAAACCTGCCGCCCGGCCGCAAAACCCGGAAGACTTCGGCCAGAAAGCGCCGGATATTCGGATAGCAATGGCTGGACTCCACGTTGACCGCCGCGTCGAACGAGGAGTCGGGAAAGGGGAGGTTCTCCGCGTCTCCCTGAAGGAAGCTCAGTCCGGGCAGGGCGTAGGCCTTCCGGGCCAGATGAACGGCCTTCGGGGACAGGTCCAGGCCGGTCAGCGTCCGGGGGCGGGCGTATTTCATCAGGCTGAAAGCGCCGCCCCCGCGGCCGCAGCCGACTTCGAGGACGTCCAAGCCGTCGAGGGGCTTGCGGCCTACGGCGTGGACATACATCTGGATCGTGTTCCGGTGCGGCTCGTCCGCGGGTTCGAGGTCCGGGAGGAGCTTGCCCCCCTCCTCGGGGGCGTACCCGAAATTCATCAATTTCAGGTGGCCGGCCCGGCCGTCGACCCGGGCGGCGAAGTTGTACCAGAATTTCCAGATGGGCTTGCGCAGCAGGGGAGCGTCGAAGACATGCCGAAGGAATTTCTGCGGCAGGGTCTCCTTCCATTCCGGGCAGGCTTGGCTTGACGGAATGTCTTGAGGCGGGGATTCGTGCGGACGGCGCTTCATGTTCAAGTCGGATGAATCATAAGGGTTTTTTTTCATTAAATCAACCGTTTCCCAAGCCAGGAATGCATCTCCGGGCCGCGTCGCCCTTTCCTAAGGATCCTGCTGTCACGGAATCGGAGAGGCTTCTCTCATCTTGTCTCAAGCGGTCAGGCGCGATCCGCGCACGGCCGGTTGCTTTCTCTTCGGGATTGCCGTTATGATTTCCTTGAAAGAGGGTCGCCATGAAGAAGGCTCTAGGTCTTGGGGCGTGGTTGGGGTCGGCCGTTTTGTTGCCGGCCGTCTGGCTCTTTCAAGCCGGATGCAAATCTCCCGTCGGTCCGTCCGATGACGGCTCGGGAGGGAGTCCGCCGGCGCAGGTCCAAGCCACCGCGGACTACATCGAGCTCTCCCGAATCACCCGCATCTCGAGGTTCCGGTCCGCGGTCGGGCACGACTACTCGGACGATTACGAATCCTGCCGGAGCATGAAGCATTACTTCGTCCCGGGCTCCTATCCGGTGAAAATCTTCTCCCCGGTGGCCGGAAAGATCGGCGCCCTGACGCCGGAGTGGGCGGGAACCCAGGTCGGCATCCAGGCCGGCTCGCGGATGTTCATCATTTTTCACGTGAACGTCTATGCATCGCTCAAGGTCGGGGATTCCGTGACGGCCGGGCAGCAGATCGGGACCCACGTCGGCTCCCAGACCTGGTCGGACATCGCCGTCCGGGAAGGGGGACGGCTCCTTTCCTACTTCGACGTCATGACCGACGCCGTTTTCCAGAAATACAAGAACCGCGGCGTCGGCGCGAAGTCGGACCTCATCATCTCCAAGGCGGCGCGCGACGCGGACCCCCTGACCTGCAGCGGCGACACCTTCCTCACCCAGGGCACGCTCCCGAACTGGGTCCAATTGAACTAGGCGGCCCGTCCCCGCCTGGCGGTTTCCCCTCCCTGATAGGGGGTCTGTTATGGGGTTGGGCCGAGCCGTGTCGTTCTAATCTAATGATATGGGTCCATTTTTTCTCATTAAAAGCATTGAATTCGCAGTTTTTTGAAGGCAAAAAAGCCGAATTGGCCCCCAAAATCCCGCTGGATGTTTGTGCTATAATCTGGCCAAACGATGCAGCCGGGGTGGCGGAAGTGGCAGACGCAAGGGACTTAAAATCCCTCGGGGCGAAAGCCCTGTGCGGGTTCGATTCCCGCCCCCGGCACTCATACCCCGCCGCCCATGCCCAGGCGCGCCGATATGTTTCAGCGAAAGGAAATAGAGGGGCTTGGCGGCCGGTCCGTATCACATCACTTTTTCGGCTAGGAACCGGGCCAGGTTGTAAACGGCGTTCGTCACCCGTCCCTCGAATCCCCATTGGGAATAACCGGTCCCGGCCAGCATTTGCTTCAGGAAACCGGGGAACTTGTTGAGGTTGAGGTCGTTGACCGTGTCCGCCCATTTGGACGAAAACAACTTATCATTTTTATTTTATTCAGCCTTAGAGCCGTGTCAAGGCTAAAAAGCTTGCAGGGCCTCGGCGAGCTTTGAGGCGAACGCCTCGTAAACCGGACGGCCGAAAAGGACGAACCGGACGAGCTCGGGACGTCCGCTTTCCCGCAGGAAGGAAATGACCGTACTTAGGGCGACTCCCGCGGCCAGGTCGAGCGGATAGCCGTAGACACCCGTGCTGATCGCGGGGAAAGCGACGCTGCGGCAGTCGTGTTCGACCGCCAATTCAAGGCTGCGGCGGTGTGCTCCGGCCAGAAGCTCGGGTTCCCCGCTCTTCCCGCCCGACCAGACCGGCCCGACGGCATGGATGACGAATTTCGCGGGCAGGCGGCCGGCGCCCGAGATCACGGCCGAGCCCGTCGGGCAGCCCTCGGGATACAGGCGGTCGGTTTCTTCCATGATGGCGGGGCCGCCGCTCCGGTGGATCGCGCCGTCCACTCCTCCTCCGCCCGCCAGCCGGCTGTTGGCGGCGTTGACGACGGCGTCCACGCGCTGTTCGACGATGTTCCCCTCGATCAGCTCCAGCATTTGTCCGGCGATCGTCGCTTTCATCCTCATTTATCCTGACGACCTTTCATCGGTCAATCGGCCAGGTTATAGATCCGAAGGGCGTTTTCGCCGAGGATGAGCGCTTTGTCCGCATCCGGGATGTCCAGGCCGCGGACGCGGGCGATGATTTTTTTGAGGTTGTCCCTGCCGTAGGGAGTGTCCGAGCCGAGGAGGAGCCGGTCCGCGCCGAAAGCTTCGAGCGCGCGCCGGAGCCTGCCGATGGGCGTCAGGTTGGGCGGCGAGACGTCGAAATAGAGGTTGGGCAGCGCCTCGCGGCCGGCCCGGACAAAGACCTCAAGGCCGAGCATGTGGGCGACGACGAACGTCGTCCCGGGATGGGCCGAGGCCAGCCGGACGAGGGCCTCGGCGTCTCGCCGGGCGTAGATATGGATGAAGATCGGCAGGCCCTCCGCGCCGGCCCAGGGGGCCAGCTCATGCATCGCCGCCGAATCGACTTCGAACTTCTGAAAGCACTGGTGGAGCTTGACGGCGACGAATCTCCATTCGGCGCGCCTCTTCTTGAGCTCTTCCAGGAATCCGGGCGCGGAAGGGTCCGTCCAGTAGGCTTGATGGATCCGCCCGGGAAATTGCCTCGCGAGCTCGGCGACATGGGCGTTGCTCGCGACGATGTCGAACTCCCTGAGCACGCGTCGTCTCGCCAGGCGAAGCAGGCGGTTTCCCCAGAAGCCGAAGCCCCGCTTCTTGAAGATCTTGGTGATGTCCGGCACCGGCCATTTTTTCGGGGTGTTGATCGGGCCGGGGCAGAGGATGATCTTGTCGACGCCGAGCTCGTCCATGATCCGCGCCACCTCATCCGCCCAGCAGAATTCCCCCGAAGTGTGGGCGTGGCCGTCGATGACCATCTTCTACCTGACAAACGCCCTGCGGCCGGCGTAGACCGCCCTGGACCCGAGTTCTTCTTCAATGCGCAGGAGCTGGTTGTATTTTTCCACGCGCTCGCCGCGGCAGGGCGCCCCGGTCTTGAGATGGCCCGTGCCCATGGCCACGGTGAAATCGGCGATGAAGGAATCCACGGTCTCGCCGCTTCGGTGCGAGACCATGGCTCCCCAGCCGGCCCGCCGCGCAGTACGGATGGCCTCGACGGTCTCGGTGACCGTTCCGATCTGGTTGAGCTTGATGAGGACGGCGTTGGCCGCGCCCTCGTCGATGCCGCGTTGGATGCGCTTGACGTTGGTGACGAACAGGTCGTCGCCGACGAGCTCAATTTTGTCCCCGAGCGTCTTGTTCAGGAGCTTCCAGCCGTCCCAGTCGTCCTCGGCCAGGCCGTCCTCGATGACGGCGATGGGGAAACGCGAGACCCAATCGGCGTAGAGAGCCACCATCTCCTCGGACCCGATTTTCCGGTTTTCCGTTCGCAGGAAGTATCGGCCCTCCTCGAAGAAGCCGCTCGAAGCCGGGTCGAGGGCGATGACGATGTCCCGGCCGGGCGCGTAGCCCGCCTTCTCGACGGCCCGGATGATGAACTCCACGGCCTCCTCGTTTTTCTTCAGGGCGGGCGCGAAGCCGCCTTCATCTCCCACGCCCACGGCATGTCCCGCCTTCTTAAGAAGTTCCTTGAGTTCATGGTAGACCTCGGCGCCCCAGCGCAAGGCCTCGCGGAAGTTCGGCGCGCCGACCGGCGCGATCATGAATTCCTGGAGGTCCGTCGCCTGCCAGTTGGCGTGGACGCCGCCGTTCAGGATGTTGAACATCGGCACGGGGAGGATCCCGGCTTCGTCGCCGCCGAGGTGCCTGTAGAGCGGAACGCCGCGGGCGGCCGCCGCGGCGCGGGCGACGGCCATGCTGACGCCCAGGACGGCGTTCGCGCCCAGCCGGCTCTTCGTCTCGGTGCCGTCGAGCGCAATCATGGCCCGGTCGACGCCGGCCTGGTTCAGGGCGTCGAGCCCGATGACGGCTTTGGCGATCGTTTCGTTGACGTTGGCCACGGCCGCCAGCACACCCTTGCCCTTGTAGCGCTTCTCGTCGCCGTCTCGAAGCTCGAGGGCTTCGTGCGCTCCGGTCGAGGCTCCGGAGGGGACGGCGGCCCGGCCGACGGCGCCGCCTTCGAGCGTGACTTCGACCTCGACCGTCGGATTCCCGCGGGAGTCGAGAATCTCGCGGGCATGGACTTTATGTATGGTCGTCTTCATCTTCTTCCTCCGTTCAATTCCAGGCCAGGGTGATTTTTGGCATTCATCATACGATTTTGGACCCATTCCTTCAAGGTCGAGGAAAATGTCGTCGGAGACGACTCTCAGGACAGCCAGTCCTCGCAGACCAGTCTGGGAATCCTGCGGAATTCTCGCAGGTTGTGGGTAACGAGAGTGGCCTTCAGGCTGAGGGCGTGGGCTCCGATTTGCGTATCGAGGGGACCGATCGGAGTCCCGGATATTTCAAGCGCCGCCCGGACATGACCGTAGTTTTTCGCGGCGGCATCGTCAAAATCGGCGACTTCAAGGGGAAGAAGAAATTCAGTCAAGGCCAGGCGGTTCTTTTCCCGATGAGCGCTCTTTTCCACGCCGAAATGAAGCTCGGCCAAGGTGATCGCCGAAATGCCCGCTTCGCCGGGACAGAGCGATTTCAGCCGGCGAAGTATGGAGCCGGGCTTTTGCTTGATGAGGGCGAGGCAGGAGTCCGTATCGAGCATGTATCTCATCAGAGGGACTCGCGCTTCTGGGCCGCCGGCTGTTTCCGGTCGGCCAGGAAATCGTCCGAAAACATTTCCAGGCTCCCGATGAGTGAGTCCCAGCTCCCTTCGGCCGGCAGGAGGATGACGGCGTTGCCGGACTTTTTGACGTAGACGAACTCGCCATCGAAACGAAATTCCTTGGGCAGGCGCACTGCCTGGCTTTGCCCGTTCCGGAAGAGCCGCGCCGTTTTCATTGAGCGATGTTCAAAGTATATATTATTCATATATACTACATTTTCCTGTCTGTCAAGGTCATTGCCTAACGAGAAAGACGATGCGCAGCCCCGAAGATTCTCGCCATCATGCCGTCCCGTCCCGGTTCCGTCAGGGCAAGAGCGGCCGCAGCTTACCCCTTGCCCCTGATCCAGGCCACGACCGGGCTCCCGGTGAAGGGCAGGCCGGCGACGAGCGGGCCGCCCTCGGCCGTTTCCGTCGACACCCAGGCGGCGCTCTCCGTGTCGAGGACGTCGACCAGGTAGCGGCCCCGCGGCAGGTTGAGGATCATCTGCGAGGGGAAGGTTTCCGCCGGCTCGCGGCGCGGCTCGCACCACAGGCAGAAGCCGGCCGGCCCGGAGAGCAGCCCGAACCGCTTGACCCAGGACGGCAGGCGCCTGACGAGGTCGTACCGGCCGCCGGCCAAGGCTTCGGGGTTGAGGCCGGGAGGCCTGACTTCGGGCGGAAGCGCCTCCTCGACCAGCGACAGGACGCGGCGGACGGCGAGCATGCCGGGGCGTTTGGCGGATTTTCTCATTTTCCCTTTCCTGTTTCTGTCCGCGGCGGAACGGACCCGCGACGCCGGTTCCAAGAAAACATCATGCGCATACTACCAAGTTTTTCCTCGTTGTGCATCTCCCAAGTTCTATGAGGCAGGGGAACCGCGTGATCGATTGAGATCATTTCAACTCGTCCATCGTCATAGCTCATTGCAAGAGCGATTTTTACGGCCTCTTGAATGTACACATATATTGTGTATAATATGTGTATCGTCAAGGAGGCCAAGGATATGCAAGTGCGGCACAATATTACGATCGACGCGGAAATTTCCGAGGAGCTCGAAAGCTTGGCAAGGGAGCTCGGCGAGAAAAAAAGCACGCTGATCGAAAAGGCTCTCACCGTTTATTTCGACCTTCTCGACCTTCATGTCGCACGGAAGCGCTTGAAGGCGCTCGAGAAGGGCAAGGGAAGGCTCGTCGACGCCGAAACCGTATGGAAAAATCTGGGGCTGTGAGTGTATCAGCTCGTATTTCTGGACAAGGCATTGGATGAATTCAAGAAAATCGATCGCGCCAGGCAGAGAATTATCAGGGCGAAACTCCTGATCTTGGCCAGGAATCCTGCCGCGTTGAAAAACAACATCCGAAGGCTCGGCGGTCCCGGAGAAGCGCTTTTTCGGCTGCGCATCGGAGCTTATCGCGTCATCTTCAAAAAAGACGAATCCCGCCTCATCATTCTGGTTGTTCGGGTCGGGCACAGGAAAGATATCTATTTCGCGGCCGAGCGGGCTCGCACCGACTGATCCCTAAGCGACCGGGTAAGAATTCTCCGATTTCGGGAGGAAGAGATCTCCGTCACTTTATTGACAGAAAAGCGGGGCGCGGCTATAGTGGCCCTGAGCGGAGGAGGAACCCCCCATGCCCCCCAAGCATCAGCGGCCCTACCTGCCCTTCGGCGACCTGAAGACGGCCCCCTGGTACGGCAAGAACATCCTCTCCGTCGGCCAGTTCGGCCGTTCCGACCGCGAATACTGCAATAAAGT
>Ga0194112_10010968_pt1 | contig 11298 bp, 11 predicted proteins | sample TA2MahC400mmetaG_FD_146191 | JGI IMG/M metagenome (GOLD analysis project Ga0194112, IMG submission 146191) | Freshwater microbial communities from Lake Tanganyika, Tanzania - TA2015016 Mahale Deep Cast 400m | ecosystem: Environmental > Aquatic > Freshwater > Lake | place: Tanzania: Lake...
TATCGACCTTTCCGATAAAGTCGGGTAACGCGCTCCGTAAGCTATGCGCTCATTTAAGGAGGGAGGGGGAAATGGCAAAGAGGATAGTTATTTTTTCTTGTTTGGCGATTTTTGTGCTTTCATTGAGCGGTTGCGCCACGGCGCGCAGACGGAAAGATTTAGAGATTCAGGGTTTAAGGAACCAGGTTTCGGCTTTAGAGGCGCAGTTGCAGGCCAAGGATGAGGAGATTAATAGTTTAAGGGAGGCGGCGGCAAAGGCAGGCGAGGTAAAAGAAATGCGTCTAGCCAGGATGGGCGGTAAAAAAAGAATCATCGGGGAAGTAAAGTCTCGCCCCAAGGTCAGGCAGATTCAGATTGCTTTGGCCAACGCAGGTTATAATCCCGGAGCCATTGACGGCCGCATGGGCAAGCAGACTAAGGATGCCATCAGGGCTTTTCAGAGGGCGAATAATTTAGCGGCTGACGGAAAATGCGGCAGGCAAACCTGGGCCTTGCTGAGGGAACATCTGTATAAGAAGATAAAATAGATCTGTGTAATGTGAAAAGTGTAATGTGTAATGTGGGTGTAACGCAAAATAATGTGTAATGGAAAGACAAAAATTAAGTGTTTCCATTATACAAAAGACCCATTACACATTTAACATTACACAAAAATATAATGTTGACTAAGCGTATTATTCCCTGCCTTGATATTAAACAAGGCCGGGTAGTAAAAGGGGTAAAGTTTTTAGGTTTGCGCGATGCCGGCGACCCGGTAGAAGTAGCCAGGGTTTATGACCGCCAGCGCGCCGATGAGCTGGTGTTTTTGGATATCACCGCCAGTTTTGAAGAAAGAAAGACGCTCGTCGGATTGGTGGAGGAGATCGCCAAGAATATATTTATGCCTTTTACGGTAGGCGGCGGCATCAGGGATACGGCCGACATCAGGGATTTATTAAATGCCGGCGCGGATAAGGTCTCCATAAATACGGCGGCAGTAAAATGCCCGGATTTAATTAGTGACGCCGCGCGTAAATTCGGCAGCCAGTGTATTGTGGTGGCGATAGACGCCCAACAAAGTCACAAGTCACAAGTCACAAGTCACAAGTGGGAAGTTTATATAAATGGCGGCCGCACGCCCGCTGAACTAGATGCCGTGGGATGGGCAAAAAAGGCGGCGGCTTTGGGCGCCGGCGAGATTCTTCTGACTAGCATGGATTATGACGGCACAAAAGACGGCTATGATTTAGCTTTGACCAGGGCAATAACCCGGGCGGTAAATATTCCGGTAATTGCCTCGGGCGGGGCGGGGAAATTAGAGCATTTTTATGATGTTTTTACCCAGGCAGGCGCGGACGCGGCGCTGGCCGCGAGTATCTTTCACTACCAGCAGTATTCTATCATCCAGGTCAAGGAATATTTAAAGAAAAAAGGAGTGGCGGTGCGGATATGAAATTCAATATCGCTAGTTTAAAGTTTGATAAACAGGGCCTGGTGCCGGCAATAATCCAGGATTATAAAAGCGGCGAGGTTTTGATGCTGGCTTATATGAATAAGGAATCCCTGCGCCGGACATTAAAATCAGGCAAGACCTGTTTCTGGTCGCGCTCGCGCAAGGTTTATTGGGTAAAGGGCGCTACCAGCGGCCATTACCAATTCGTAAAGTCTATTGCCTATGATTGCGACCTGGACGCGCTTCTAATTAAGGTGCGCCAGGTGGGAGTTGCCTGTCATACGGGCAATCGCTCGTGTTTTTATAGAAAGATTCGCTGAGATTATGTTTTATCCTTCGCTTAAAGAATTCCTGAAATTATCCAAAAAGGGCAATGTTATTCCGGTCTATAAGGAGATTAACGTTGACCTGGATACGCCGGTTTCCGCCTTTTTGAAAATAAAAAAGGGCCCTTACGCCTTTTTGCTGGAATCTGTAGAAGGCCAGGAGAAGATTGCCCGCTATTCTTTTTTAGGGAGCAATCCGTCCCTGGTGATCAAAAGTAAAGGCAAGAATATCCAGATTATCTCCGCCGATAAAAAAAATCGCCGTTTTATTACCGCGGACACTCCGCTGGATGAGATTAAAAAAATTATGCGGCATTTTAAGGCCGTAACCATAAAGGGCCTGCCGCGTTTTTACGGCGGCTTAGTCGGCTATATCGGTTACGATATGGTCAGGTTCTTTGAAAAAATACCGGATAAAAATCCGGACGATTTGAAATTATTTGACTCTATTTTTATCCTGACGGATACAATCCTGGTCTTTGATCATGTGAACCACAGTATGAAAATCGTCAGCAATGTTATCCTGCCCCAGCAAAAGCAAAAGCTGGCCAATGCCCAAAAGGCCGGTTTTTACCGTCAGGCCCTGCGTAAGATTGAAGCGATTGAAAAGGATTTTCATAAACCGCTTTTGGAAAAGGCCGGCCCGGTACAAAGACGCCTCCGCCGAATTAAGGTAAGCTCTAACCTGGACAAATCCGCGTTCCAGAATATCGTGGCAAAAGCCAAGGCTTATATAAAGGCCGGCGATATTATACAGGTGGTTTTGTCGCAGAGGTTAAAGGCCAGGATAACCGCGGAGCCCATTGATATTTACCGTAATTTGCGCAGCCTCAACCCCTCGCCTTATATGTTCTTTTTAAAATTAGACAATGTTACCTTAATCGGCTCCTCTCCCGAGATACTGGTGCGCTGCGAGGACAACATTGTGCAAACCCGGCCGATTGCCGGGACCCGGCACAGAGGCAGAAACGAGGAGGAAGATCAAAAGTTAGAAAAGGAGCTTCTCAGCGACCCTAAAGAAAAAGCAGAGCATATTATGCTGGTGGACCTGGGCAGAAATGACCTGGGCCGGGTCTGTCAATCTTCGACAGTCAGGGTGAGCGATTTTATGACCATAGAGCGTTATTCCCATGTAATGCATATTGTCAGCGAGGTAAGCGGGAAATTAGCTAAAAAATACGATACCTACGATGTCTTAGAGGCCTGTTTTCCCGCCGGCACAGTCAGCGGCAGCCCTAAAATCCGCGCGATGGAAATTATTGATGAGCTGGAAAATGTCAGGCGGGGACCCTATGCCGGATGCGTCGGGTATTTTAGTTTCTCGCATAACCTGGATACCTGTATTACCATCAGGACCATCGTGATTAAGGATGATACCGCGTATATTCAGGCCGGCGCGGGGATTGTGGCGGACTCGGTCCCTGAGCGGGAGTATTTTGAAACGTTGAATAAGGCAAGGGCGTTAGTTGAAGCGATTGGAAAATAATAAAATTAAAATTTTAAATTTTACATTTTACATTTTTAATTTACGAAGACCGAAGGGAGGAGTATAATGGCAGTGCATATCAGGTTAAGAAGGATTGGTAAAAATCCCACCAAAAGGCCGCATTTCCGCATCACGGTTTTTGATGAGCGGCGCGGAAGGGACAGCCGGTTTATTGAGGAGATAGGTTTTTATAATCCCCTCACCGGCTCGGCTAAAATGAAAAAAGACCGCCTTGATTATTGGGTGAAAAATGGCGCGCAGGTATCTTTGACGATAAAGAGTCTCGCCAGAAAGGCGCAAAAGGCGCACGCTGATAGGCAAGTAGAATGACAAGCGCTATAACTTACGTTGCTCCTTCGGAGCTTCCGTAAGTTATGTGCTCATTAAAGGAGGCTAAAAATGGCAGCGCAGGCAGCACCGGTTAATCCGTTAATAAATCTTTTCCCTTTAATTTTCATCTTTGTTATCTTCTATTTTTTGCTGGTCCGGCCGCAAAGGAAAAAAGAGAAAGAACACCAAAATCTCCTGGCGGGCCTCAATAAAAATGACGATGTAGTGACTTCCGGCGGCATCCACGGCACCATCGTCAATGTAAAGGACAAAACCGTAATCGTCAGGATAGACGATAATGTGAAAATAGAGATAGAAAAAAATTGTATTGCCTATGCAAAGAAAATCCAGCAATCCCCCTAATTAATCTAAGACCCGGTCTTGACGCGGTTGGCAAGACCGGGTCTTGAAGCGGGGCAGAGAAGGAGAAGATGGAAAGACGGCTCATTTACAAAATAATTTTTATTCTGGCGATTATCGGGGTTTGCGCCTATTTTACTTTTCCTTTAAATAAGCGCATTAACCTGGGCTTAGATTTAAAGGGCGGGATGCACCTGGTTTTGCGCGTAGATACGCGCGCGCTTTCTCCCGAGGCCAGGGAAGATGCGGTAGACAGGGCCCTGGAAGTAATTAGAAACCGGATTGATGAATTCGGGGTCAGGGAGCCTTCTATACAGAAACAGGGAGAAGATGAGGTTGTGGTGCAGCTGCCCGGCGTGGCCAACAGGGATAGGGCTATTGAGCTGATTGGTAAAACTGCCCTGCTGGAATTTAAGCTTGTTTCTAATGAGCCGGATAAGTTAAAACAAGCCCTGGAGGGCGCAGTCCCCGAGGGCTATGAATTGCTCCGCAGCCAGGAAGACGATGAGCCGTTGCTCGTAGAAAAGCAGGCGGTTTTAACCGGTAATAGCTTAACCCAGGCCGCGGTGCGTTTTGACCAGAGCCAGTTTAATGAACCGTTAGTCACCCTGCAATTTAACGTTGAAGGCGCCAAGAAATTCGCCGAGATTACCTCCGCTAATATAGGTAAGAGGTTGGCGATATTATTAGACGGTAAGGTCCAGTCTGCCCCGCGCATTAAAGAAGCCATTCCTTCGGGCGAGGCAATAATCACCGGCCGCTTTACTATTGAGCAGGCCCAGGATTTAGCGCTGGTTTTAAGGGTGGGCGCTTTGCCCGCTCCGATGTATGTTGAAGAGGAAAGGACGATTGGGCCCCTATTAGGCCAGGATTCCATAAATAAGGGAGTCAAGGCCAGTATTATCGGCAGCGCCCTGGTGTTTATATTTATGGCGGGTTATTACCTTTTAGTCGGCATTATCGCTAATATCGCGCTTTTATTAAACCTACTGATTATTTTGGGCAGCTTAGGGATGTTGCCGCTTTTATTTCCCGGAGTATCCGCGACTTTAACCCTGCCCGGCATTGCCGGCATTGTCCTGTCTTTAGGCATGGCTGTTGATGCCAATGTCCTGATTAATGAGCGTATCCGTGAGGAATTAGCCGGCGGCAAAACACTGCGCGCGGCTGTGGCCAATGGTTATGCCAAAGCCTTCAGCGCCATCTTTGATTCCAACCTGACCACCCTGATTGCCGCCTTTCTGTTGTTTCAATTCGGCACCGGGCCGATCCGGGGTTTTGCCGTGACCCTAACCATCGGGCTTATTGCCAGTATGTTTACCGCGATTGTGGTGACACGCGCCATCTTTGAGCTGCTTTTGGGCCTGGGTTTATTAAAATCGCTGCCTATGTTAAAGTTAATCAAGGAAACAAAGTTAGATTTTATCGGCAAGAGAAAGATTTTTTACGCCATCTCAATGATAATTATTGTCGCCGGCCTGGTAGTTTTCTTTAAAAAAGGAAAGCAGGCTTATGGTATAGATTTTGCCGGCGGCCAGCTCCAGGAATACAGCTTCAAGGCGCCTGTGCCGATAGATGCCTTGAGAGAGACATTGAAAGAAATCGGCCTGGCAGAGGCCTCTATCCAGCAAATCAAGGAAAATCCCCGGGTTGTCTTTATCCGTACTGCCGAACAGAAGAGCGATATTATTACCGCCAAATTGAAAGAAAAGTTTCCTGACCAGGATATCCAGGTTTTAAGAATAGAAAAAGTGGGCCCTTTAGCCGGCAAGCAGCTGAAGACAAAGGCCCTTTACGCTCTTTTGTGGTCGCTGATCGGAATTTTAATCTACGTGGCTTTTCGTTTTAAGCATTTCAATTTCGCGGCTGCCGGCGTAATCGCTCTTTTTCATGATGTTTTGGTGGCTCTGGGGTTCCTGGCGATGACCAATAGGCCCATTGACCTTTTAAGCATTACCGCTTTTCTGACTATTGCCGGTTATTCTATCAACGACACGATTGTAATTTACGACCGGGTGCGTGAAAACAGCCGTAATTTAAGGAAGACGAGCCTTTATGAGCTGATAAACTTAAGCGTGAACCAGACCTTAGGCCGGACGCTTTTGACTTCCGGGGTTACGCTTTTAGTGGTCATTGCTATTTTATTTTATGGAGGGGAAGTCCTGAGTAATTTTGCCTTTACTTTACTGGTAGGCTTTATTTCTGGAGTCTATTCTACGGTTTATATTGCCTCGCCCTTAGTCCTTGCCTGGAGCCGCAAAAGCGCAAAATAAATGTGATGCAAAGAATAATTAAATTATACCGCAAAAACGCAAAGAAGGATTTTTTGCGGTTTAGCGGTGTAAATATAATTTATAAATTAATTTTTGCGATTTAGCGATAATGTTCCAGTCTCTGAAGTTATATATAGGCGCCACCATTGATTTAGAGCAGGTTTTAGGCCGCCTCATTGACTTTGGATACAAGAGGCAGGAGGCAGTTTCCGAAGAGGGGGAATTTTCCCGCCGGGGCGGCATTATTGATATCTTTCCCTTTGCCTTTGAGTTACCTGTCCGTATAGAATTAGATAGCGATAAAGTCCGCGCCATAAAAAGCTTTAACCCCTCAACCGGCGATCCGCTCTGGGAACACCAGATGGTGATTATCCTGCCGGTAACAAAGGCCCATCCCTCCAAGGCCGTTGCCTTCAGCGAGGAATTCCCTTTAAAAAATTTCCTGGATATCCAGATTGGCGATTATGTGGTGCATACCCACTACGGCATCGGAAAATTTCTGGGCCTGGATAAAATTAAGATAAAAGATAAATATAAAGACCACCTGGTAATTGAATATGACCGCCAGGAAAAATTGTATGTGCCGGTTGACCAGATGCACCTGGTCCAGAAATACATCGCTTTTCAGGTAAGAAAGCCCAAGCTCTATAGGTTAGGGACTGAAGAATGGCAGAGGAATAAGGAAAGGGTAAGAAAGGGGATACAGAAATTAGCCTGGGACCTTTTATCGCTGCAGGCCATGCGGATGAGCGTGCCCGGATTTAAGTTTTCCCCCGATACCGAATGGCAGAGGCAATTTGAGGCCGGCTTTCCCTACAAGGAGACGCCTGACCAGGCCAGGGCCGCGGCCGAGGTAAAACAGGATATGGAGTCAACCCGGCCCATGGACAGGCTGCTTTGCGGGGATGTCGGCTACGGCAAGACCGAGGTGGCCATGCGCGCGGCATTTAAGGCGGTAATGGATAACAGGCAGGTGGCGTTCCTGGTGCCGACAACAATTTTAGCGGAGCAGCATTACCAGAATTTCAGCCTGCGCCTGAAAGAATTCCCTGTGAATATCGCGATGCTTTCACGTTTTAAGAGCGGGAGAGAGCAAAAGGACATTATTCAAGGCCTGGCCGCCGGCTCGGTAGATATTGTCATCGGCACGCACCGCCTGTTATCCGATGATATAAAATTTAAAAATCTGGGCCTGGTGATTATTGACGAGGAACAGCGCTTCGGGGTCAAGGCAAAGGAGAAGTTAAAGAGCCTGAGGCTGGCTTGCGATATCCTTACCTTGACCGCTACGCCCATACCGCGCACGCTCTATATGAGCCTGATGGGCGCCAAGGATTTATCCGCGATAAACACGCCGCCGGAAAACAGGTTGCCGATTAAGACAGTTGTGGTAGAATATGACCTGGACTTGATCCGCCAGGTAATCTTGCGGGAATTGGCCAGGCGTGGACAGGTTTATTTTGTCCACAACCACGTTCAGGATATAGAAAGAATAAAGCAGCGGGTAACCAGTGTCTTGCCGGTCCAGGTCCGTTCTGCCGCCGCCCACGGCCAGATGCCGCCCAAGTTTTTAGAGAAGATAATGCTGGACTTTTTAATGGCCCAGATAGATGTTTTGTTCTGCACCCAGATTGTGGAATCCGGCATTGACATCCCTAACGTAAATACTATTATTATAAATAACGCCCACGCTTTTGGGCTGGCGGATTTGCATCAATTGCGCGGCAGGGTCGGCAGGTTTAACCGGCCGGCCTTTGCTTATCTTATTGTGCCCTCAGGCCAGGCGCTGGACGCTGAAGCCAGAAAGAGAATGGAGGCAATCCAGAAATACGCGCACCTGGGCGCGGGTTTTCAGATTGCCATGGAAGATTTAGAGATCAGGGGGGCAGGCAACCTTTTAGGCGCGCAGCAGCACGGTTTTGTGGCGGTGGTAGGCTTTGACCTTTATTGCCGCCTTTTGAGAGAAGCGGTAGGTAGCCTTAGAAAGGTAGTAATAAATGGCAAAATTTAAATCTATAAATAACCAAACACCAAATCCCAATAACCAAATAATAACCAAACACCAAATCCCAATAACCAAACAAAATGTTTGGTCATTGGTTATTGATTATTGGAATTTATTCGGTGATTGGCGCTTGGTTATTGGTTATTTTGTGATAATTTCTCATTTATGTTTTGGTATTCATCCCTTAGCTTTTGCCCAGGATAAAATTATCGCCATCGTCAATAGCGATGTGATTACTCAGAAAGACCTCAATGATTTCGTTAATTTTATGCGCATACAATTAGCCCGGCAATATACGGGCAAGGAACTGGAAGATAGGATCCAGGCGATGGAAGCGGATTTAGTGGACAGGCTTATTGAGGACCGCCTGATTTTACAAGAAGCAAAAAGCGTTTTAGAAGAGGCAAAGAAAAATCCCGCGAAGGAGCGGATGCTTATAAACCAATTGGAGGTTGCGCCCACAAGGATTAAAGCGCAGATAAACCAGATAAAAAATAATTATCCTTCGGACAAGGAATTTCAAGATACCCTCGCCGAGCAGGGCATTACCCAGGCGGATATTGAGCGAAAAATCAGAGAACAGGCTTTAATGTATAACATAATTGAGCTGAAGGTAAAAAATAAGATTATGGTTAATCCGTCAGAAATTACTGATTTTTATCAGAATAATCCGCAGGAATTTAAAACCGAAGAAGAACGCCAGGTTTTATTAATGACTATAAATGATAAAGGCCTGGCTGATGAGGTGTATAGTAAGCTTAGGGCGGGGATGAGCATAAACGATGTAGCCGTTAAATATTCCTTGACCCCGCAAAGCTTAAGCGCCCAGCGCAATAAGGAATTTAAAAAAGAAATTGAAGACGCGATATTCAGTTTAAAGCCCGCAGAAGTATCTGCGCCGTTGAAAATTGATAATAGTTTTTATATTTTTAAATTAGAAAAAGTAATTGAACCTCGGCAGGAGACTTTGACTCAAGCCCAGGGCCAGATTTATAATTTCTTATTCAACAAGAAAATGCAGGAAGAATTAAGCAAATGGGTGGATGAATTAAGGGCAAAGGCTTATATTAAAGTCTTAAAGGACGAAGATAATGCTAAGGTTACGCCGAAAAATTAGAGTCGGCCTTACCATGGGAGACCCATCGGGAATCGGGCCGACTATTATTGCCAAGGCCCTGCCGAAAGTTAAGGGTTTGGCGGAATTTGTAGTGGTGGGAGACAAGTGGGTTTTTGATAAGGTCATAAGTTGTAAGTCACAAGTCACCCTTCGACTCCGCTCAGGGCAGGCAAGCCACAAGTTTATAGACCTGAATAATGTTAATCACAGGAAGTTTGCCTTCGGTAAAGTGAGGGCGGAATATGGCCGGGCCTCTATGGAATATTTGGATAAAGCTATGGAGCTTATTAAGAAAAAAGAGATAGACTGCCTGGTTACCTGCCCTATTTCTAAAGAGGCGATAAACCTGGCGGGCTTTAAATTTTCCGGGCATACCGAATATTTAGAACGCCGCGCAAGGGCCGCGGATACGGTGATGATGTTGTTGAACAAGGACCTGAAATTCAGCCTGGTAACCAGGCATATTCCTTTAGAAGATGTCTGTCGCGCCTTAACTAAGGATAAATTATCCAGAAATATTTATATCACCTCCCGGGCGCTAAAGGAACTTTTTCTGATTAACCGGCCCCGGATAGCCATTGCCGGTTTAAACCCGCATGCTTCCGATAACGGTTTAATCGGCTGCCAGGAGAACCGAATTATCAAGCCGGCCCTGCGTAAATTTAAAAAAAATAAAGCGCGCCTTTACGGGCCGCTATCCGCAGATGTCGCGATTTATCAGGCTAAAGAGAAGAAATTTGACTGCGTAATTGCGATGTATCATGACCAGGCCTTAATCGCGCTTAAGTTATGCGGTAACGATACCGGGGTAAACCTAACCCTGGGGCTTCCCTTTATCAGGACATCCCCTTTACACGGGACCGCTTTTGATATTGCCGCAACCGGCCGGGCCCGGCCCGCTTCGTTAATAGCGGCGATTAAACTTGCCATCAGGTGCGCATTAAACTTAAAATACACGGATGTACACGGATAAAAGAACGGATGTACACGGATAAAAAGCATTGTCCGTGTAAATCCGTAAAAAATCCGTGTGAATCCGTGTAGAAAAGATGATTTTTCCCAAGAAAAAATTAGGCCAGAATTTTCTCGTTGATAAGAACATCCAGAAGAAAATAATCGCCGCCGCCGAATTAAAGAAGGATGATATTGTATTAGAAATAGGCGCGGGCAGGGGGGAGTTGACCCGGTGTATTGCTCAAAAGGTGGCCAGGGTTTACGCCCTGGAGATAGACCGTTCTTTATGCGACATCTTAAAGGGCAATCTTAAAGAATATAAAAACACGGTGGTCATCAATGAAGATGTGTTAAAATTTAATTTAAAAAGGCATTTTCGCGGCCAGGCCCGTATAAAGGTAATGGGGAATATTCCGTATTATATTACCACGCCGATTATTGAACGCCTGTTTAAGTTTAAAGATAAAATTAACACGGTATTTTTTACCGTGCAAAAAGAATTTGGCCGCAGGATGACCGCCGCGTGCGGCTCGAAAGAGTACGGCTCTTTTAGCTGTTTCCTGCAATATTATGCCCAGCCCAAAATTATTTTCATTATCAAAAAAAACTGCTTTTTTCCCGCGCCCAAAGTAGATTCCTGTTTCTTGCGCCTGGATATCAGGCAAAAGCCGCCGGTCAAATTAAAGGATGAACAACTATTTTTCCAGATTATCCGGCGGGCATTTAATCAGAGAAGAAAGACCCTGAGAAACAGCCTAAAAGGGAGCGTTTACGCCAGCAAGCTGGAAAGGTTTTTTAGAGAATACCGGATTGACCCCAATACCCGCCCCGAACGCCTTTCTTTAAAAGATTTCGCCAATTTAGCGAATCTCTAGAAAAAATTAAAAAAAAAAATTAAAAAAAACATTGACAAATGAATATTTTTTGTATATACTTATCTATTTACGTAAGTCCTAAAATAGCCTTTCTGAAGGTTTTTCAATTACTACAGGCTATATATAAGGTTAGAAAGAAT